>Ga0207853_1000033_pt1 | contig 43843 bp, 46 predicted proteins | sample LuqExpMetagenom6_FD_187764 | JGI IMG/M metagenome (GOLD analysis project Ga0207853, IMG submission 187764) | Tropical forest soil microbial communities from Luquillo Experimental Forest, Puerto Rico - Sample 6 (SPAdes) | ecosystem: Environmental > Terrestrial > Soil > Tropical forest ...
GGTAGAGCGCGCCCTAATTGATCACAACGCGGGAGACTCTATTCGCGGATTAGCGAATTTGCGCAACTTGGCAGTTCATGCATCTGATGTCGAACTCACCACACAAAAAGCAGTTGATTTTATCGTTCTAGCACGAGCGGTCCTGTTTGTACTTTCGCGAGCATGAAAAAGGCCAACACCTGGATCCCCTTCCCGCCCCTCCTGCGCGCTATCGCGCTTCGAAGAGGCGCCGGGGATGACAAGATGGGATGACGCTGTGCCCCCTCACCCGGTTCGACTAAGCCGTTAGCTAAAGCTAACGCCAAGTCGAACCGCCCTCTCCCCCGAAGAGGGAGAGGGAAGTCTATGCAATAGCTATTGCTGCTTTCGTTACTTCCCCACCTGGGCGCTGGCGAGTTCGGCGTAGCGTTCGGAGGCGCGGGCTTTCAGGCTTTCGCTCTTGAGCTGGCCGCAGGCGGCCATGATGTCCCGGCCGCGCGGGGTGCGCACCGGCGAAGCGTAACCGGCGCGGTTGACGACTTCGGCGAATTTCTCGATCTGCTCCCAATCGGAGCATTCGTAAGGGCTGCCGGGCCAAGCGTTGAACGGCAACAGGTTCACCTTGGCCGGAATGCCTTTGATGATCTGCACCAGCTCGCGCGCATCGGCGAGGCTGTCGTTGACGCCTTTCAGCATCACATATTCAAACGTGATCCGGCGGGCATTGGAGACGCCGGGATAGGTGCGGCAAGCTTCGAGCAATTCGGCCAGCGGATATTTCTTGTTCAGCGGCACCAACACGTCGCGGATGTCGTCGCGCACCGCATGCAGCGAGATGGCAAGCGCAGAGCCGATCTCTTCACCGGCGCGCTTGATCATCGGCACCACGCCGGAGGTGGAGAGCGTGATGCGGCGCTTGGAGAAGGCCAGCGCATCGCCATCCGAGACGATCGAGAGCGCCGCCTTGACGTTGTCGAAATTGTAGAGCGGCTCGCCCATGCCCATCATCACCACATTGGTGATGCGGCGGTTCTCGCCCGTGGACGGCCAGTCGCCGAGGCTGTCGCGGGCGACCATCACCTGCCCCACGATCTCGCCGGGCGTCAGGTTGCGCACCAGCTTCTGGGTGCCGGTGTGGCAGAAACGGCAAGTCAGCGTGCAGCCGACCTGGGAGGAAACACAAAGCGTGCCGCGGTCCGGTTCGGGGATATAGACGGTCTCGAATTCCTGCCCGCCAGCGCGCAAGAGCCATTTGCGGGTGCCGTCGGCGGAGATTTGTTCCGTCACCACTTCCGGCCGGGTCAGGGTGAAGCTCGCCTCCATCTGGGCGCGGAAATCCTTGGCCAGATTGGTCATGGCCGGAAATTCACGGCAGCCGTGGACATAGACCCAGTTCCAGAGCTGGCGCGTGCGCATGGGCGCCGTCTTTTCCGGCACACCGGCGGCGATCAACGCCGTTTTCAGCTCGGCCGGGGTCAGGCCAATAAGGGAGGTCGCAGTCATTTGAGGGGGTACTTAGGGTTTTGGCCCTGACAAATCAAATCCGTATCGTCATGGCCGGCCACCGAGCCGGCCATCCATGCCTGAGATTTACAGGATTTCCGCGGATTACGCGGGGACCGTGTGGATGGCCGGGTCAAGCCCGGCCATGACGGAATAGAGAGCGGAGCTTACCGGCCGCAGGCTTGGTGGGCGCGGTCGAGGGCGGTGGCGATGCCCGTCAGCGAATAGGTGTCGGTGGTGCGGGTCCCCTTGGAAGACGTGCCGGTCACGACCAGTTTGCTGCCGCCGCGCATGGTGCGCACCAGAGCGGCCTCTTCTTCGACATCCTTCACCCAAGCGGACCCGGCCTTGCCGTCGTTGCGGGCGAAAAACTCGGTCTTGTGGCTCCCCACCTGGGCGAATACCGCCTCGCCATCCTTATAGGTATAACCGGGAACGATTTGCAGCTCGTCATGCACGCTGCGGCCGGGCCAGGTCGAGATCATGATGAACATCGGATCGCGTGCCCCGCCTGCCGGTGCCGTAGAGACCGGCTTTGACAACGCGTAGCACACCTTACCATCCGCCGAATTGGCCTGATAGGCCGTCCAGTCCTTCGAGACCCCGAGCAGCGTCGGCTGTTCCGAAACGGCTTTGGGCTTGGCAGCCGCCTTCTTCTTGGCGGCAAAAGCCGGGGAAACCACAGCAGCGGAAATCAGGACGAGCGCCAGCGCGGTGCGAGCGGCGAACGGCATGGAAGACCCTCAACAGAAAACGGCGCGGAGAATAGGCGCGTGATCCCGCTACGTCCATGGCGCGATTGCGAAAAAGCATAAAAACAAAGCTTTCCTGCGTCTATTCGCGCCATCAAGCGCAAACTATTCGCGCAAACCGTAGCCTATCGAGAACAAGCGCCAGACGCCGAGCGACAGAATCGCCAGAAAGATCAGCGACAGCACCGCGCCCAGCGGTTCCGGCGCCTCGTTGAAGCCGATCATCGAATGGCGAAGACCGTTGATGAAATAAAAGAAAGGATTGCCCCAAGCGAGCCAGCGCAAGAAAGGCGGCAGCATTGAGACGGTGTTGAAGACGCCGCCGACAAAACTGAGCGGGGTGATGAAGAAAATATTCAGCACCGTGAGCTGCTCGAAATTCTTCGCCCATAAACCGACGGCCATGCCGAGCAAGCCGAAGATGCCCGAAACGATCACCACCCAAAAGATGAATTCGGGAATGGAAACCACCTTCACACCGCCGAACACCGCCGCGATCACCAGAATGCCGAAAGCGGTCGTGATGGTGCGGAAGGCGACGGCCGCGAGCGTGCCGACAATCATCTCGGCATAGGAGAGCGGCGCCACCAAGGCTTCTTCAACGAATTTCATGAAGCGCTGGAAATAGACCTGCGAGGTCGATTGCAGGAAGGCAGCATTGACGATGTTCATCATCAAAATGCCGGGCAAGACGAATTCGAGATATTTGTGACCGGCGATGGTGGAAATGCGCGGCCCCACCACATAGCCGAAGATGAAGATGAACATCAGTGCCGAAATCCACGGCGCCAGAAAGGCCTGGATTGGCACCCGCCACAGGCGCTGAATCTCGCGCCGAATAATGGTCCAAAGCCCGATCCAATTGACGGTCATGCGGGGAGCTGGGGTGACAGCGTTCATCAGGCAGCTCCTGCCGCAACATGGTCCGGCTTGGCCCCGGTGGCACCGAGATAGGCTGCTTCCAACCCCTCTCCCGCCAGAAACTCTTCCTTCGGGCCTTGGCGCACGATCTTGCCTTTGTTGACGATGGCTATATTGCGGCAAAGACGCTCCACCTCTTCGAGATAATGGGTGGTGAGCAGGATGGTGGTGCCGTCGCGGTTCAGTTCCGAAAGATAGCGCCAGAGATCGAGCCGCAGCTCCACATCCACACCCGCGGTGGGCTCATCGAGAATGAGCAGCTTGGGCTTGTGGATCAGGGCGCGGGCCAGGATCACGCGGCGCTTCAAGCCGCCGGACAGCGCCCGGAACGGCTTTTTCAGATGCTCGGTGAGATCGAAACGCTCCATCAGCTCGGCGATGCGCTTTTTGCGCTCCGCACCGGGAATGCCGAAATAGCCGCCCACCCAATCGACGATCTGCACCGGTGTCGCAAAAACGTCGACATTGAATTCCTGCGGGCTGAGGCCCACCAGGCGCCGGGCCTCGCGGTAATCCTTCACCGCATCGATGCCGAAGACCTCAATGGTCCCGCTGGTCACCGTGGCAATGCCCGTGGTGCAATGGATGGTGGTGGATTTGCCCGCTCCGTTGGGGCCGAGAAAGCCGAAAAAATCGCCCTCCTCGACGGTCATGGTGAGCCCGTCCACCGCGACATTGCCACGGCGGTAGACCTTGCGAAGATCGCGGATTTGCAGTGCTGGAATCATGGATAAAGGCAATATAGGGCGGAAAGGCGCTTTGTCATGTGCACGGGGCGCAGAACAGCCCCGATGAGAGCCGCGGATCTGCCGGAATTCTCTTTTGCGCCCTCAAATGCTGACGCAGCGTCACATATTCAGCACAAACGGAAGCGGCCCGTCTGCGCACAACCCCAAGAAGCGCCACCTTCAAAGCCCTGCAAGAATCAGTTGCAAAACGCCCGCTTGCATTGGATTTCCGTTCTTCTTCAGGGAGTTGTTAACGGGCGGCGCCTAGGGTTTTGGTGCCAGGGGTAGAGACCATAATTCGTATGCGTGACCAACAAGACGGCCCATTTGCGTCTTTTGCTGCAGCCATTCTGCTGACATGCCTGACGATTGCCCTTTGGGGCTTCGCGCACCGGCTTTATACGACACTTCTGCCCGAGCTGGCCGCCACGGAAGCACTTGCCGGTCCCAAACTCGCCCTGGCCAGAGCCGGTCTTGCCCTCGGCTATGTCTTAATGACCCTGCCCGCCGCCTTCGTCAGCCGCAATTTCGGCTTCAAGATCGGCATGGTGTTCGGCCTCGGCCTGCTGGCGATTTCCATGTTCCTGCTTTATCCGGCAGTCGAGCGGCATGCCTTCCCGTTTTTTGCTCTCGCCGCGACCGTGATGGGATCAGGCTTGGCCTTGATCGAAGTCATGACCTCCTGTCTGGTAGTCTTCCTAGGCTCGAAGGAAAGCGCCATCCGCCGGATGAATCTCATCCAGGCGCTGGTTCCTCTGGGCGCTTTGGCCGGTCTGTTCTCGGGCGAGCACATCCTGGGCGCGGTGCTGCATGAAACGGGCGGACCCACCGCGCATGCGCTGATGCTGCCGCTGTTCTCGCTGGGCACAGCGATCATCGCCTTGGCCTTCGTGGTCGAACTGGTTGAGTTTCCTCCCCTCGCCGGCGAGCGCGTGGCGCCGGATGACAGCACCTGGGCCAGTTTCGCACCGCCCTTGCGGCTGCCAAGCTTCCGCGCTGCGGTTGTGGCGCAGTTCCTCTCTCTCGGCGCACAGATCATCATCGCGATGGTCGCCATGGGCAGTTTCAAAATGAGCGTGCCTGCCCGGCCCTTCGAGGCAGCACCATTGCTCGTCTGGGGCATCCTGGCCTTCGGCCTCGGCCGCATCATCGGACCTGTGTTGATGCTGCGCTTGAACCCGATGACGGTGCTGGCCGTGTTCAGTGCCGGCGGCATCGCCTCTTGCCTTGCGGCCGTCACCGGCAATAGCAGCGCCGAAAGCTGGGGCCTGGTGGGCGCGGGCTTTTTCCTCTCGATCCAGTTCCCGACCGTTTTCGCCCACACCATCCGCGATCTTGGCGAGATGGCCAAAACCGGCGCCGCCATCATGATCTTCGTGGCCTTCAGCGGCACGGCCGTGCTGGCTCTCACCGCCCTCTTCTTCTCGCCGCAAGCCACCCAAACTCTGATGGTCCTGCCCGCTCTCTGCTTTGCCGGTCTGTGGCGCTATGCCCTCCGCGCCCGCCGCGAAGGGCAACAGCCAGCAGCAGAACTCACGCCGCCTGCTGCGGAGCTTCCCCAGTGAAGTCCGCCATCTGCGCCGCCAGCGCCCGCTGGAAAGCTGGGCGCGCAATGCAGCGTTCATAATAAGCACTCAACACCGGATCGGCCTTGAAGAAATCCCGCTCGGCAACCGAGCGCAGCGCGCAAGCCATCATCAGATCGCCCGCCGTGAAGCGGTCTTCCAACCATTCGCGGCCCTGAAGCCATTGCGACAGATCGGCGAGCTTTTTCTTCAGCATCTGTTCGAACACCGGACGGGCCTCTGCCGACCAGGGCGCCTCGCGGTTGAAAACAGCAGCAACGCTATAGCCGAAGACAAAAGGCTCGATGGAATTGAGCGCCGCGATCAGCCACATCATGGTCCGCGCCCGCCTCTTGGGGTCGGCTGGCATCAGCGCTTCGCTCTGCTCGGCAATGCGGAGCACGATGGCTCCGGATTCGAACATGCGGATCTCGCCGTCGTCATAAGCAGGCACTTGCGAAAAGGGCTGCCAGGCGCGGTACTCAGGTGAATTCTTTTCGACGTGATCGATCGGCTTGGACTGATAGGTCATGCCCGCTTCTTCCAGCGCCCAGCGCACGCGCAAATCACGCACATGGCCTTTGGCGAAATCCGGCACCCAATCATAGCAGCTGACGGTGATCATGACCTCTCCCACTGTTGTTGTGGGGCGGAACATGTCCAGGCATTTAGGTTGATGTCAACGCATTTCTATAATTTTTCCGTCCAGCGGAAAACATGACCTTACGATTTCAGCGGTTCACCCGCACCAGGGGTGCGCCCCATTTGTGCGGCGGCGGCAAATCGGCCTGCGCCCCGCCTTCGGTGATCGGGCGCGGCGGATATCCGCCCAGACTGATCAGCCGGTCATAGAGCACAATGGCGGCAGCCATGCCGACATTGATGGAGAATTTCATCGGGATCTTCACGACGTAATTGGCGCGCGCCAGCATGCCTGGCGACAGCGACAGACGCTCGGCACCGAAGACATAAGCAGCGCGCTGGGGATGGTGAAAGCGCGGCAGCTCCACGGCGTCTTCGGTGATCTCCACCGCCACGAGCTTGCAGCCCGCCGGCAACCGGAACTCTTCGGCATCGGCGAACTGGTAATAAGGCATGGCTTTCTGCGCCCGCGAGGTGTCGGATTCCGCATCGGAAAGCTTCACCTGCGCATTGACGCTGAAGAAGAAACTTGCGTCGAAAGCATTGGCAATGCGCGAGACATTGCCGAGATTCATCGGTTTTGAAATGCCGTCGACACCGACGCCGAAATAACCGCGCATCGCGGATTAATCCTTGTTTTGAACCATGCGCACGCCTTATCACCGCGCGAATCGGGTTTCTACCCGCCGCGACGTTAGCGCGCCGCTCAACATAAGATGAGTCCCGGCATGACAAACCCCATCCTGGTCGAGATCACCCGCAAAGATCTCGTGGAAAGCATCCATCGCGGCGCTATCGCCATCGTGGATGCGGACGGGGTGCAGCGTTTCGCGCTCGGCGATGTTGAAAGCCCGGTCTATACGCGTTCGTCCTTGAAGCCGCTGCAAGCCTTGCCGCTGGTCGAGAGCGGCGCCGCCGAAGCGTTCGGCGTAAGCGATGATGAAGTGGCACTCGCTTGTGCTTCGCATTCGGGTGAAGCCATGCACACCGAACGCGTCGATGCTTGGCTGAAGCGGATCGGTCTCGGCGAAGCGGATCTGGCCTGCGGACCACAGCAGCCGCGCCATGAGCCGACCTCCCAGGCCTTGATAGGGATGCAGCAGAAGCCCTCGAAACTCCACAACAATTGCTCCGGTAAGCATGCTGGATTCTTGACCGTCGCCAAACATCTTGGGGCGCCTACGGCCGGTTATGTGAGCGTCGCTCACCCGGTGCAGCAAGCGGTGCTCACATCGCTGTCGCGGCTCTCCGGCGTGAGCGATCCGGCTTGGGGCATCGATGGCTGTGCGGCGCCGAACTTCGCTTTACCGCTCACCGCTTTCGCGCGTGCCCTTGCCCAGCTTGCCGGTAGGAAGACTCCCGGCGGGGCGCGCATCGTTTCAGCCATGATGGCGTATCCCGAACTGGTGGGCGGCACCGGCCGCTTCTGCACCATCGCGATGCGCGCGGCGGCCGGCAAAGCGGCGGTGAAAGTCGGAGCCGAGGGCGTTTATGCCGCGATGCTGCCGGAGCTGGGACTGGGCGTCGCCATCAAGATCGACGACGGCGCAGTGCGCGGCGCCGAAGTGGCGGTCGCCTTGGTACTGGAGAAACTCGGCGTGCTCGATCCGGCCAAGGCACTGAGCATCTCGCCCATCCTCAACACCTTGGGCGCGCCGGTCGGCGACTGCCGCCCGTCGGAGGGGTTGAGGGGAATACAAATCTAGCCAGACCGTCATGGCCGCCCTTGAGGCGGCCATCCATATCACTTCGCCTCGCAGGCGGCTGGATGGCCGGGTCAAGCCCGGCCATGACGATTAGCTTCAATACGCGTTCAGCGGCTGCTTGTTCTGGCGCGCGAGCTTGTCGGCGTGTTCCATGTCTTTGGTGTAAAGCTGGACCTTGGTTACCCAGCAAGTGTCATTTGCCACCCGGCTGACGCCGCCGCCGCGCATCACCACCCGGTCACCGCGATCGACACAGCTGCCCGGCATGGTCATGCCCATCTGGCGGAAGCCCGCACCAAAAGCGAAGTCGAGGTCCTCGCAGAGCCCCGCGAGGCTGACGAGATATTTGCGCCCGAAGCGATCGTTGACGACCATCGAGTGCTTGTCGCGCGCGCCCCAGCCATCCACATCGCCATGGCGCAGACAAACATTGGCATTGCTGCTTGCGTTGTTGTTGTCGGCTGCCGCGGCCGGTCCAGCAAACAGCGCTGCCAGCAGAGTTGCCGCAAGGATAATCTTGGCCTTCATGGTTGTGTTCTCCCTAAGACCCACGTTTATGAGAGCAAACTGGCGATGAACCGCACATGAACTGGAGCGCGATGCGCTGCGCTTGTGCCATAATTTGCGACAATTTCCGAAAGGGGTTTCATGGTTACGCCTCCCGTCAAATGCGCCATCTGCGGTCAAGTCAAACCCGCCACAGAGACCATTCCCGGCATCCTGCTCAGGCCGGCCATCGATGCCCTCATCCGCAAGAAACATCCCGACTGGACGCTCAACGAGCATATTTGCGTGCCCTGCCATAACAGCTTCCGCATGCAATATGTCCAGGAGCAGGTGCTGAAGGATCGCGGCGAACTCTCCGCCCTGGAACAAGAGGTGGTGGAGAGCATCCGGCAGAATCAGACCGTCACCGATAACGTCAATCGCGAATACGAGACCCATCAAACCCTTGGGGCCAGGGTTGCCGATAAAGTGGCCGAGTTCGGCGGCAGCTGGAAATTCATCTTTCTCTTTTTCGGGGTGATGGCGGTGTGGATTCTCATCAACACTTTGCCGCTGCTATGGAGGCCCTTCGACCCCTTCCCTTTCATCCTCTTCAATCTAGTGCTCTCCATGCTGGCGGCCATCCAGGCGCCTATCATCATGATGAGCCAGAACCGCCAGGAAGCGCGCGACCGGATGCGGGCCGAGAACGATTATCAAGTCAATTTGAAAGCGGAGATCGAAATCCGGGTGCTGACGGAAAAAATGGACCAGCTTCTGCATCATCAATGGCAGCGCCTGCTTGAAATTCAGCGCCTGCAGACCGAAATGATTGAAGATCTGGCGAACCGCGCCGGGCTGAACAACGGGGGCAAATAGATGTCTATTCTGGGCTGGATCTTTTTTGGCCTGATCACCGGCTTTGTCGCTTCCAAGGTGGTCAATGCCCACGGTCAGGGCTGCATCCTGAATATCGTGCTCGGCATCGTCGGTGCGGTGGTGGGCGGGGCCTTATTCGGCTTTCTGGGCGAACCGGTCTTTTACCACTTCAGCTTCAAATCGATGCTGATCGCCATTCTGGGGGCTATCGTGGTGCTGCTGGTGTGGAATGCCATCACCGGACGGAAATCCTTGCGCTGAGGGACATCATAATGCGGAGGCTGCTTCTGGCTGGCCTGCTGCTGGCGGGCGCGGCGCAGGCCGAGCCGATCGCGCTTTACGGCACGATCGGCGGCAAGCCCGTATTCCTCGATCTGAGCCATAACGGCGACACCGTTTCGGGCTGGTACTTCTATCTCAAGGCGGGCAAGCAGCAGCGGCTGGACGGCAAGCTCAGCCCCAAAGGCTTCTTCGACATCCAAGAATATACGGCGAGCGATAACAGCCGCAGCGGCTCCTTCCGCGGACGGGTCAGAGACGGCCAGTGGAGCGGGGTGTGGAAGAATGCCGCTGGCAAGCGGGCGCAGCCGGTGGCCTTTGTCCCCATCAAAGGCAATCTGAAAGACGCCGATGGGCGCTATCGCTGCACCGCCCGGCGCAAGGACACCAGCATCGGCTTTTCGCTCAGCCACAGCCTCGATCTCACCTTGGCCAAAGGACGGGTGAAGACTTTGACGCTGTCACGCCGCGTCCGCTCGGACGGCGATCCTGCGCAAAGCTGCACGCTGACAGTCCGGGATTTGAAGCAGGTCCGCGCTCCGGTCGGCATCGAGATGCGGGCGCGCGGCGATACGCCGGATGGCAAGCAGCATTGCACTCTGCGGATCATAGGGGCCGGTGATTACCTGCTGATCCGTCCCGGACAGGCCAGCCAAGCGGGCGATGATTGCCGCGCCGCCGGAAGCAGCCATTTCTGCACGCCCGATGGCTTCTGGTCAGACCTCGTGGTCAACCGCAAGACGCAAAGCTGCAAGAGCGTGGAATAGCGCTCAATCCTTCTTGTCGTCCTTCTTCACCGGCAAATCGTCCTTTTGCGGCACATAAGGCTGGACCTTGGTGACGCGGCAAACCTGACGGCCGCCCATCAAAGTCGCCACCACCGTATCGCCCTGGCCGATGCACTGGAACTCCGAGGAAAGGCCGAAGCCGATGGCCGGTTGCAGATGATAACAACTGGTGGTTAGACGGATCGGCGGCTTCTTCGGCCCGAAGCTGCTCTCGACATAGATTTCGTGATTGTTGAGCGGCCGGGCGAGATAGCTGTTGTGCGGATCGATACAAGCCGCTTTGGGCGCATCCGCGGCGGACGCAGCTCCTGCGGCGAGCACACAGGCAATCGCTATTTCTGTCATGAATTTCATCGACGCCTCCCTTTCGGCACATTGTATACCCGTTGATTGAACGGCGCCTGAATAAGCGATGAACGCCGCTCTTGCCTTCCGGTTCAGGGCGATGTGCTAATGCTGGCCTGCAACACCGCGAAAGACCCCGCCATGCTGAAACGAGCCGCCCTCCTCTTCACTGCCGTCGCGCTGGTGCTGCCAGCAACCGCTGCCCCCGTCAGCGACTGGAAAGAGGTGGGCAAAGTGGCCAGCACCATCCAGACCGCCGCCGGTGTGCCGCTGCCCAAACGGATGGAAAGCTGCAAGATGAAGATCCACAAAGACACCTCGTGGATCGAAACGCGCGCCGTGGCCTGGCCGGAATATGGCGCCAAGCCGGGCGACACCGTGTTGAAGCTGGTGTTCGACGTGCCGCCGCCGCCCAAGCAGCCCGGCCCTTCCGCGCCCAACCCGCCGCAGCTCAATGTTCCTGCGATCTGGCTGATCTCCAAAGGCAAACCGACGCCGGTTTCGGCTTGGGCCAATGTCTTGCAGAACCGCCCCGTGCCGCTCGGCTATGACGACAGCAACAATTGTTAAGTTCGTGAAGATTGGGAAATTCAAATCAACTGATGTGTCATGGCCCGCGACTGCGGGCCATCCAGTTGGTGTTGTTCTGCTTTCAGGCCTTTAGGTCCAACCCGTCGTGAACGTCTGTGCCGCGAGACCTGGATGGCCCGCAGTCGCGGACCATGACAATTATCGCTAATGTTCCGCTGCGGGCATGCCGAAAAGCACCGGTATGCTCCGGCTGGATTCATAAGCAGGCCCCCAGCGCCGCTGAGCCTCGCACAGCATCTCCACCAGCCTGGCGCTGCGGATTTCCCAATGGCCGCCGAGATTCAGGGTGTTGCCGGAAAACGGGAAAATAGCATCAAAGCGGCTGGAATCGTCTTCGGCCAAGGTCAGGCCGATATCCTTGCTGACGAGGCCGGGAAGAAGGAAGACGCGCTCGATGTCGCGCCAAGCATAAACCACCGTATCCAAACCGTCGAACCAGATAAGACCTTGCGGCGAGATCTCGAGCCGCTGCGTGCGGATGATGCGGAACAGGCACCACATGGCCCGTCCCAGCACGGCGATGATCATCACGAGATAGAACGACAAGGTGCGATCGACCGGCAGGTTTTTCAAAAGATAGAAACCGAGCGTGAAGGCGAACAGGCTCTGTGCTGCCCAGTAGGCGGGGGCCGAGCGCAAGATGACCGGGGAGTGATCCAGATTGCCTTGCATCGACACGTCTCCGTTACCCTTCGGCGCGGAGACTAAGGGGGCAAATCATGCTGCCCCGTTAACGGCTGGGGACAAAATGCGATGATCAGGTTTTGCTGCGAACTTTCGCAAAATACAACAAAGCCGTGACAGCCGCACCGATGCCGGAAGCCGCCCCGACACCCAGTGCCCAGCGCGGTCCCAGCACATCGGCAACCCAGCCGACCAGGGGAGCCCCCAGCGGCGTGCCGCCCAAAGCCACGGCGAGATAGATCGCCAGCACCCGGCCGCGCACCTCCGGCGCGGTGGTGAGCTGCAACAAACCATTGGCGGAGGTGTTGAAGGTCTGGGCCGAGACCCCGATCAAAATCAGCGCCGCGCCGAACAACAGATAATCCGGCGAAAGCGCCGCCAGGATGCAGCCGATGCCAAAGACCCCAGCCCCCACCAGGAGGTGGCGCATGGCCGGCTGACGGCGCGAGGCGGCCATCAAGGCGCCGATCAGCGTACCCACCGCCATGATCGAGGTGGAAACGCCATATTGCCCAGCCCCGGCATGGAACTCTTTCACCGACATGGTGGATATGAAGATCGGGAAATTGAGCCCGAAGGTGCAGATCAAAAACGTCATGACCAGCAGCACGGTCAGATCCGTCCGCTTGAAGATGTAGCGGAAGCCTTCCTTGAGACCGCCATTGCTCCGCGCCGGGCGTTTGGGAACGCGGATATCGGCCCGCCTGAGCATATAGAGGACACCGATCACCACCACAAACGACACCGCGTTGATGATGAAGACCCAACCGGTGCCAGCGGCCGCGACCATGCCGCCGGCCACGGCCGGTCCGATCATGCGCGCGGCATTGAAAGAGGTCGAATTGAGCCCGACCGCATTGGCAAGATCGGCCTCGCCGACGAGATCGGAGACATAAGCTTGGCGGGCCGGAAGATCGAGCGCCGCGGCGCAACCGAAAAGAAACGCCAGGACGTAGACGTGCCAGAGCTGGGCCACGCCCGCGATTACCAGAACGCCTTGAATGAGCGTGATCAGCCCCAAGGCGCCTTGGGTGAAGAAGAGAAACATGCGCCGGTCAAAACGGTCGGCCGCCCAGCCGCTCCAAGGCAGCAGCAAGAGCTGCGGCACGAATTGCAGTGACATCACGATGCCGACGGCACTGGCGTTGTTGTGCGTCAGCTCGGTCAGCACCAGCCAGTCCTGGGCAATGCGCTGCATCCAGGTGCCGATATTGGACACCAGCGCACCGCCAGCCCAGATGCGGTAATTGGCGTTCGCCAGTGACCGGAATGTCCCCTTCAGCCCCCGCAGTGCTGCAGAACTCATGCGCTTTCGAGCAGCCTCACGATATCTTGGGTAGACCCGGTTTCGCCCAGGCGCGGAAAAATGCGCGTCAGGCTGTTGATATGGGCTTCCGGCACCAGATCGGCCAAGGCATCGCTGGCAAAGGCAATGTTGAAACCGGTTTCATAAGCCTGCCGTGCCGTGGTTTCGACGCCGATGGAGGTGGAGACCCCGACGATCACCACTTGGGTGACGCCCTGCCCCTTCAACCAATCGTCCAGACCGGTATCGGTGAACGCCCCCCAACTGTGCTTGGAGATGCGATGATCGCCCGGCTGCACGTTCATTTCGGGGATGATATCAGCCCAGCCGGACGGCAATTCCGGCACATGACGAGACTGATCTGCCCGCCGCGGCACAGGCGACGGCACCACATTGACCAGCACCACCGGCAAGCCATGGCGGCGGAAAGCCTCTGCCAATGCGGCGGCATTGGCGATCACGGGGGCGACCGCTTGCGGCGGGGCCATGGCAACGATGCCCTGCTGCAGATCGATCACGATCAAGGCCGTTTTGGGATCGAGTGCGGTGATGGCCATCGCTTATTCCTCACGCATTTCGACTAGGCGGCGCAGCAGTGCCAGCGCCTGGGAAAGCTCTTTCTGTTCGGATACCGACAACCGCTGCTTGATGCGGCGGAACAGCCAATCCTCGCGCTGCGCCCGGCGGGTGCGGACCAGATCGCGGGCCAAAGACGTCAGGGTCAACAGCGTGCGGCGGCCATCGCGCGGATCAGGAGTACCAGCGACAAAGCCGGCGTTTTCCAGCGCGGCGATGGTCTCGCCCATGGATTGCGGGCGCACGCTTTCGGCCCGGGCAAGCTCGCTCACCGTCGAAGGACCGGCGCGGTCGAGCTGGCCCAAAACGCTGAGCTGGCCCCAGGAAAGATCATTGGGCGGCGCCTCTTCGCGGATGCGGCGCTTCAAAAGCACCATCACCTCGCGCAACTCGCCCGCCACCACCACGGCATTGTCATCAGGTTTGGCCATGGCGATGGATCTAGCAGATATGAAGGTAACCTGCAAAGGTAACCTTCATAAATTTCAGCATAGCAGGTATGCGGGGTACATAATATGATCATTTGCGACGAGCCAGCACCGCCCGCTGCTACTTCTTCTCGAATGCGGCACTGATGGTAATGGAGGTCTCATCACTGACGACCGGCACATACTTGCCCACGCCGAAATCGGAACGCTTGACCGTGCCTGTCGCCTTAAAACCGATAGTCGGCACCTTGGTGAAAGCATTGGGACCAGCGCCGACGAAGCTCACCTCAAGCATCACCGGCCTGGTGATGCCGTGCAGGGAGAGATCCCCAACAACTTCTGCGGTTTTTGGGCCGGTACGCACCACTTTGGTCGAAACGAACTTCATGCTGGGATAGGTCTCGCCATCGAAGAACTCGTCCGAAAACAACTGATGGTCCAGTTCCCGGTTGGTAGTTTCGACCTGCGCGATGGGCACCTTGACGGAAAGTTTGGCGGCTTCGATATGCTTGGGGTCGATCTCCAGCGTGCCCGTGGCACCAGCAAATGTGCCCCAGAATTCCGTAAAGCCCATATGGATGGTGCTGTAGCGGACCAGGGTCTCCTTGGTATCGATGGTGTAAGTGCCTGGCTGAATCTCAGCAGGAGCCCAGACGGCTTCGGCAAAAGCGGGCACAGCGAACAGCACGGCAACAGCAAAAAAATGAGTGGCTTTCATGTGGACCTTCCCGTTGACGGAGGCCTTTGCCTAATCCATGCCGCGGTAAAGGTCCTGAAGGCAGGTCTGAAACCGTCTGAAAAGTTCTGAATCCGCTTTCCCGCCCGGCAGCACAGGCTAAGATCGGCGGCAATGGACAAGCTTCGCATCGGGGATTGGCTGGTCGATGCCGTAGTCGGACGGCTGACGCGCGGCGAAGAAAACGTGCGGCTGGAGGCAAGGACGCTGCGCCTGCTGCTCGATCTTGCTGAGCATGCCGGCGAGGTGGTCAGCATCGATGATTTGCTTGATCGGGTCTGGTCCGGCGTGACGGTCACCCCGGATTCCGTCTATCAAGCCGTTGCAGCGCTGCGTCGGCTCCTCGGCGATGACCCCAAAGCGCCGGTCTATATCGTGACCGTGCCGCGGCTCGGCTACCGTTTGATCGCACCGGTGACGGCGATGCCCGATAAAATTCCAGCCTCGCCCGCAAAGCCCGAAATCCTGCGGCACCACTTTCTGCCGGTGATAGCCGGTAGTGTCTTTGTAGCGTTTTCGCTGGTCTGCGGCGTTGCCATTTATGAACAGAGCGTGCGAGTGCACGCCACCCATTTGGCCAAAGCTGCAGAACCTACGACGGTCGGCGTCCTGCCTTTTTTCGATTTTTCCGATGCCATGGACCAGGAGCCGCTAGTCGACGCAGTAACGGAAGGGCTCTGCGATCAGCTCAGCAGCCGTGCAACGCTGCGCACGCCCTCTTTCCGCTCCACATTTCAGCTAAAAGGCAAGCACGCCTCCATCGCGCAAGCAGCGAAAATCCTGCACGTGGCCTATATGATCGACGGCGCCGTGCGCAAACACGGCAGTGAGGTGAAGATCACTGCAAGGTTGACCCGGGCCAACACCGGCTTTGTGGTCTGGGCTCGCGCCTACAAACGCCCGCTCGCCGAAATCGGCGACGTTCAGAACGACATCGCCGATCATGTGGCGCGGCTTTTGGGGCCCCAGCCAAATAACTAGCGCGACGACGGGAGGTGTTGCCGTCGCGGCGGCTTATGCGACAATGCCCGCTCTATGTTTGGGGGATTGATGCGCCGCCTGCTCTTCGCTTTGCTTCTGGCCGTGCCGCCTGCGGCCGCGGACGCACCCCGCCCAGCGCCGCATCCGGCCTATGCCAATATCGCTTATGCCCCAGCCGAACCGGTGGAAAGCCATGGCCATCTGCTCGATCTTTATCTGCCGTCGGGGGTGAAGCATTCCGTGCCGCTGGTGATCTGGACCGGTGGCTCGGCTTGGCTGTCCGACAACGGCAAGAACAGCGCCGGCTGGCTGGTGCCGACCCTCAACAAAGCCGGTTATGCCGTGGCCGGTGTCTCGATCCGCTCCTCCAGCCAAGTGCGCTTTCCCGGCCAGTTGCATGACATCAAAGCCGCGATCCGCTTCCTGCGCGCCAATGCGGCCCGCTATGGCATCGATCCCAATCGCATTGGCATCATGGGCGACAGCTCCGGCGGCTGGACGGCGGCGATGGCAGCGGTGACCGGCGATGTGCCGGACCTCGAAGGCGATATCGGCGTCACCGGCGTTTCCAGCGCGGTGCAAGCGGCGATCGCCTTTTATCCGCCGACCAAATTCCTCGCCATGGATCACTGGGCTCTGCGGCCGTGCAAAGCGAACGCGCCGCTGGTCGCCGGCGCGCCCTTCTGTCACGACGGGCCGGAGTCACCCGAAAGCCGTTTGCTTGGCTGCACGGTCAGCGAATGTCCCAGCAAAGCGGAGCGCGCCGATCCAGCCCATTATGTCAGCGCCGACGATCCGCCGATGCTGATCCTGCATGGCGAATCCGATCCCACCGTGCCGCATGAGCAAGGCGAATGGCTGTATCAGGCGCTGAACAAAGCCTGCCGCGATGCGGTCTTCATCAGCCTGCCGCGCGGCGGCCATGGCCCGGCGATGAAATTTTTGACCGACAAGCGCCTGACCGAAGGCGCCACCATCCGCTGGACCGCCGCCAAGGATTGCCGCGTCTCTCCGCCGGAGCTTTACCGGCCCAGCATGGCAACGCTGCTGGTGTTCCTGGATGCGCATTTGAAGAATGGGATGCGCAAGCCTTAGGGAGAAAGAAAGCCCAACACCAATTTGGTGGTGGCATCCGGATTTTCTTCCATCACCCAATGGCCAGAGGACGGGATCACGCCGCCTTTCACATTGACGGCGACGGCTTTGAGTTCGGTCTGCATGTTGTTGCCGTAGGATTTCTCCCCGCCGAGTGCCAGCACCGGCATGGTCAGCTTGCCTTTGGCCAGGAAGGCGCGATTGTCGATGCCGTCTTGCGGGAATGCGACGAACTGCTCGAAAGCATCGTGGATCGCATGCGGCTTGGCGTAATAGGCGGTGTAGTGCTGGCGCGTGGCTTCATCGATCTTCTTGGGATCGGCCGAAAGCTCATTCCAGAAGCGGTCAAGATAGATGCGCTCGCGCCCGGCCACCAGCCGCTCTTCATCCGGGCCATGGAAATTGAAATGCCAGGTTTTCGGATTGGAAAGCTGGGCGGCCCAATTGCCCACCCCCGGCAGCGGCGCATCGATCACCACCCATTTGGTGATGCGCCCGGGATAACCGGCCGCCAAAGCGTAACCGACCATGTTGCCGATGTCGTGGGTGACGAGCTCAGCCTTGGTGACATGCAGCGCGTCCATCACGCCCGCGATGTCGGCGGCCTCGTTCTTTTTGGTGTAGCCGCTGCCGGGATGCTCCGAGTTTCCCATGCCGCGCAGATCGGGCACGATGACGGTATGGGTGGCGGCAAGCTTGGCGGCGATGGGAGCCCACATGTCGCCCGTATCACCGAAGCCATGCAGAAGAACGACGGCCGGACCTTTGCCGCCGACGCGTACATAAAGCTTGGTGCCGTTGGCGGCGATGGTCTGGGTTTTGAAACTCGCCGGGAACGGCACGACGGCGGCATCCGCAGCCGCAAAAGTAAGAACCAGCGCTGCCGCCGCCAGAAACCGCATGATGTGAGCCCCGCCTAAAAGACACACGCAACATACATGGTTTCGGGGCGGCGGCCCGGATTTCGACAAACGAATAATACGCTACAGCGACGAAAGCTTTCGCCCCTTGCGCATTTTTGCGTCATGGCGAGCCGCGAACGGCTTTAGCGCCCGGGCTACCGCAGTATCGGTTTGACGGTTCCGCAATCCGCAGCAAGGAAACGGGCATCAACGGTCATCGACGAATCGTGCGGCTGGCCATTGATCATGCGGTGCGACGAAATCTTGCCGAAATAGTGGTGCGGATTTTCGTAGGTGACCTCACTGTGGCTATGGCTGACGATGCCCATCGTGGTGCATTCGGTATCGGCCGTATGCGTGTTGCCGACAACGCTGGACTTCAAAACCTTGCAATTCTTCATCAGGCTATTCAGGCCGACGTTATCGTGATCGGCCACAGCCTTGGTGATGCAAATCTTGCTCTTCATGCCTGCATCGGTGAATTCGAGACCTTGTGCCTTTAAGTGCTCGCGGGCGGCGGGAGACATATGCTGACGGGCTGCGGCAGCCCGCGGATCGTCCTGGGTGATGGTGCTTTCCCACAAACCGGGCTCAACCCGGCCAGCCAATGCGGAGGTTGCGAGAGCTGTAAACGCAAGTACAGCGAAGAGCGGCTTTTTCATGAAGAATCCCTCCCAAATCCACAATCATACTAGGCCTTCTCTCGCCGCTTTTCATGACAGACATGTGAAGAGGGCAGTTTTAAGAAAAGGCCGATGGGAGAGGATTTGACGATACACATTTTTTGTGTATATTAGGAAGGTTCGGGGGCGGACCATTGCGATGGTCAAAAGCATTTCCAGCCGCGATGTTATTCGCGCGCTTGAGGCGGCGGGCTGGAAAGAAGTGCGCGTCACCGGCAGCCATCATCATTTCCGGCACGAGACGCGGCCAGGAACCGTGACGGTGCCGCATCCCATGAAGGATATGCCGTCAGGAACGGTAAGAAGCATCGAAAAGCAAAGCGGCGCGAAGTTGAGGTGAGTATGCAGCGGTTTTACACAGCCATCATTGAAAAGGCGAAGGACGGGTTTGGCGTCTTCTTTCCCGACCTGCCCGGCTGCACCAGCTTCGGCAAAAGCGTGGAAGAAGCCGCCGCCAATGCTTATACCGCGGCACAAACCCATGTGGCGCTGGCGCGCGAATATGGCGATGAGATTGCCCTACCCCGTGCGCCTGATGAAATCCCCGTCGAAAAAGGCGTGAAGGAAAAAGCGCGGCTGATGATCCCGGTGGAGCTGTCGGACGAACCCGTGCGGGTGAACATCTCCCTGCCCAGCGCCGCGTTGGAAGCGCTGGACCGAACTGCGAAGGAATTATCCCTCAGCCGGTCAGGGGCGATTGCATATCTGGCGATGGGGTGGAATGGAAATGCAGGTTTCGCCAAACCAAAACCGGCCCGCACGAAGATTGATTAGCGGGCGTCTCGCGAGAGTGAATATGCGCAAACACATACTGATTGTTTTAGGTATAATCTTAGTCGGCCCACTATCCGTAGATGCACGTGCAAAAATGGACAATCAGGTAGTCGCTGCACTACGGAACATACCATCGACAGGAGGCCGATCTGTCTTTGAGCGCATCAGAGCTTGCAAAATTCGAATCCAGCCTGACGCATCGTGGATTGAAAAAAACACACGGGGAATTCCAAACCAGCAAATTCTACCGGATGATATGCTTCTCCAGCTCGTAATCGATGTTCCTACACTGCCAGGAGACAATCCAGTTCTATATCATGATCTCACGGCACGCTGGATAATTAGAAAGGGCAAAGCCATCCCAACGAGCGGATGGGCGGATCAGCTTCAAAACAAGAATCCGCCCATCGGATCCACCGCGTGGATGAATTGTTAATTCAACCCAGATGTGAATCTTGTCCCATAATTTTCACGGGATAATCAGCGCCACGCAGACGGCAACAGCCTCGTGCGGTTCAGAAGATCGAGTAGCTGATCGGCTGGAATTTCCCAAGAACCGCCGATCACCTTATCGACGCCATCCAGCACTTCAGCGACGACAGCAAGCTTGGTGCGGCGCGGGGAATCGGCGCGCAGATTAAAGCCGACGACAAAGCCTTGGCCCCTTCGAAGCTGCGTCACGAACTCTTCGATATCGGCAAAGGCAAATTCCTGCCGCATGGCAAAGAAGCCCGTCCAGGCAAACCGGTCCGGCCAGATTTCGATGCGGGCGGGATGGAAATAGCGCCAGGCCAAGAAGATGCCGCTTACGGCGCCACCAATCCAGCCGGCCTCTGGAGGGACCCTGACATTCCCGAATATCGCGTATAGCGAAGCACCGAGGCCCATCACGCCCAAAGTCAGAGTGGCGCCCCAGCTCAGCAGGGATTCATGGATGATGATCGGTGGACTTTCTAAGCTGCCGCGCATGCCCCCTCACCCGCAAAATCTAGCACTTAGCGGCGCAACATGCCGGTTCGACGGTTAAGCGCGCCGCTAAGCGTAAGATTTTGCGCCCTCTCCCACGGAGGGGAGAGGGAAATGTGCCCTACTCCGCCGCAGGTTTGGTCCAGTAGATTTCCGAGCCGTGTTTCTTGAACTCTTCCGACTTCATTTCCATGGCGGCGCGGATGTCTTCCGTCGACATGCCGCCCACATTGGAATCTGTGGGGTTCCAGTCGTTCTTGCCTCGGGCGGCGTCGCGCACTTCCTGGCTGATCTTCATGGAGCAGAATTTCGGACCGCACATGGAGCAGAAATGCGCCACCTTGGCGCCATCGGCCGGCAGCGTCTCGTCGTGGAAGGCTTCGGCCGTTTCGGGATCGAGCGCCAAGGCGAACTGATCGCGCCAGCGGAATTCGAAACGCGCCTTGGACATCGCATCGTCCCAAATGCGCGCCGAAGGATGGCCTTTGGCAAGATCGGCGGCATGGGCGGCGATCTTGTAAGCGATGACGCCGGCTTTGACGTCGTCGCGATCCGGCAAGCCAAGATGCTCTTTCGGCGTGACATAGCAAAGCATCGCCGTGCCGAACCAGCCGATCATCGCCGCGCCGATGGCGGAGGTGATGTGATCATAGCCCGGCGCCACATCGGTGGTCAGCGGCCCAAGCGTGTAGAACGGCGCCTCATCGCAAGAGGCGAGCTGACGATCCATGTTCTCCTTGATCTTGTGCATCGGCACATGGCCGGGGCCTTCGATCATCACCTGCACGTCGTGCTTCTGGGCGATGCGGTTGAGCTCGCCGAGCGTGTCGAGTTCGGCGAATTGCGCCGCATCATTGGCATCGGCGGTCGAGCCCGGACGCAAGCCGTCGCCAAGGCTGAAGCCGACATCGTATGCTTTAAGGATTTCGCAGATGTCTTCGAAATGGGTGTAGAGGAAGTTTTCCTTGTGATGCGCCAAGCACCATTTGGCCAGGATCGAGCCGCCACGCGAAACGATGCCGGTGACGCGATTGGCGGTCAGCGGGATATGCGCCAAGCGCACGCCGGCATGGACGGTGAAGTAATCGACGCCCTGCTCGCATTGTTCGATCAGCGTGTCGCGATACAGCTCCCAGGTCAGTTCCTCGGCAATGCCGCCGACCTTTTCCAGGGCCTGATAGATCGGCACGGTGCCGATCGGCACCGGGGCGTTGCGGATGATCCATTCGCGGATGGTGTGGATGTGGCGGCCGGTGGAAAGGTCCATCACGGTGTCCGCGCCCCAGCGGATCGACCACACCATCTTTTCCACTTCTTCCGAGACGCCCGAGGTGACAATGGAATTGCCGATATTGGCATTCACCTTGGTGAGGAAGTTGCGGCCGATGATCATCGGCTCACTTTCGGGATGGTTGATGTTGTTGGGGATGATGGCGCGGCCGCGGGCGATCTCGTCGCGGACGAATTCCGGGGTGATCTCGCGCGGAATGCTGGCGCCGAAGGAATGGCCGTCGGCCTTAGCGGAGCAGCCGAGATTCTCGCGCGCGGCGATGAACTTCATCTCTTCGGTGACGATGCCTTGGCGGGCATAGTGAAGCTGGGTGACGTTCTTGCCCTTCTTGGCGCGCAGCGGCTTCAGATGCGCGCGGTTGAACTGCGGCACCGAGAGAAGCTCACCGGGCTTGAGGCCATCATCTTCCGGCTTGCGGGCGCGCTCGTCATAAGCCTCGACATCACCGCGGGCCAAGATCCATTCCTGGCGCAGGCGCTTGACGCCTTTTTCGATGTCGAGGGCCGCACTTTCATCCGTATACGGACCGGATGTATCATAAAGGCGGACCGGCGGCTCGCCGCCCGACAGCGGCACTTCGCGGAACGGCACGCCGTTCAAAACGAGCTTGTGCGAACCGGGCAAGGCACCACGGGTGATGACAACGGCTGGATTGCGGACGGGCTGGTTCATAATGGCCTCTCCCTACGCCGGTGCTGACCGGATCAGGTTCAAAGGGACCCGCGGAATTGCGATCTCAGCCCGGCTTCGCGTAGCTACGCCGGGCGCCCCTGGGATTTATGACAATTCACTCGTTGCCCCCGGCTGTGTCAAGCTGCCAGCACAACCGATACACAAAGGATGCCATAATGCCCGTAACGGTGGAGGGGATATGAGCGGCACGGTCGAGAGGGCGGAAGCAAATCCGGGAGGCCCCCAAGGGCATCGGCGGCTGGCTGATCCTGCCGCTGATCCATGTGGTATTTGGCCCCTTTTACCTCGTGTGGCTAACAGTGAGCGGGGGCTTTCCCGGAATCGCCAACCGCATGCCACCTACTCTTCCGCCCGCCAAGGTCGCCGTTCCCCTCATTGTGCTGCCTCTCTTCGCCTTCCAGATTTATTGCCTTGTTCGCTTCCTGCAGAAACGGCGCGAAGTGCCGTGGCTGATGACGGTCCTTTACGGGCTGAACATTCTGGGGCTGCTGATCAGCTTGATCGCGCATCTGAAAGGCTACGAGTTTTCCGGCCAGGGCATCTTCACAACCATCGCTACCGAACATCCCATCCTTGCGATCGTACAAATCGGAATTGGCGTGGCGTTCATCGCTTATTTCCACGACTCGGTGCGGGTGCAGAACACCTTTGTAAACGCAGCACCGCCGAAGGCAGAGCCGAAAGGCTTGGGCGGCTGGCTGATCCTGCCGCTGGCAACTGTGATCATCATCCTTGTGGTGACGGCCATCGCGATGGCCATGCACCTTCCAGCCGCGATGGCGTTCGCCTACCAGCACGGTCTGTGGCCGCGTTTGCTACGCCAGACACTCGTTATTTTGCTGGCGGCGGGCTATCCCTCACTGAGTCTGTATTTCGCCTTCCGCCGCAAGCGCGCCGCACGCTGGCTGCTGACGATCTATTTTGCTCTTTGGATCCTGTTGGGTGCGGCCATCCTTGCCAAAGAAACGGTCCTCAATCCCGCCGGTGTGCTGATGGAAGGGCTGTGCTTGGCCAGCCTGGCCTATCTCTGGCTCTCCAGGCGCGTCAGAAACACCTTCATCAACTGACCTGCCGCAAGGCTGTGTCTTTTACGTTCTATTTCCGCTTTCGAAAGCACGCTATGACGCGTGCATCCTTGAGTCCTTTCCGGCTGTGCCATGTCCTTTCGTCTCAATCTGCTGCTGCTGTGTTTCGCCCTCTTGATCGCCGGGGGAGAGCTGTTGTGGCAAAGCCAAAGCATGGATGAATGGAGAGACGCCGGCCGTGCCCAAGCGGTACAGACCTGGGACCCGCCGGAAGAGCCGCATGGCCCCGCCGCAGACGCCTACAACAAGCGCTGGTTTGCGGCCATGGACGAGCTGCGCACCGACAAATGGCCCTATCACGATGCCGGGGCGGCGCTGGCCGTTTTCGCGCTCAGCCTGGCGGCGAGCCTGTTTCTGTTGCGTGCCGACAGCTTGAACGATCTGATGGCGCTAACCACGCCGCGCTCGGGCTGGACGATCTATCTCCTCGCGGCACTGGGCTGGTTCGGCTATGCGGTGGCGGCGATCCTGGCTCTGCTGCAAGGCTTCGACCGTTTCGAGTTCCCGCCTTGGGCCGACAGCATGATGGTGCCGATCATGGCGATCTCGGCCTTTGCCCTCACCGGCTGGGTGGTGGTGAGCGTGGTGATGTGGCTGGTGCTGCGCAGCGCCCCCTTGCCTGCCTCGCTGTGGGTCTGGCGCAAAGACATGCCGGCGCATGATTGGATCTATACCGGCGTGGTGGGACTGGCGATTTTGCTCGGGCTCGAAATCCTGCGCGAGACCTATCTCTATGGCCATTGGCTCGCGATCCCGGCGGTGTTCCTCTGTGTCTATGCTGCGCTGTCTTTCCGCGCGGCGGGGATTGCGAGAGGAAAGTAAGACTTCCGGTCGAGGATGCCCCCTTCGGCTGCCGGCGCTGCGCGTCGGCACCCACTTCCCCCGCAAGCGGGGGCAGAAAACTACGCAGCCGAGAAGACGCGGAATTCGCGGACCAGAGAACGCACCGCCGTCTGTACCAGTCTCTCGCCCGCCGCGGCATTGGCCTGGGTGGGATCGGAGCCGATACGGCCATCAGGATAGCGGCGGCGGAAATCATCGGCATCGAAGATCGGGCCCGTCGGGGCGATTTTGACAGCGATGTCGGCCTGCTTCTCAAGCTGCGGAAAGAAGTAGCGGGTGACGGAAATCTCCGACGGCGTGGCGTGACTGCCCTCGCCTGCGGGAAACAACTCGCGGATGGTATCGGAGACGCCGCCCAACTCCCACCAATTGCGCATGGTGCAACGCAGCGCGGGCTGGTTGCTCTTGGGATTGAGGCTGGTGGTGTGGTGAATTTCGGAAAAGGCCGCATTCATGGTGGCGACATTGCCGCCATGGCCGTTCAGCCAATAAATGCGCTCAAAACCATGGCGGCGCAGGGAATTGGCCCAATCGGTCATGGCCGCAATCATGGTCGAGGGACGCAAGGTGATGGTGCCGGGAAACGCCATGTGATGCTGGGCCTGCCCGACATTGAAGGTCGGCCCGACCAGGAAACCGCCCTCGTCACCGGCCCGCCGCGCGATCATCTCCGAACACAAGGCGTCCGTGCCCAAAAGCCCAATCGGCCCGTGCTGTTCGGTCGAACCAATGGGGATCAAAATGGTCTTGGAGGTCTGGAGATAGGCCTCGATCTCAGGCCAGGAGGACAGATGGAGCTGCATGGGGCCATACCAATAATCGCCCGTTCATCAATACGCCATAGATGGAAAAAATCTGTAGGGGAATGGCCCTACTCCGGGACGAGAAGTTCTTGAAGGCCGCCGCCTGAAAGTCCACAATAGAATTACAACAAATCAAATACTTCGGAGCAGAAACGGTATGCAGGAAACGGTTTTTCCGGTCAGCCCGGACTGGCGCGAGCGCGCTCTCATCGACCGTGAGACCTATGAAGAGATGTATGCACGGTCCATTTCGGACCCCGAAGGGTTTTGGCGCGATCAAGCCAAGCGGCTCACCTGGATAAAACCCTTCACCAAGGTGAAGGATGTCTCCTTCGATCCCAACGACTTCCATATCCGCTGGTTCGAAGACGGCACGCTGAACGTCTCGGTCAACTGCATCGACCGGCATCTGGAAAAGCATGCGCACAAGACGGCGATCTTCTGGGAAGGCGACAATCCCAACGAGATGCGCAACATCACCTATCAAGAGCTGCATGACGAAGTCTGCCGCTTCGCCAATGTGCTGATCGCCCATGGCGTGCGCAAAGGCGACCGCGTCACCATCTATCTGCCGATGATCCCGGAAGCGGCTTTCGCCATGCTGGCCTGCGCCCGCATCGGGGCGGTGCATACGGTGGTGTTCGGCGGCTTCTCGCCGGACAGCCTGGCGGGACGCATCCAGGATTGCGGCTCCACCGTGGTGATCACCGCCGACCAAGGCCTGCGCGGCGGCAAGACCGTGCCGCTGAAGGCCAATACCGATCTCGCCCTCACCCAATGCCCGAATGTGCGCCATGTGCTGGTGATCAAGCGCACCGGCGCCAAGGTGCCGATGCAGCCCGGCCGCGACATCGATTATTACGACTTCGCCGCCAAGGTGCCGCCGGTCTGCATGCCGGTGGAGATGAATGCGGAAGACCCGCTGTTCATCCTCTATACCTCCGGTTCGACGGGAAGCCCGAAAGGCGTGCTGCACACCACCGGCGGCTATCTTCTCTATGTCGCCTTCACCCATGAGGTGGTGTTCGATTACCGCCCGGGCGATGTCTATTGGTGCACCGCCGATGTCGGCTGGGTGACGGGCCATTCCTATCTGCTTTATGGTCCGCTTTGTAATGCCGCCACCACAGTGATGTTCGAAGGCATTCCGAACTACCCCTCGACATCCCGCTTCTGGGACGTGATCGACAAATACAAGGTCAACATCTTCTACACCGCGCCGACGGCGATCCGCGCTTTGATGCGTGATGGCGAAGAGCCGGTGAAGAAGACCTCGCGCGCTTCACTGCGCCTGCTCGGCACGGTGGGCGAGCCGATCAATCCGGAAGCCTGGCTGTGGTATCATCGCGTCGTGGGCGACGAACGCTGCCCCGTGGTCGATACCTGGTGGCAGACCGAGACCGGCGGCATCTTGATTTCGCCGCTGCCCGGCGCCACGGACCTGAAGCCCGGTTCGGCGACCAAACCGCTGTTCGGCATCCGTCCGGAGCTGGTGGATTCCAGCGGCGCCATCCTGGAAGGTGCCGTGAACGGCAATCTGGTGCTGGCCGATTCCTGGCCGGGTCAGATGCGCACCGTCTATGGCGATCACCAGCGCTTCATCAACACCTATTTCCGCACTTATCCCGGCAAGTACTTCACCGGCGACGGCTGCCGCCGCGACGAAGACGGCTATTACTGGATCACCGGCCGCGTCGATGACGTAATCAATGTCGCCGGCCACCGCTTGGGCACGGCAGAAGTGGAATCGGCGCTGGTGGAAAACACCAAAGTCGCCGAAGCTGCCGTGGTGGCGTATCCGCATGAGGTGAAGGGGCAAGCGATCTATGCCTATGTCACTTTGAAAGTGGGCCAGACCGCATCCCCGACCTTGGCGGAGGAGCTGAAGAAGTTCGTGGCCGAACATCTCTCACCGATTGCCAAACCGGATGTGATCCTGTTCACGCCGTCGCTGCCCAAGACGCGGTCGGGCAAGATCATGCGCCGCATCCTGCGTAAGATCGCAGAAGGCGACACCTCCAATCTTGGTGACACTTCGACACTGGCCGATCCTTCGGTGGTCAACGATCTGATCGACCGGGCCAAGCGCATGGGGTGACTTAAGCCGAATTTCTTCAATCTGTTGCTTACGGGTGTCAGAACTTCACAATACTGACACCCGCCTCCCCTAGCGATGATTACCAAGTGTCAATCGAGGGGGAGTTTCATGCCGATCCGTTTCAGGATGGTGTCACTGGCTGTTTTGGCAGCCGCCACCATGCCAACCGTTGCTCAGGCCCAGTCAACGGACGCACAATCTACATTTGTCGAATCCGTGACAGTCACCGCTCAGAAGCGCGTGCAGAATCCAATCGATGTGCCGATGGCCCTGACGGCCTATTCCGGCGAATTCTTGCAGAAGATCGATGTGCAGGAGCTCGACAAGCTGTCGCTCTACACGCCGGGCTTCGTGGTGCAGAACCAGTCCCCCAACAATCCGGGCTTGGCCATGCGCGGCCTCAATCTCGATTCCGGCGAAGCGGCCCAGGAGCCGCGCGTCTCGGTGTTCGAAGATGACGTTTCGATCGCGACCACCCGCGCCACCTATATCGAACTGTTCGACATCGACCGCGTTGAAGTGGTGCGCGGACCGCAGACCACGCTGTTCGGCCGTTCGGCGCTGATGGGCGGCGTCAATATCATCCAGAACAAAGCCAAGCTTGACGGTTTTGCCGCTGGCGGCACCTTCGAGACCGGCGATTACAGCTATCATATGCTCGACGCCTTCGTGAACGAGCCTTTGAGCGATACGGTCGCGTTGCGCGTTGCCGGCCGCTACAAGGCGCGCGACGGTTACGTCGATGATCTCAACGCCGGCCGCGCCTACAATTCGGTCGATACCGTTGCCGGCCGTACGGCCCTGACCTGGAAGCCGAACGACGCTTTCTCGGCCGATATCATCGCCAATTTCGAACAGGACCGCCCCTCCGGCACGTCTTTCAAATCGGGCACCTTCCTGCCGAGCGATCCCAACGGCCGCGTGGTTGGCGACCTCAGCCATACCAGCGGCGCCACCCTGACCGACAGCCTGGCCGGCTTTGAAAACGGCAAGCGCGTCGGTCTCAATCGCGTGGTCTGGGACGTGAAGGCCCTCACCAGCTACAAGCTCGACCCGACACTGACGCTTTCGACGGTGACCGCATATCGCCGCTTCCAATCCTTGGAAGTGTTCGATCCGGATGGCTTCGAGCAGCCGCTGATGCAAGCGGCCGAAGACGAGCGCGGCGATCAGTTCAGCCATGAAATGCGCCTGAACTACGACAATGGCGGGCGGCTCAGCGCCTTTGGCGGTGTCAGCTATTTCTACAGCAACGTTTCCCAGCGCGTGCCCTTGCAGATGGACGAGCGCATGGTTCTGGCCCTAGTCACCGGGCAGAATGCGCTGCTGCAATACCAGCCGGCCTCGTTCTTCAGCTCGACGACCTTCACGGCCGGTTACGCCCCGTCGCTGGTCCAGGGCATTGCCTATAGCAAGGTCTATTCGACCTATTACAACGCCCTGGTCGGGACCTATGGTTCTGCGATCGCAGCAAGCCAGGCCAATACCTATGCCACCGCCTATGTCACGGCCAATAAGACGGCTTTGAACGCCGTTGCGGCTGGGCTGAAATCCAACCACTGGGAACAATCGACCAATTACGGCAAGACCAAATCGGTCGATCTCTATGGCGATGTCACTTACAAGCTGATCGACGCCTTGGAACTCAACGGCGGCGTGCGCTACACCCATGACGACAAGCAGACGGCTTATGCGGCCGTTTCCGGCGACACCTCCTATCTCGGCATGTTCATGGCCGGAGCTTCTTCCGGTACCGGCTGGGGTCTGCTCTCCCAACCCAGCGCCAACAATGGCGACAAGATCGCCAAAGACTTCGGCGATGACGGCTTGTCATGGCGCGTATCGGCTCGTTATGCCGCGGCCGACAATGCTAGCCTTTATGTCACCTATGCCCATGGCCGCCGTCCCAAGGTGCTGAGCGCCAAATCGCCCACCACACCCTTCGGTGCGCCCTCCTTTGCCGAAGCCGCAGCCGAAACCGTCGACAATTACGAGTTCGGCGGCAAGGCCATGCTGTTCAACCAGCTGCGTCTCGACACCTCGCTCTATTTTTACAACTACAAGAACTTCCAATCGAGCCGCATCGTCAACCAGCGCTTCGTAACCTTCAATGCCGGTCAGGCCCAAGCCATCGGCTTCGAAGCCACTGCCGATTGGGCGATCACCGATTGGGCGGATTTCTTCGGCACCCTAACGCTGAACCGCGCCCGTTTCGTCGGCGCATCGGCGTATAAGGGCGACCAGTTCCGCCTCAACCCGGATGAAAAACTCTCCGTGGGCCTGTCGCTGCGCCACAACCTCTTTGGCGGCACCTTCAACTTCCTGCCGACTTATACTTGGCAGTCCAAGATCTATTTCGACGACAACAACGACCGCCCGGACCTGCAAACCGTTGCGCTCGGCAACCTCATCGCGGACACCAAGCAGGACGAATTGCAGAAGCAGTACGGTCTGCTCAATTTCCGCCTGACCTATCAGATGGACAACAAGCCCTGGTCGGTCAGCCTGTTCATGAGCAACGTGCTCGACCAGAAGTTCATCAAGGACGCCGGCAACTCGGGCGACAACCTCGGCATCCCCACCTTCATTGCAGGCGAGCCGCGCTTCTTCGGCGCTTCGGTTTCGTTCAAGACGCACTGAATACCGGTTTCAAATCCGGCAGATCGCGGCCCGTCACCTCTGTGGCGGGCCGTTTTCTTTGGCCGTCCGGGGATGGCAAACCGGCGCTCACCCGCATGGCGTGAATCCACTCCCGCGCAATTATGTGGTTGCTTGTGCCACCCGCTGTTTCACAATACCGACACATGGCGTTGGAGCGCTGTCGATATGCCTTGGGGGAAGACGATGCCGAAAAGCTTTGCCATGGCTTCGCTGGCGATGCTGGCAACGATGTCCGGTGCGGCCTTGGCCGATGACGCGCAGGCTCCTTTTGTCGAATCGGTGACCGTCACGGCGCAGAAGCGGGCGCAAAATCCGATCGAAGTGCCGATGGCGCTGACCGCCTATTCCGGCGACTTCCTCTCCAAGCTCGACATCCAGGAATTCGACAAGCTGTCGCTCTTCACGCCTGGTTTCGTGGTGCAGAACCAGTCGCCCAACAATCCAGGGCTGGTGCTGCGCGGCCTCACACTCGATTCCGGCGATGCTTCGCTGGAACCGCGGGTTTCGGTGTTCGAGGATGATGTATCGATCTCCACCAACCGCGGCACCTATATCGAGCTGTTCGACATCGACCGCGTGGAAGTGGTGCGCGGACCGCAAACCACCCTGTTCGGCCGCGCCGCGCTGATGGGCGGAGTCAATGTCATCCAGAACAAGGCGGATCCCAGCGGCGAGCATTTCGCCTTGGGTGCCGAAGCCGGTGATTATGATTACGGCATGATCGAAGCCATGGCCAATATTCCGCTGTCGGACGATTTTGCCGTGCGCCTGGCCGGGCGCTTCAAGAGCCGCAAAGGCTATGTGCAGAATCTTCTGGGCGGCCCCAATTACGACTCGACCAACACCGGTGCCCTGCGCCTCTCCTTCGCCTATAAACCGACACAAGCCTTTTCTGCCGATGTGATCTTCAACTACGAGGCCGACCACCCGAGCGGCACCTCGTTCAAATCCGGCACCTTCGCGCCGATGGATCCCGCCACCGGCGCCATCATCGGCAACCTCGACCACAATAGCGGGATGGCGATCAACACGGTGGCCGGTTTCGAACACAATCAGCCGCTCGGCATCCGCCGCAAGGTGTGGGATGGAAAAGCCATCCTCGGCTACACCCTGTCGCCAAGCATCAAGCTGACCTCCATCACCGCGTATCGCCGTTTTGATTCCGCGGACGTGTTCGATCCCGATGGCTTCAGCCAGCCGCTGCTGGTTTCGGCGGAAGATGCGCGCGGCGACCAGTTCAGCCACGAGTTCCGCGTCAATTATGACGCTGGCGGCCGCGTCAACGCCTTCGCAGGCGTGGACTATTTCTATTCCAACAATTCCACACGCGTGCCGCTGCAATTCGATGAGCGCCTGGCCCTGGCGCTTCTCACCGGCCAGAACGCCCTGCTCCAAAATTCTCCCACGGCATTTTTCAGCTCACCGGCCTTTGTCGGCGGCTATGCCCCTGTGATGCTGCAGCAACTGGCGAATGCGCTCTATATGAAGAAGTTCGGCGTCGGTTATACCATGCCAGCAGCCACCGCGGCGGCCATCGCCCGGAACCTGAAACCGGATCATTGGGAGCAATCAGAAAGCTACGGCAAGACCAAGTCGGCCGATCTCTATGCCGACCTCACCTTCAAGCTCACAGAGGCTTTGGAACTGGAAGGCGGCCTGCGTTACACCCATGACGACAAGGTAACATCCTATGCCAGCACGCTCACCGACCGCTCTGTGCTTGGCGGTGTCTTGGCGGCTCTCACGCTTCCGCCGGCCTATCGCGATGCCATCATTGCAGGGCTAAGCACACAAGGCGCCGGATCCCTTTCCACGATTCCGGCAAGCGCGCTGCCCGCCTTCGCACTCTTTTATCAGCCGACCGCCAACAACGGCGATAAGATCGCCCAGGGCTTCGGCGATAACGGCCTTTCCTGGCGCATCACCGCCCGTTATGCGCTCGACGCCAATACCAGCTTCTATGCCAATTATGCCCGCGGCCGCCGCCCCAAAGTGCTCACAGCCTTGACCCCGGCTGCACCGTTCGGCGCACCGAACTTCACCGATGTGGCGGCAGAGACGGTCGACTCCTACGAAGCGGGCGCCAAGACACTGGCCTTCGACGGTAAGCTGCGGGCCGACATCGCCGTCTACACCTATCAATACCGGAATTTTCAGACCGCAGCCCTGGTCAACAATGTTCCAGTAACCATCAATGCCGGCCGCGCCAATGCCTGGGGCATCGAAACGACGCTGGATTGGGCACTTACCAACTGGGCCGATTTCTTCGGCACCTATGCCTACAATCGCGCGCGCTTCGGCGGCACCAGCATCTACAAAGGCAACAAATTCCGCTTGAACCCCGATCACAAGCTGTCGCTCGGCCTCGCCCTGCACCAAAACTTGTCCGGCGGCACCATCACCTTGCTGCCGACCTATGCATGGCAGTCAAAGGTGTTCTTCGATGACGACAATGACATTCCAGCCCTGCAAACCACGCATATGTTGCCGGACACCAAGCAGGACGAATTGCAGCATCAATACGGCTTGTTTAACGCCCGGCTGAGTTACACGCCCGACGATGCACCGTGGTCCGCAGCGATCTTCGTGAACAACCTGCTCAATCAGAAATACGTCAAAGACGCCGGCAATACCGGTGATACCATCGGCATTCCGACCTTTATCGCGGGCGATCCGCGCTTTGCTGGTGTGGCGATCACCTATAAGACGCGCTGAATCCGCAAGATCTACGTACTATTCCGAAGCCTGCGCGCGCCGCGGGAAGCCCGTTTACGGATAACTCCGTACTCGAATTTCCGCCGAAAAATCCTAGGTTCTATGCGTGGCTTTGATGGGTGAGCGCGATGTCAATCCTGGGCGGTCTGGTCGAAACCGGCAATGAAGAATTTCCCTTTGTGCAGCGCAGCAACTCGAAAGCTTGGCTAGAGAAGTATAGCTGGGGTGTCTTTATCGCGGGCAACCTCTGCTTCTGGTTGATCGTTGCCGTTCTGCTAGCGATGGCGTGACACGGTGACCGAGCGACGGAAATCATGCATCCGCAGTGGTCACTACCAATTGATTTTTAAGACAGCTGTGTAAACATCCCCAGCGTCGCAACAAGGAACCAAGAACATGGCGACTGCTTATGTTGAAGTGAGGAAACAAACTCTCGACGGCTGGTTCATGGAACACGGCGTCGCTACGGCTTTGGCCGGATGCGTCGTGTTTTGGCTAGTTGTCGGAATATCCCTCTATTACGCCCTTTGATTACATCTTGAGAGCTTGGCGAAGACCTCCATGGTCTTTGCCAGTTCGATGTCTTTTTGCGTTACGCCGCCAGCGTCATGGGTCGTTAGCGTGACATCGATCCTGTTGAAAACGTTAAACCATTCCGGGTGATGATTCATTTTTTCGGCGGCCAAGGCCACCCGGGTCATGAAGGCGAAAGCCTCTCCGAAATCCTCAAATCGGAAGCTGCGGGCGATCGCATCGCGTTGCTCAAGCAAGCGCCACTCCGGGTGTTCGCTCAAGAAGGCAGCACGTTCAGCAAGCGCCAGTTTTTCCATCGGTCGCGGTCTCCACGGATTCAGATTAGTCTTCTGCGCCAGCGGACAAAAAGACAAAGGGTAAATGACCGAATCAATCTCCTGGGGAACGGCGCCTTCCCTCGATGACATCGAAGCTCTGGCGCATGCGGCTTTCACCGCCCTGCCTGAAAGTTTCCGTGTTCTTTGCGGCGAAGTGCCAATCGTGGTGCAGGATTTTCCAGATGATGACGTTATCATCGATTTGGATCTGGAAAGCCCGTTCGAGATCTTAGGCCTTTTCCAGGGGCCGGACCTCGCCGCCCGCGAGGCTTATGCCGCGCCCGAACCCACCATGATCTTCCTCTACCGCCGTCCGATTCTGGATTACTGGGCCGAGCACGAAGAGAGTTTAGGCGCCGTGGTGCGCCATGTGCTGATCCATGAAATCGGTCATCATTTCGGCTTGTCGGATGCGGATATGGAGCGCATCGAAGACGCCGGTTAAGCGAGCGGATACTCCCGCTCGATCCGGTAGATGCTGCCGTCGCTGGTGAGCTTGCTGGAATAAAGGCAGAAGCTCTCCACCGAAAAGGCTGGGCTGGCATAAAGCCCATGATGGGCGAGATATTCCTGCACCACCCCGTTTGATGCCCCTTTGAGCCGCGCCAAGGTGACATGCGGGGTGAATTTGCGCCCGTCCGGTTCCAACCCGATGCGCTGCAAAGCGCTTTCGATCTTGCGCTGCAGATGATGCAGCGGCTCGGAGGGTGCTGCGCCGTTCCACAAATCCCGCGGCGTCCTGCCGCCGAAACTGCCAACGCCCTTCAGCTCCAGGGTAAAAGTTGGAGCACTGATCGCTGACAAAGCATCATCGATGGCTGCCGCATCACGCCCGTCGACTTCGCCGATGAAGCGCAGCGTGAGGTGAAGCTGCTCGCGGGTTTGCCAGCGCGCCCCCGGCACGCCGCCTTGCAAAGGCCAAAGCGTGGCGGCCACCGCATCGGGAATCGCCAAGGCCGTAAACAAGCGCATGGTCTACCTGCTCAGCGGCAAGCGGCGCCGGAAGACCAACAGCACGGCGCCATAGCCGATCCCGCTCAACACCATGGCGAGGCCGAGGGTGGCGAGATCGCGCCAGAACCCGGTGAAAAACAGCCCCAGCACCAGGACGTGATGCTCAATCAAGAGCACTCCACCGACCGCCCCAGCCCCCGCCATAAGCGCTGCCAAAACGATGGGCAGCAGCGCCTGGCGGAAAGAAGGCACGATGTTCAGATACCCCGCACGCTTGCTGAACCAGACTAGCATGGCGACATTTACCCAGGCGCCCAGCGCAGTACCAAGCGCAATGCCAGCAATGCCCCAGCCAAACCCGAGTACCAGAGCAGCCTTGATGGCGATGTTGGAGAGAATGGAGGTGACGGTGGCGCGGGCAGGCGTTGCGGTTTCCTGGCGGGCATAAAAGCTGGCCGCAGTGATGCGCACCAGCACCATGGCCGGGAGGCCCACACCATAAGCCGCCAGCGCCATAGCGGTCTGCGCCGCCGCCTGCCGGTCGAACGCACCATGGGCGAAAATCGCCCGCGTGATCGGTTCAGGAATTGCCAAGAACACCACCAGGAACGGCAAGGTCAGCAAGAGAGCCAGCGAAGCAGCGCGATTCTGGGCGGCATCGGAGCCGGTGACATCGCCTTTGGCCAAGCGCCTGGACATGTCGGGCAAAAGTACTGTTCCCAGCGCAATACCAAGTACCCCGAGCGGGAGCTGATTGATGCGATCGGCATAGTAAAGCGCCGTCATACTCCCAACCGGAAGCAAGCTGGCGATGATGGTATCGACGATTGGAAGGAATGTGACAGGCAAAGTGCCGAAGGTCACCGCACCGATGGCGACGAAAAATTCCTTGATCTCTGGCGTCCAGCGCGGCCAGCGCAACCGCAGCCAGATACCGTCTCGACGCGCCGCCCACAGCATGAAAACGAGCTGACCAACGCCCCCCAGCATAATGCCCCAGGCACCTGCATACGCCGCATTGGGAAACCAGGCAGCCATCAAAAGCGTGGCGATCATCGCGAGGTTGAGAAAATTGGACCAGGCCGCCGCCGCCCAGAATTTCTCGATGGCGTTCAGCATGGCGGAGAGCTGCACCACCACCACGGTCAGAATGAGATAGGGAAAGGTGATCCGCGACAGGGTCGCCGCCAGTTCCACCTGCCCGGGGTGACCGACAAAGCCCGGTGCGGTCAGGCGGATGATCCAAGGCATGGCGGCCAGTGCGGCCACCAGGAGCACGGCCTGGATCAGAATCTGCCAGGAATAGACTTCATCGCCAAAACGGGCGGCCGCCTCGTGCTCGCCTTTGGCGTGGAGCGCGGCATAGCGGGGTAAAAAGGCCGGATTGAGCGTGCCTTCGCCGAAAACCGCCCGGAACCAATTGGGAAAGCGGAAGGCTACGACAAAGGCGTCGGATAACAGGCCATGGCCAAGAACGGCCGCCTGCAACACGTCCCGGACCAGCCCCGTTATGCGGGAGAGCAGCGTAAAACCGCTGACGGAAAGGAGCTTCTTGAACATGAATTTCCGGTAAGAAATGAGCCCGCCCAAATACCCCAAGGGGCACAGCTTCTTACCCTGATTGGGCGGATTGGTCGATGCGACGCGGCCTTGAATACCAAGCCTCTAAATCCGATATTATAGTGGTGTTTCGGCCCCTGGAGGCCGACAAGGAAGGATTCTATGGCCGACTTCGACTCCAAACGACTTTATCGCGCCCAGACGGACGTGGCTGGCGCCATCGATGCCGGACTGCGTGCCTACATGCTGCGCGTCTACAATTACATGTTCCTGGCGCTGATCGTGACCGGCCTGACGGCCTATGGGGTCTTTTCGGCATCGATCACGACCGACCCGGCCCAGGCCGTCGTTACGTTCCGTGGTGTGATGCTGACCCAGCTCGGCGTGACCCTGTTCGCCACACCGCTCAAATGGGTGTTTTTCCTCGCCCCGCTCGCCGTGGTGCTGTTCATCAACTTCCGGCTCAATCGCATGAGCCTCGGCGGCGCGCAGGCGCTGTTCTGGCTGTTCTCGGGCCTTATCGGCATTTCGCTGGCGACGATCTTCCTGGTTTACACCACGGCTTCGGTCGCCCAGGTCTTCTTCATCACCGCAGCGGCTTTCGGCGGCCTCAGCCTCTACGGCTACACCACCAAAAGCGATCTTTCGGCGATGGGCTCCTTCCTCATCATGGGCGTCTGGGGCCTTCTCATCGCCAGCGTCGTGAACATCTTCTTCCACTCGCCGATGATCATGTGGGTCATTAGCATGGCAGGCGTCGGCATCTTCGCTGGCCTCACCGCCTATGACACGCAGAAGATCAAAGAGATGTATTATGAAGGCGATGGCGATGTGATCGCGGGCAAGAAGGCGATCATGGGGGCGCTGGCGCTCTACCTCGATTTCATCAACATGTTCCAGTACCTGCTCTATCTGCTCGGCAATCGCCGCTGATCGCGGTGCAGTTGAACCAAGAAGGCCCCGGACACTTCCGGGGCCTTTTTCGTTTGCGATGTATACAAGTAAAATTGTGCACACCTTGCCGCACCGTCCCTGTGCGATTTTTAACAGGCGCCTTCAAATGGTCATGTTTGGACCAAACCCACGCCTTGATGGGCGGCGATAAGACAGGGTGTCGGCTGGTTCGCAACGCGGTGTTGCCTTCGTGACTTTCAAGCCCCCCAGCCCCCCAGTCCGGGGTGACCTGTAGCGGCCAGCCGACCTCTCCCCAAACTTGGTCAGCGCGGTTCCAACCGCGCTTTTTCTTTTTCAGGCCTTGCCTTCCCGGGTTACAGGCCGAGCTTGCGCATAATCGCGCCCATATGACCAAAGCAACCGCCTACCGCACCGGTGAGAATCGAAATCAAAGTCGCGGTCGTCACCAGCATTCCGTCCGAATCGCCAAGCATCACCGAAACGGCACAAGCCGGTACCACGCCAAGCCCGCCCGCGATTCCTCCGCCCAGCGCGCCGCGGCCATATCCCTTGCCCAGAACCAGCCCGTATAGATAACCGGCCGTGGCTGAGATCATCATATGGCCGAAAAGGATCAGGCTGGCGGGCAGCCCGGGAAAGACATGGCGGGCGACGCTGAGAGCCAGCTGTGTCACCGTTCCGAACAAAGCGGCCCACATCACCAAGCGGACATTGAGAAGCGGGACGCGGGCGGTCTGGGAACTGTCTTTGGGCATGTCACATTCGTAACCTGCGAAGGGTTGCGAGAGAAAGGCGATTTCTCTAAGGAAATTTGCCCGCCAAATTTGTCGCAACTTCCATGATTGAAATCGAGGGACTGATCAAGCGCTTCGGGCCGGTGACGGCCGTCGCTGGTCTGAGTCTCGCCGTTGCCAAAGGTGAAGTGCTGGGATTTCTCGGCCCCAACGGTGCTGGCAAATCCACCACCATGAAGATGGTCACCGGCTATCTTGCTCCCGATGCGGGACGGGTGACGATCTGCGGCCATGACATCGAGACCGACACCACCCCGGCACAGGCCCTGATCGGCTATCTGCCCGAAGGCGCCCCGGCTTATGGTGACATGACCGCCCGGCAATTCCTGGGGTTCATCGCTGAGGTGCGCGGCTTCAAAGGCGCCGAGGCCAAGGCGCGGGTCGCCGCGGTTGTGGAGAAGACCGATCTCGGCCCCGTGCTGGAACAGCCGATCGAGACCTTATCCAAGGGCTTCAAGCGCCGCGTCGGCCTCGCCCAAGCCATTCTGCATGATCCCCCGGTGCTGATCATGGACGAGCCGACCGACGGTCTCGATCCCAACCAGAAACACGCCGTCCGCGATTTGATCAAAGCGATGGCAGCCGAAAAAGCCATCATCATCTCCACCCACCTCTTGGAAGAGGTGGACGCGATCTGCACCCGAGCCGTCATCATCGATCGTGGCGCGGTCGTGGCCGACGGCACTCCGGCCGAATTGCTGGCCCGCTCACGCTATCACAATGCCGTGACCCTGAGCCTTGCCGAAGCCGAGGCCGACAATGTGCTGGCAAAACTGAAGCAGCTGCCCGCCATCGCCCAAGTCGAGCGCAAAAGCCGCAATGGCGACGTGCAGCTGACGGCCTTCCCCAAAAGCGGCGCCCTGTTGATCGAACAGGTCAGCGCCCTTGCCAGCCGTGAGAGCTGGAACCTGAAAGAGCTTTATGCCGAACCCGGCCGGCTCGACGAAGTCTTCCGCGCCATCACCACTTCCGATGCCGCGCGGGCGAAAGCAGCACGGGCATGACGTGGCACACCGACATTCCCTCCCCTGAAAGGGGAAGGTTAGGGAGGGGCCTTGCAGACCCCCTCCGGCCGCTGCGCGGTCACCTCCCCCTTTCAGGGGGAGGAAAGGAACTCCCATGAACCGCTTTCTCGCCCATCTCCAAAAACAGGCTGGTTACGTCCTGCCGATCTTCAAGCGTGAGTTCGGCAGCTATTTCGCCACCCCGCTGGCTTACGTCTTCATCGTGATCTTCCTCTTCACGATGGGCGCTTTCACTTTCTATGTCGGCCATTTTTACGAGAACGGCATTGCCGACCTCTCTGTCTTCTTCGGGTTCCATCCCTGGCTCTATCTGTTCCTGGTGCCCGCGATTTCCATGCGGCTATGGGCGGATGAGAAGCGCACCGGCACGATGGAGCTGCTGCTCACCCTGCCCGTGCCGATGTGGGCCACCGTGGTCGGCAAATATCTCGCCGCCTGGGCCTTCACCGGCATCGCGCTGGCGCTGACCTTCCCGATCTGGCTGACGGTCAATTATCTGGGCGAGCCCGACAATGGCGTGATCCTGGCGAGCTATATCGGCTCTTTCCTGGTAGCGGGCGGCTATCTCGCCATCGGGGCCTGCATCTCGGCCACTACCAACAACCAAGTGATCGCCTTTGTGGTGAGCGTGCTGGTCTGTTTTCTTTTCACCGTTTCCGGCGCGCCGCTGGTGCTGGATGTTTTCCACGCCTGGGCGCCGCTGGCCCTCACCGACGCCGTGGCCTCCTTGAGCGTCGTCACCCATTTCACCGCCATCACCCAAGGCGTGCTCGACTTCAGGGACGTGGTGTTCTTCCTCTCGCTGATCGCCCTCTTCCTGGCTGCGAATATTGTCGTGGTCGATTTGAAAAAGGGGGGCTGAGATGAAACCCCTCTCCCGGTGCAATTACGCCCTCGCCGCCATCGTGCTGGCCGTAGCCGTGTTCCTGGCCTTTAATGTCGCTATCGATGCCACCATCACCAACGCCAAGCTCGATCTCACCGAAAACAGCCGCTTCACCCTGGCCGAAGGCACGCGCGACATTATCAAGAATTTGAAGGAGCCGGTGACGCTGCGCTTCTTCTTTTCCAAACAGGCGGCATCCGAATACGCCCAAACCCGCTCCTATGCCGGACATGTGCGCGATCTCTTGCGCGAATACGCTTCCCGCAGTCATGGCAAGATCATCCTGGAAGAGATCGATCCAGAGCCTTACACTCCGGCCGAAGACGAGGCCACGGCAGCCGGTCTTTCGGGCGTGCCAACCGACACGGGCGATGCGGTCTATTTTGGCCTGGTCGGCAGCAACCGCATCGATGGGCGCGAGATCATTCCTTATTTCACGCCCGACCGCGAAGGCCTGCTGGAATACGATCTCTCCTCGCTGCTCTATCGCCTCTCGACACCCAAGAAGCACAAGATCGCCATTCTTGCCGGACTGCCGCTCGACACCGGCAGCGGCGGCATGCAGGCGATGATGCAAGGCCGCTCACGCCCCTTCGCCATCTATCAGGAACTGAGCCAAGCCTATCAAACCGAGATCCTGCCGCCGGATTTCTCCGCCATTCCGGCCGATGCTGATGTGCTGATGATCGTCCATCCCGGCACGCTCAGCGATGTGCAAACTTATGCCATCGATCAGTTCGTCTTGAAGGGCGGACGGGCGCTGGTGTTTGTCGACCCCAATTCGGAACTCGCGACCAGCGGCGGCATGGACCCGAACGCGTCTGTGCCCGCCTCGAGCTTGCCGCGGCTGTTCCAGAGCTGGGGCGTTTCCTTCGATACCCATAAGGAAGTCGGCGATCTCAAGCTGGCCCAGCGGGTGCAGTTATCGCGCGAAGGTCAGCCGCTGCTTTATCCCATCTGGCTGCATCTGACGGATGAGTATCTCTCCGACGACGATCCGGTCACCGCGAATTTGAAAGTGCTGAACCTCGCCAGCGCTGGTTCCTTGCGCCCGCTCAAGAATGCCAGCACCAAATTCACCTCGCTGGTGGGCTCTTCCAACCAAGCCGCCCTCTTGGATGTGAACCAAGTGCGCGCCCAATCCATGAGCAATCCGGAAGAGATCGCGAACACCATCGCGCCGTCGGGCCAGGAATACATCATCGCCGCCCGCCTCACGGGCCCGGCCAAGACCTCTTATCCAGAGGGCGCACCGCAAGGCGCCGGCGGGCAGCAGATCAAAGAAGCCAAAGCCATCAATGTCATCGTGATGGCCGACACGGATATCTTCGACGACCGTTTCTGGGTCCGCATCGAAAACATGTTCGGCAAACAAGTCGCCGCGCCCTTCGCCAACAACGATGCCTTTGTGCTGAACGCCATCGAGAATCTGACGGGCTCCTCCGATCTCATCTCGCTGCGCACCCGCGCCACCAATGACCGGCCCTTCATCCGGGTCAAGGAAATCCAGGCCGAAGCCGAGCGCCAGTTCAAGCAGCAGGAAGACACGCTGAAGGCCCGCCTTGGAGAAACCGAGCAGCAATTGAAGAACCTGCAAAGCGGTCAAGGCCCGGGTGCGAGCAAGTCGGTCGGCATCACCACCCAGCAGCAACAGACCATCGACACCTTCAAGCGCCAGGTCGCCGAAATCCGCACCCAATTGCGCGAGGTGCAGCATAGCCTGCGCCAGGACGTGGATGCTCTGGGCAGCATGCTCGCCTTCATCAACATCGTGGTGGTGCCGCTTTTGGTGGCGGCCTTTGCCCTCTTCCTCGCCTGGCTGCGCCGCCGCCGCCGGGCGCGCGCCATCCATCTGTGAGCCGCCGATGACCTTGCGCGCGTATTTCTATAACCGGCGCAACCGCAATCTGGCGGCGCTCGCGGGTGTGGCGCTGGCGGCAATGCTGCTGGCCTTCTTCGCCTTGCATCATCGCGAGACGATGGTGGCCCCGAAATACGAAGCGGACACCTTCCTGCCGGGACTGACCCGGGCCCTCAATGCCGGCGAAGTCACCCATATCCGCATCGTTTCGAAGAAGGCGGCCTTCAGCGTCGATTTCGTGCCGACCAAAGGCTGGGTGCTGCCGGACCATGGCAACTACCCTGTCTCCTTCGAGATGGTGAAGCAGACGCTGGTGGCGCTCGCCGGTTTGGAAACCATCGAACCCAAGACGGACAATCCCGAGCTCTATTCCTATGTCGGTCTCGAGGCGCCGCCTAAAGGCGATGGCATCGCCGTCACCCTCAGCGGTGACAAGGGCAAGGTGGTGGCCAATCTCGTGATCGGAAAAAGTGAGCCGCGCGGCGATGACCGCATCGGCCTGTTCATACGCAAAGCAAACGACAAGCAAAGCTGGCTGGTGAAGAGCCCATCAGAGATCAAGACCGCTCCGGCCGATTGGATGGACAAGGCCGTCATTGCTGTGGACCGTTCGCGCGTCGCCTCGGTCAACGTCGAGCCCGCCAGCGGCCCTGCTTATACGGTGAGCCGCAGTGCGCCTTCGGCTGAAGGCTTTGAAGTGTCGCCGCTGCCCAAGGGCCGCGAACTCGCCTATGCCGGAGCCGGTGACAGTGCCGCCACCGCCCTTTCCGATTTCGGCTTCGACGACATCAAACCGGCGCTGGCGCTCGATTTTGCCGGGGCTGCTCATATGACGGTGCATACCTTCGATGGGCTGACGGTGACCGTTGATATCGCCACGCTCGGCGCCGATCACTGGGCCCGCCTGAGCGCAAGCTCCGATCCCGGAAAACCGGCCGCAGCCAAGGAAGCCCTCGCCATCAATGCCCATGCCGCAGGCTGGGCCTTCAAATTGCCGGGCTACAAGGCGACCCTGCTCGCGGCGCCACTTGAGACGTTGCTCAAGCCCAAAGAAAAGTAATCTCCGCAGCCCATTGCTTTTCCAAAAGCATCCCACTCTGTCGTATAAACCCCATATGCGCGGGGGTGCTCATGGCAGATGATGACTTGGCGAAATTTCATCGCCCCAGTCGCTCGACCGACGAGGGAGAATACCGCACTCGTCGTCTGGTAGATCTAGTGCTTTTGCTCGTTATAGGTCTTCCACTCATGCTCGGGGCTATGGCCTTACTCGGGCATATGCACGAGCTGCAGTGTCCGGCAGGTACGTTTCTCACTGATACCTTACGTCCGGACTACGAGTCGTTGGGAATGTTTGGTGCCGTTCTGGGTACCACAGCGCTGATCCGACTATGGCTAACCGACCACTGGACAGGCCTGCGCGAACAGCTTCGTCCCGACAATCCAAATAAAAAAACGCCGCGCTGGGCTTACAAGCTAGCAGTGGCAGCCATCATCATTGGCACTCCTATATCGGCATGGGCCAGCCTTTGCCGCTTTTGCGCAACACCACAGGGCCTAACCTACCGCGTTGAACCCGAGAAGGCTGAGCACAGCTATAGCTGGAATCGCGTAATTGCCATTGCGACATCCTGCAGCCAAGGTGGGCGAGGTAGCTGGCATACTAGGGCCGAGACTCATTAAATCCACCAGACGATGGCGGCGACGAGGCATACCGAAGCCAGGAAGTTTCTGGTGAGCCTGTCGTAGCGGGTTGCGATGCGGCGGAAGTCTTTGAGGCGGCAGAACGCATTTTCGATCCGGTGACGCAGCTTGTAAGATTTCCGGTCGAAGCTGAACGGCTGCTTGCGGTTCGATTTGTTGGGAATGACGGGCTTGGTACCGCGTCCTTCCAACCAGTGCCGCAGATCGGCGCTGTCATAGGCTCGATCAGCAAGGAACTTCTTGGCGGGCTTCGTTCGCCGGATCAGGCGTTGCGATGGCGGGCAATCATGCGCTTCGCCGCCGGTCAGCAGGAAGGAAAGAGGACGGCCTTTAGCATCTGCGATTGCATGGATTTTCGTATTGCGCCCGCCGCGTGAGCGTCCAATCGCTTGGTTCTGTTCCCCCTTTTTGCGCCAGATGCCGAGCGGTGCGCCTTGATATGCGTGCTGTCGATCATCTGAACGTCTGTCGTTCGCCCCTTCGCGGCAAGCGCTCGGAATAGCCGCTCCCAGACACCGCGCTCAGCCCAGCGCACGAAGCGATTATAGATCGTCGTTGGTGGGCCGTACTCCGGCGGGCAATCGCACCAGCGGCAACCGCTCTTGAGGACGTGCAGGATGCCGCTGATCACGCGGCGGTCATCGACCCGATCTTTGCCGCGAACGTCCGTCGGCAGATATGGCTCGATCATCAGCCACTGTTCGTCACTCAGCCAAAACAGATTGCGGCGCATCTCATTCCCTGCAAATCACCCAGCACAGGGAATCAACAACCGATTCACGCCGCAACATATTTATTGGGTTTCAACC
>Ga0207853_1000038_pt1 | contig 39043 bp, 51 predicted proteins | sample LuqExpMetagenom6_FD_187764 | JGI IMG/M metagenome (GOLD analysis project Ga0207853, IMG submission 187764) | Tropical forest soil microbial communities from Luquillo Experimental Forest, Puerto Rico - Sample 6 (SPAdes) | ecosystem: Environmental > Terrestrial > Soil > Tropical forest ...
CTCAAAGTCGCGGTGCGGACCGTGTTTCTGGCCTTGCGGAAGGTCAAGATATTGGCTGTCACCCTTGTGCGGGTCTCTTCCTTGGATTTTCGGGCCTTTTCTGCTGTGAGAGTCCTTCGAATGCGCGTGAAAGCTCCTTCTGTTTGCGCGCTTCCTTGACTTTCGAATAGACCATCGTGGTCGTGATCATGCTGTGGCCGAGCAGTTGCTGCAGCGTCTCCAGTTTGCCGCCACGGTCCAGGAATTCGGTGGCGAAGGTGTGCCGGCTGATGTGGTATGTCAGGTGCTTTTTGATATCGACTTCCTCGAGCTTCGCGATGTCCTTCAGCATGCGGTTTGTCACCGCTTTCGCAAAGCAATCGAAGAGGTATTTGCTTTCTCCCTTCTCCCCGATCAGGTCGATGTGTATCTGTGAAAGAGGTATCGAAATGAGTTTGCTGCCCTTGCGCGTCTTGAAGGGAAGGAAGATCAACGTGCTTCCGTGCAGGTTGTTCCATTCCAGGAGTGAGATATCGCTGATGCGCACACCGGTGGTACAGCTGAAAAGAAAATACCTCAGCAGCTTCTTGTGGCTTGGATTGGTTGTCGTGTTGTAATAGTTGAACAGCCGCTGCACTTCATCGAACAGCAAAGTCGGCTTGGTGGGTGCGGTTGTTTTGACATGGTAATTCTTGAAAGGGTTTTTGAAGCGGATCTCCTTCCGCTCTGCTTCGTGCAGGTAGACCTTGATGGTCCTGAACACCCTGTGGATCGTGTTGGGCTTCAGGCCTTTTTTTATCAATGTGTTTTCAAACCGCTGTATCAGATCCACCGTGAGCTCCGCGAACAGTATCCTTTTTTGGAAGGCCTTGAGCTTGTTCAGTATCGTGATATGCGCACCGTATGTCACGGCCTCGAGCTTTGGCCTGCGCACCTCTATCTCCTTTTCCATGAACTGCACGAAGTCCATGGTGGTGGAAGGATCGATGAACTCCCTCCTGAAAAGATCGGGCGTGAGGAACTTCTCCGAGTATTGGTAGTCCAGGAAGATCTTGTGCGCCCGCGTGATCGCCTTGTTGATCTCGAAGTTGATGAACTGCGCGTTGGGTGCGTTCTGTTTCGCAAGGCCGTGGTCATGGTCGAACTGGTCCGCGCGGAGCGCGAAGCCAAGGTTGATCGGCACGGGCCTTCTGTTGATGATCGCCTTGAGATAGACGACCTGTGTGCCGTCACGTTTGGTGTGCTGCGCCAGGGTGGCCTTGGCACTAAAGCGCATGAAACTGTCGTCTTGTTTTTGTAAGCGATTTGTAAGCACGTGACGTGAGCTGAAAAGGGGCTAAACAAACAGGGATCGCGGCTTTTGACCTGCGATCCCGAAAGGTTTGCGGTCCGGACGGGACTATGAACTTATTTACCAGTACCATTGGCTCTCAAGTCTTTAGAAATATCCTTTTCTGGTTCTTTAAGCAGTTTGTAAGCATAAGCATGCGCTTCGCACCTGATTTTTTCTTTTTCGCCTTCAGTCAGATGAATTTTACCAGTCATCGCTCTTCTCATTTTGCATTTGATTAAGCGAGGCAATCAACTTGGAGGTGAACTCCTCGATACTTTTTTTTAGGTTCTGCGATTGGCTGTTGGTCCTGATCTGACCATCGCTTTTGCAGCAATAGGTTTCCACTGAATAGCTAGCAACATCACCGATCGATTTCATGTTATTCATTGTGAATCGAAGCTTCCCTTCTTTGATGTCAATGGTAAAAGTATAGCTGAGATCAGTATAGGTCATCAAACTCAGCTTTATCAACTTACTCTCATAACCATCGCCACGGATGAGCTCGTTCTCAATTGTGCTCTGAATTACCTTGTCCTTGTTGTGGAAATTCTTGGCTATCCATCGTGTGCTTAACTTATAGATGTCGGCCGCTGACTTGCCTTCCATTGGAATAACCTGCTGCAGCTGCGCTGACCCGCTCTCGCAGCTGAGCTGCTGGCCCATGGAAGCCAGAGGGAAACATAGAATCAGAAGAATCTTTTTCATGTTGCTATTTTATTGATTCAATAAAGATTGAGACCCACCATCAATTTTATCCATCCTTGCATTCAACTTAGTTTGTTGCACTTGCAGATCATTGATCAGATCCCAAAGATCTGTGGCGAAGCTGACGTTACGGCTGATATGTGCTTTATATTCCCACACTTCAATAATCTGATGCGGATGAACAATTTTGTTTTCATGTTGGCCATTTTTATTGTCGCTCTTTAGCACGAGGCACCGATCTTCCTGCTTGATAGCCATCAGTCGGTTAATAACTCTTTTTATTCTGCATCCGCTTTCATCCACTACCACATATACCATGTTGTCTCGCACCGAAAAGATATCTTCAACATACTGAGCAATCACGATATCTCCATCTTTCAAGCCACCGCCACCCAACTGCAGCATACTATCACCGTCTACTTGAAACATCCTAAAGGATCCCTTATCATTAAAATTTGGAAGTGAAAAAGCAGGAAGCTTCTTTATAAACTTATCATCTCCATAGCCTTTTGCATATCCTGCTTGGGCCTTCACCGGGACATAAGTAATCAGTTCACGGCCGCTCTGATCTACCGTTACTGTTACTAGTCTGATATTTTTTCCTGATAAATAACTGTTGGCGCTATCTTCATTGACAACATTGACAATCAAATTGCCTTCATCATCATTGAATGCGTTCCTTGCAACTCCATTGAGAAGAAAATCAACAGGCACATTAGTAATGCGTGAAACTGCTTCAACATATTTTAATGGAGGATCACCTTCTCTATTTAGCAAGCCACTTACAGTAGCTGAAGCTAACCCAAGTTCCCTAGCCAAGTCGCGCTGACTTTTTTTGCTCTTATCCAGTGCTAGCTTTATCCTATCTTTTATTGTCTGAACATCAGCCATTTATAAAATAAATTAGTTTTTTACTTGCATCGTATGCAAGCTTTTTCCTAACGTTGCCTTCACAATACTTAACAACACTTCACAATGATAATCAATAACGCTTTAAGAAAGCGCATTGAAAAAGTCTTGCCTAAAAACTACCGCAAGACCATCGTAGACCGACTCAAGGAGCGCGGAAAAGACATCCACCCAAACACAGTTTACAATGTGCTGAACGGTAGCCCAAACAATGAAGTGGCCCTCGAGATTTTGAAACTCTACAACGAGCAAAAAAAGATTGTCGACAAAGCACATGCAATTGTAGAACAAGCAGCTTAGAATTTTTCAGCAACCACAAAACAATACGAACATGAGTAAGACCTCTGACGCCTCAAAACATACATCCATCGATGTAAGAAATGAAACCCTCATCCTTTTTGGCAATCCAAAGGATCCAGAAGTTGCCACGCGCATCAACAAAGCTTACCTGCAAGGCCGCAAGGTAGAGCTACAGGCACGGCCGAGTTTCGATACCGGACTTGGCCGATGCGGCAAGCATCTATGCCACTGCAAAGAAATCTGTCTTGAAAAATACGCTAAAGAACAGACGGTATGAAAGCCAGCGCCATTCAAACCGAGATAAGCGAATTAAAGATTGAGCTACATGAGCGCAAACAATACCACAGCTCTTATAACCTGCGCAACATGCGCAAGCGCCTTCGCAGACTCAACCGTGAACTCAAACAATGGCTGGCCAAGCACAAGACCGAACAAATCAATTGCACACAACAATTAAATCTGATATGAACGAGCGTCTCGTCAATTCATTCACATTCGATGAGCTGCTAGAAGCATATCACAATGCGGAAGCATGGCTCAAAAAAATCAAAGAAGTAGAGCCAGATGATCTTGCTTGGGCTATGGGCATGCCCCATGATGAAATCATAGCCAAGATTGTCTATGACAGAGGCCAAATATGGCAACGTCTCATTCAGAAAGCTCCAACATCGCACATCACGGAAATAGAAAATATCAAAGCTCAATTGCAAATGGCCAGCACAGACAGCCAGAAAGTACCCATCGAATCGGGCCAGAGATGGCAACACCGTCACATTCGCGGCATGGTGATAGAAATCATTCAGAGTGAAGACAATAACTATCGATGGAAGGTAAGCCAGTTTTTTCAAAACCAATGGGCCATGACTTTCAATATCAACAGCATGACCATCCTCAAATATTTCACCCGACTAAATCCTTAACCATGCCACGCAGATTTCTAGAATCAATGTATCTCAAGCTCACCAAAAAAGAGCTAGTAGACGCAATCTATAGAATGGGCCAGCGCTTCGATGATCTGGCAGGTCAGCGCAATGATCTTGCAGTGAAGCTCATGAAAGCCAAACGCAAAATCAAAAAACTGCAAGGCGCATGAGCAAAATCGATATCGATTTACAATTCGACTACAAAGACAATCCTGAGTTCACCAAGGAAACAAACAAAATGTTTCTGCTAGTGATTGCCGCATCGATGCTCATTGCCGCATTGGCACTCAGTGCATTGCTCCTATTTTTTAAATGGATTATCGAACTATAAAAACTAATCACTTTGGAAGAAACCCAAGAAAAAGAACCCAAGCTCATCACCAATCGCGGCTTCGTGGTAGATCTCATCTTCAATTTCCCGCAAGGTGTTGCTGTGGATAAAGAAAGCTATGTGAGCGACATCATCAATCATATCAAACAAGCTTTTCTAGAAGGGAACCCGCAAGGTACAGAAGAGCAATTTGAAGCATGGCTAAAAAAATCAAAGCAATCATAAATCAAAGTTCAGAAAAAATGAAACTCGAAATCATCGCACTCATCGACAAATTTGAAGGCATACAGCCAACAAAAAACGGATTCAAGCAGCGCTTTATCCTTCTGCAGCCCGAACTCAAAAACGAGTTTGGAGACATGATCCGTAAAGAGCAATATTTTCCTGTAGAGATCTTTAGCAAAGAGCAAACCGACAAGCGCTTCATTGCTGCCAAAGACATGCGCAGAAAAGTAAAGGCTACCGTCTATTGCAATGGCGAGCGCTGGCTTCCAGAAGGCAAACAAGACTTTCAATACTTCATCAAGTTCTCACTGAAAGAATTGCAAAACGCATGATCAAAGTTTTGCATGTAGCCTGGCTGCGCGCAGCCGCACTTTTCACCGATTCACATCAGCATCTCGAGGCCGAACTGCAGCGCATGAAAGAAAAGAATCTTGCACAGGAGTTTATCGACCAGAAAGACGCGCAGATTCAAAACCTGGTGGAATACTACAACCAAACCGATGAACTCATACAGGCCTACCGCATGGCACTGGCAAATGCAAAGACTGAAAATCACTTCCTCACAGAAATGCTTTTAAAAAAAATCTCGATAGATGAATTGGTACAATACAGGCCTTCAGCCAAACTCATCATCGACAAACTAGAAACCGAAAATCTACCTCAAGTTTTAAGCGAACTCACACGTGGCTAAAATCACCCGACATAAAGACGAATCCACAGGCAAAGAGCATGAAATCAATCTCGATACAGGCGAGATAAATGAAGCTCAGCAAGTCCAGCAAGAACCCTGGTCGGTAAGTCTTTCCAATTCATTCGTCAAAGCCACCAGCCTGGTTGAGCAAATCACAGAGATGAAACTCAATTTCATCGATGAAACTACGCTCAATCGAGTAGCACATGCCTTTGTGCCATTCGGTGATAAAGGTAAAAGCCTGTTCAACCAGGTATGTCTATTCCAAAATGATTTTGATACTTCAGCTCTCGAAGATGTATGGACCAAGGCAGTCCGCACAAGCAAAGCCAAGCACGCTGGCAGCTTCCTTTCATTATGCAAAACCAAAGGCCTTGAGGTCAAGCTGAAAGAAGATGTTTGGGAATACAAGATCAAAGAACCAGGCAAGGCTCCTTATACAGTCACCGATGAGATCACTGAAGAAGAAGACAAAGAGATCAGCCAGTGGGGTTACATCGAGCGGCACCATTGCTACTACTTTGCTAGCTACAGCTTGGAGTCGGGTATTTGCACGCTTGAGCGCAAGAGCAATTTTGTGCTACGCATCCTGTTTCATATTCAGCGTGGCAAACAAAACAAGCGCGTAATAGAACTACTCAACAACCGTGGCCGCAAAGTCACAACAGATATTGAAACGAAGCAGCTCACCAGTTTTCAATCATTTAAAGAACTGACCGAGGGAGCTGGCAATTTCATTTTTGAGGGATCACAAATAGAACTGCTCAAGATCAAAAACAAACTCTTCGAGCAAGAGAAGCCAAGCCAACAAATCGATATGCTAGGCTGGAACAAACAGGGTAAATTTTTTGCCTTCAGTAACGGACTTTTTAATTCGCAGTTTCATCCCGTAGATGAACATGGTATCGTTACCCTGCATGAGAAAAATTATTTCATCCCTTACCATCCACTCACCGATGAATATACCAGTATCAATGAAAAGCTGTTCAGCTACAAACCAGGCATAGTCCATTTCACCGATTGGGCCGATGCCTATTGCAAAGCCTTTGGAGACACTGGCCGTGTGGCTATTCTATTTGGAATCGCAACACTTTTTAGCGACCATATTTTTGCTGTGCGCAGAAATTTTCCTATGCTCTTCCTTTATGGGGAAGGTGGTTCAGGCAAGTCTCGTGTAGGCACCTATTTGCAATACCTGTGGGGTGAGCCACAGCCACCGCTAAAGCTCAGCGACCGCGCCAATACTGATAAGGCTCGCATCCGCAAGATGGCGCAGTATGTAAACGCCATGGCTTTGTTTGAAGAGTTTATCAATGAGCTCGAAATGAACATCATCAAAACGATCACTGGTATTTACGACCGTTTCGGCTATGAGCGGAGCAATCTCAATAGCATGTATGGAACTGAAACTGTGCCTATCAATAGCACCGCATTCATTACTGGTAATAGCTACCCCAACGATGATCCTCTCATGCAGCGCATCATCCTGATCGATTACAACAAAAACGTTCGGGATAACATCACGGTTGAGGCCTACAATAAACTTACGCAGATCAATCGCGAGGGTATCACACATCTTACTGGTTGGATATTGCAGTACAGATCCTTCTTCATAGAGAATTATGAGAAAGAATTTGATGCTCAGTTTGCAGCATTCAAAAAATTATGCGAAGAACAAAAGATCATCGTACCGGATCGAATGTGCGAAAACTATTCGCTCATAGTAACAACCTATGAGGTGATCACGCATGCCGGAGTAGTATTGCCTTTCACTGTGGCTGACCTTAAAAAATTCATGCTCAGCACCATCCGCGCACAGGCCGATAAGCGCGATGTGGGCAGCGTAACACAACGCTTCTGGGATATAGTACAGCAGCTCGCGAGTGAGGGCGCCATTCGCAATGAAAAGGAATTCAAATTCGATGGCAACGCACTAAGCATCCGCTGGACAGAGATCCACGGCATGTACATGGAGAAGCACCAGCGCCTTTATCGAAGCCCAGGTCTTGGTAAAAGCACGATGCTACAAAAGCTACGCGACAGTGGCCATATGATCACGGACTCGGGCGACAAAGAGCGATTTGACGGCAAGGTATGCCACAGCTACCGCTTTGTTTACGATAAGTTAGGAATTGATATGCTTGGCATAGTTGAATACTGGGAAGCTCAAAGAGCCAAATATTCAGGCTCGAACGGAGGCCAAAAAGTTACAGATGTAACAAAAAGTTGCAGTGAACCTAAAGAGACACGCCTTGACCAAAAAGCTGAAACAAAGCCTAAAACAGATGATTTAGACTGGATTTTACCAAATAATGATTAAAACTTTTAAAACATGAGGTTACAAAAGTTACAAAAGTTACAGCATAAAAAACCACAAATCACAGCCAAAACGCAATATCAGTGCAACACTACTGTAACGTCTGTAACCTTTTGCAACAAGTGTAACCTGTAACAATTGTAACACACCAAAATCTGTATCCATGGATAACGGTCAAAAACAAAAAAGTGAGTATCCACAATTCTTCCGCAAAGGTCAGCGGGCCATTCTTCGCGGATCAGATACTACTGGTGTCATAGTTGAGATACCCGACAATCCAAATGATAGGTTGCCAGTGATGATGATCAAAGCACAAAGTGTTTATCCTACCAAAGAAAGATTTGATGAAGCTGTATCTGATATGGAGCCAATCAATGAAGAGCTTTATAATGATTACATCAAAACATTTTGTGGACGAGTAGAGCATGGCATCAACAGACCAATGCAAGAAAAATCAATACAGATCGAATTACTCAAAATCAAAAATTTTAACTCCTTAAAATAAACTATGAACACTCAAACGCTAAAAATCGAGATACCCAAGGGGTTCGAGATTGCGAGCTGCGATCTGAAGTCGGGCGAAATTAAATTCAAAGAGAAGCCCAAAGACTTCTGCCAGCGAATACTCACCGATGAAGATGTACTCGCTGATAACAACCATACATGGAATTCCTTCAATGAATGGTGCAAAGGACTGCGTGATTATGAAAAAGCAGATCGGTTTTTAGAACTGCTCCACAAGTCAGCCAACGGAGATTGGATTCCTGATTTCGACAATGAGAACGAATATAAATATCGTCCCTGGTTCCTGGGCGGTTCTCGCGGCTTTCGGTGTGGCGACTACGGTCGCTGGTGCTCGACTTCGCATGTCGGCTCTCGCCTTTGCTTCAAAGAAAAGCAGCACGCAGTTCATGCGGGAGAGAAATTCACAAAATGGTTTAAGCAGTCCATTATCCTAAAATAAATGAATACCAAAAACGCAAAGATCGAAATACCCAAGGGGTATGAAATCGATTCAGTTGACAATCGCTCTGGCGAAGTCAAATTCAAAAAGAAGCCAGAGAATGTCATGGCTAAAATTGAAACCGTTACAGATGTGCTCGAAGCAAACGGACTTACTCAAGAGCAATTTGATCATCAATGTGAAGGTTTTTCAGACGATGAAAAAGCTTATCGCATTTTGAAACTCCTTGCCAAAGCCTTGAATGAAGGATGGGAACCAAACTGGAATGATGATAACGAAACCAAGTATTTCCCATGGTTTGAAATGGGCGGTTCTCGCGGCTTTCGGGCTGGCGACTTCGTTGTCTGGAACTCGGGTTCGGCTGTCGGCTCTCGCCTTGCTTTTAAATCTTACGAGCTGGCAAAGTATGCTGGCGAACAGTTTACCAATGTTTACAAACAATTCATGACGATATGAAATTCAATCAACTCAAAACATTTGAAGCCGCTTGCAAGGTCGAGGGCCTCAATGCAAAGAAGGTAATTCCTGATTTTGCGGCTTATCCAAAAGAAGATCGCAAGGCAATGATTGCACATGCCAAGTTGGTGATCATCGCTCGCGCAGCAAATCGCCTTGCCAATGAAGGCAAGGAGTGGAAACCAGATTGGAACAATAACCAGTGGGATAAATACTATCCTTGGTTCTGGATGAATGGCGGTTCTCGCGGCTTTCGGTATTTCGTCTACGGTAGCTGGTACTCGCTTTCGCCTGTCGGCTCTCGCCTTTGCTTTATCTCAAGAGATGTGGCAGAGCACATGGGTAAGACATTCCTGAAATTGTACAAAGAGTATTTCACTGTTTAAAAACCAAAAAGGTTGTGCGGTGGTTGGGCGGTTCTCGCAGCTTTCGGTATAACGACTACGATAACTGGAACTCGAATTCGAATGTCAGCTCTCACCTATGCTTTTAAAATAATAAACTGCTGCAGGCCTTGCCTCTTGGCAAAAAATTGAAAATATAAAATTGAGTCGTTGGTAGCGCGAGCAAACGCGACTCATGAAAAAGCAAACGAATGAAAAGACTCGGTAATCTATACGAACAAATCGCTAACCTGAAAAACCTTCAGGAAGCTGATGAGAAAGCCCAAAGAGGCAAATCGAATCAGTATGGAGTACTACTGCATAATAAGAAACGTGAAGGCAATTTGTTTCTACTTCAGGACATGCTCCTGAGCAAAACATATCGCACCTCTCAATACGATATTTTTCCGATTCATGAACCCAAAGAAAGAATAGTTTACAGGCTCCCCTATTTCCCAGACCGCATCACCCATCATGCGATCATGAACGTGCTCGAACCAATTTTCGTAAGCACATTCACTGCAGATACCTACAGCTGCATTAAAGGTCGTGGCATTCACGCCCTACTTCATAAACTGAATGCCGATTTAAAAGACATCAAAGGCACGCAATACTGCCTCAAATTCGATATAAAGAAATTTTACCCTAGCATCGATCATGACGTTCTCAAGGCCCTCCTAAGAAGGAAATTCAAAGACCAGGATCTTCTTTGGTTACTCAATGAGATTATTGATAGCGCACCTGGTCTCCCGATCGGGAACTACCTGAGCCAATACCTTGCTAATTTTTACCTCACGTATTTCGACCATTGGATCAAGGAAGACAAGAGCCAGAAGTATTATTACCGCTATGCTGATGACATCGTCATTCTGCATTCCGACAAAGTAGCCCTTCACAAGTTACTACTTGAGATCAAGAATTACCTGCTCGAGCTTAAACTGGACGTCAAGGACAATCATCAGGTATTTCCCGTGGAAGCTCGCGGCATTGATTTCGTTGGGTATGTTTTCAGGCATACCCATGTTAAAATAAGAAAGTCGATCAAGCAAAATTTTGCTCGCAAGCTCAGCAAAAACCCCAATCATTTATCTAAGCCTTCCTACCTAGGATGGCTTATTCACGCCAACGCAAAACACCTAACCAAAAAATTAATACATGAAAAAATTTAAAGATTTCAACATTACACCCAACGTCAATCCTTTTGTCGGAGATAAAATTTCCGTCAAAAAACTTTTCAATACACCGATCAAAGTCCTTGATCATAAAATAGAGCCATCTAAACAAAAGGCAGGGACCGAATGCCTGACACTCCAAATTGAAAAAGGCACAGAAAAGCGAATAGTATTTACTGGCTCAAAGGTGCTTATCGATATGATCAAAAGAGTGCCTAAGGATGCTTACCCTTTTGAGACTACAATCAAAGGAGACAATGATTATTTCGAATTCACTTAAAAAAGAGCAAACAATGAAACCCAAAATGTACAGCAGCAAGAGCAACTCAATGCTGCACGATCACATCCTGGACGGAACCTTTGCTAGCTATGAAGGCCTGCAAGTCGCCAAGGGAAAATTCTCCAAGCAAGAATACACCGAATTGCTCGAGCGCATCATCTTGCGACTACGCGATCGTGTGGTTGACTTCCGTGTAAAGGAGGGCATGGCTGAAATTGCCAAAAGAGCACTCAGCATTTTGTTTGCAGTTCTATTTACTTACATGCAGATCAACGGTGATGATTTAGAGATGCGCAGATCCACACGCACCAGGTCATCAGCTCGCAGCGGCCGCCACAGCAGCAGATCACAACGCAATGGGAGAAGGAGGCTCGAGGAACTATGATAAAATTGATTCTGGCAACGGATGAAAATCTCTATTCACTAATCAAGTGCACAGCGAATTGTGATGATCCAGCATTGATTATTCTCAAGGATCCAGAAGAGATATATCCCAAGGAACTTCCTTTCATAATGCCACAACCGATTACTTCTATTTACCACAGCAGAAAATCAGATGATCAACCTTGGAAGAAGAAATGGAAGTAACAAATTGTGACATCCATTCACAGCGTCCACCAATGGACAAACTCAAGTCCTGGATATTTCTCCCGCAGCTGTTGAACATCGCTAGTCTGCTGGCCGTAGAAAGCTTTGTAATTGCGGTTGACTTCATCTTAACACCGCGAGGCTGCAGCGGCCATGTGCCCATCACCTCGGTGCCTTCAGCATATTCTTTCACACAACAAAACTAATTCATGCATAGAACTTTCACGGTACCCGTAAAACCTCATCTCAAGAAATTCATCCTAAAAAGATTCGCGCAAAAATCGGCCATCATTTGTGTAGAGCATGAATCCATCGAAAACAAGACAGGATCCTCTTTCGATAAAATGATCCAACTATGCCTACGCGACAACAGGAAACGCTCTGAATTCAATGATCAATACAGGGACAAGCTAACCGCTGAGCTGACGATTAAGTTGGGCACGGAATTGAACAAACTTAGCCCTCGCATTGGCAAACTGATGCGCATCAATATTTACGCTGACAATCTTTTTAAGGAAGCTCTGATGGTCTGGATTGAAGCACAAGGCGAAGATGGCATTGCGCCTTACAGTGCATGCAAGAGCTTTCTGAAATTTTACGATATAGATGAGAACGACTACGCACTTCAAACCGCTTATCAATACTATCAGAGGAAAAATGGCAGCAAACAGAAATAATTTAATCGCCATTTTGAATTAACGACCACTTTCATTTAAAAATGACCTTTGACTTGCTTAAAAAAGTAGCCAAAAGCTCAAGTCAAAATGTGAGGTCAATGTGAGTTATCTGCAAAACATCAAGCGTCTTTCAGGTACGGACAATCCTGGAGGACTCACGCAGCTGCAAGTCATTCGCAAAGCCGATGTGATGGCCATCCCATCGCCATCGGGCAATACCGTTTATGGCTCCATCTCCTTTGCTTCAGGCCAGGGCGTCTATACTTTTGACGTAACACTGGATAGCCCGCGTATTCAAACCAAGCAAAAAACTGGGCGCGAGGGCAACTCCAAAACTAAGACTCTGCCCTTCGCCATTCCCAAAGACCAGGATGCAATTCGAACCATGCTCCTGCAAATGGAGAATGACGAGTTTATCGTTCTCTTCAAAGACGGCACAGGCCGCCAGAAGATATTCGGGTTGCTCCATGCCCCAGTGCTGTTCTCATTCAACCACGACAGCGGTGCCAAGGTGGCCGATAGCAACAATTATGAATGTCAATTCTACTATACAGGCCCCGACAATGAATTTTTCTATCAAGGATCCATCAGCTCCGCTCCTTCTGGTCCGCCACCTGCAGTGGTAAAATTCAATGGAGCCGTGATCGCTTCCCTTTCGCCTGGTGACGTGCTCAATATTTCAAGCGACTATTCGCTCTCATCTTATTTCGTTGTATCATGACCGCACAGCAGCTCAAGAATTTTATTCGCACCACGCTCGTTGCTTTGCGTAACATAGGGCAAGAGTACACAACCTTTGATGCCGTTATCGACTTTATCGTTCAGGGAGCTACATCAGCCATTCAAAGCTGGAGCAGCTCGCTCACATTCAATACAGACGGATCAGGATCTGGCGCCTTTTGTACTTCAACGGACACGGACAACAACCTTCGTTTTTGGAAAACAAAAACAGATGGCAACATCAACCATCAGCCGCCAACAAATCCACTGGTCACAGAGGATAGCTATTGGAAAGAAGTAAGTCCAAGTGATGGCAGTGCGATCAAAGAATGGGCAGCTGGTGTATACCCTGCTGGTCTTGTTATTGTGTATTATGATCTCAGTGGCGCAGGATCAGATCCTTCTCTTTTTGTTCTTCTTGATCCAACCAGACCTTTCACTTCGACAAATCTTTCAACAGAATTGGCCGCTGGAAAATGGAAAAGAATTGGAATAAACCTTAGCTACACTCCGGAAGATGTTGCCAACAAAGAGACAGGAAGCGCTCCTACTGATAATACCACAAAATATCCAAGTAGCCACACTGTTTACACGGCACTTGCTACAAAGCAAAATAATCTAGGATTCACTCCCGAAAATGTTGCCAATAAAGCGACATCGTTGGCAAGTAATGACAACACGCATTACCCAACTACAGCGGCAGCGAAAGCGGCCGATGATGCGAATCTGGCCCTTGCTTATTCTTACACTGACTCGGCAATTGCTGGGTCATTCAATTACAGGGGGACTTATGATGGATCGAGCGGCAACTATCCAAGCTCGGGCGGAAGATACACAGCGGGCGCTCCTGCAAAAGGCGATGCTTGGGAAATTCTCAATGCTTGCACAATTCAAGGAACGCCTTACGATCAAGGTGATATTCTCGTAGCGAAAGTAAACGGTGCAGGGAATACATCCTCCGACTGGGGAACGAGTGAGCATAACACCCAACAGGCAACTATATCATTGCGTGGTACTGCGATGGTGGTTGATACTACGACTATTCAAACGCCTGGCACTACCGATGATCAGAAGATGGTTACCGCTGTGAAATTCTGGCAAGGCATTGCAACGCTCAAAGGTCAAACAAATACATGGACATTGGCACAGACTTTTTCCGCTGCGCCTGTCTTTAGCAGTGTCACCGCAAGTCAATATTTGAAAGTTGATAGCGGAAAGGCATTGACTTCTGTAGCTTCAATTCCTGATAGCGATATTTCTTACGCAAATAAAAACGCAAATCTAGTTTTCGCTGGCCCAGCTTCTGGCGGAGCTGCTGCTCCTTCTTTCCGTTCTTTGGTGCCCTCGGATATTCCTGCATTGGCATATTGGGGATTGAACGGCACGAGCACTTTAACTGGAGCGGTAACAATTACAAGCAATGCCGCGAATCAATTAACATACAATGGTGCATGGACTGCTTCCGCTAACAATCAGTATCACGAGATTTTCAACCCAACAATCACACTTAGATCAACTGCAAGCGATGCCCTATCAACCCTTTACTGGAATCCCACAATAAATATTTCATCTACGCTGCAAGACGCCAGTGTTTTGAATATCAATGCGAATTATGTTTTAAAAGCAGGTGTTGCATCAGGATCATCAAGCACGATCTTCGTCACAAGTTCCGGAGTATCTGGAATGACCTCTACGACTTACAACAATGTAGCTCCAGCAAGTACCACAGGGATTGGAACGGGAGCCCTGTTCACAATCGTTATTTCTGCATCAAATGTTGCGCCTACTTCTATCAATTGCACTACAAATGGAAGCAACTATCAGATCGGGGATACAATTACTTTTAATGGATCGCAATTCGGAAGCGGAAGCGGCTCATTTACTTTCAGAGTTGGCAATGTGAATGGGCTTTCTCTTGGTGCAAATGCTGCAGCAATTGTTGTTCAACACAGTCTTCCGCTTATCAACAATGGAATAATCAACAAGCAAATCAGCTTTAGAGATTCTACAAATTCAGAGATTGGATCACTTGCTACTTTATTTTATACGGGCAATAGCCAAAAGGCATTTGCTATATATGACAGGAATGGTCAGGCTTTATTATTTGACGGTTCTTCATTGATATCTTCTCGCAATTTGCAATTGAGTGGAAATGTTTCTTTCACCACAGTGAACGGCACAAGTTTCACGGCTACTGTCAATAATACCCCAACTTTCACCAATTCCATTTATTTAAGTAATCCCAACGTAAGGGTACAGGCCGCAAATTTGAATGCTGCCGCATATAGGGACACTTCTGTAATTATTGTCGGTGTCATTAATACCTTGAACACGCTTGTTGGAGGATCGAGTTATACAAACGGAACCTATTCTAACGTATCATTGACAGGAGGCACTGGATCAGCTGCTACGGCAAATATCACGGTGTCTGGCGGGGCTGTAACCGCATGTACTATTGTGTCAAATAGCGGTGGTGGCCAAAATTATTCGGTTGGGGATGTGCTCAGCGCCAGCCCCTCTTCCATTGGAGGAACTGGAAGTGGTTTTAGCATAACAGTGGCTTCCGTTGATTTCGCAAACGTGGTGGTGAGTTCATTCAGCTATTCACGAGCAATTAGTGATGCAAAAAGCCAGAACAATTATGTTGGTTTTTACGGGGACGTCAGTGTAAATATTACGTCTACGCAAGCGGGAACTTTGACAGGATTTCTTTGGAACCCTCAGGTTGCTTCAATTGGCTCTTTCTCCCGTTATGGAGTCAGAATAGTATCCTCTAGCGATTTGAACGGATTCGGTACCGCTACACCTAACGCCAATATGCACATTGTTGGCGCGGGTTCAAATCCAACCTTAAAAACGGTTGGCGCTGGAACGGGCACCAATTATTCATACGTTGCCTACCAATCTGATGGAACCACATTGATTAATTTCCTAAAGGACAATGGGGATTTTCAAGTAGGCCTCTCATCCTCAAAACTTGGATTTTTTGGAACATCAGCATTAGCTCAGGCTACCAACGCAGGAGCAGCCGCTACTTTTACGGCCAATTCCGGAACAGGTGTAAACGATGCTTCTACTTTCGATGGGTATACGCTCAAACAAATAGTTAAAGCTTTGAGAAACTATGGATTGCTGCAATAATAAAATCAATACATAATCATGGGCAACATCAATCAACTTATCGCACTAAAACCCGTGCAAATCGGCTCAATCGTTCTGAACAAGAAATTCGAATGGATTTTCTTTCAGTTCCGAAAGGATACGAAGACGGCTATGTTGAACGGCATGGTTCGGTTTTATGATCAGAACGGAAACGAGATCAATCAAAATCCGATTGTACCGATCGCTATTCAGACAGAGACGCGGGACGGGCGTGATTTTATCAATTCAGCCAATGGTGCTTATTGTGTTGTCGAGCTCGATGGCACTTATTCGGAGGTGATCTCGGGCAATGCTGTGGATGCATCATCGATCATTTCTCAGTTCCAATACTTCGCCAACCTGCTATCGAATGGAGTGGATATTCTGCAACTCATCCCGGCTGTCGTTGCCGATCTGGACAATCGAGGTATGCTCTAATCGATGAATTTCAAAACGAAAAAAAATAAGCCATGAAACAAACCAAAGTCACAGAGAAAAAAGAAGAAAGGGAGATCGGCTATTACGAAGCGGTTGACCTTCGAAATTTGTTGTCGCGTTCAGGATACAACACAAAGGAATTAAGCAGCGAGAACTTCCTCGATATGCACTATTTGAAGTTGGGCCTGAGTAGAAAGATTAAGGAAGTGGATGATTCTGTGCAGGCTTTTGCGAAAGAAACGAATCATGAAATCGTGCCAGTTGGGAACAGCATGGCGGTTTACAAACACTTAAAGAAACTACCGAAAAAAACAAACGAAGAAGAGCAATTCGAACACGAAAACGCCACCAAAGAATTCATTGATCGCAAAAAACTGTTGGAGGATGTGAAATTGAATGGTTTGAAATTCAACTTCATGACCCTCGATGAATTCAGATCGTGGGCAGGCAATGTTGAGGGTCAATTTGAACTCGCTGATTATCTGCTTAAACTGGAGCAATAGGATCCTTTGAAAAAAATATTGGCGGAAAGTGAGCGCTAAAACCCAATATTTTAATGAACAAAAAGACACCCATCAGTTATTACGGTGGAAAGCAGAAATTGCTTTCAACCATTCTCTCAAAGATCCCCGACCATAAATTATACTGCGAGCCGTTCCTGGGCGGAGCTGCGGTCTTTTTTGGAAAAAACCAGAGTGAGGTAGAAGTGATCAACGACACGAACAAAGAGCTGATCAATTTCTATCGCGTTTGCAAAGAGAAGTTCTTGGATCTGCAAAGTCTGATCAGAATAACGCTACATAGCCGCAAATGCCACCAGGACGCAAAAATCATCTATGCGAATCCACATCTATTTACAGATGTGCAACGCGCCTGGTCCGTGTGGATATTGAGCTCACAATCCTTCAGCGCAATTCTGGACGGATCCTGGGGTTATGACATTGCAAAACGCACAACCACGAAAAGAATAAACAACAAGCGAGAGCAGTTTACTGAGGACCTGGCGCTTCGTCTTCAGGACGCTCAGATCGAATGCGCGGATGCTGTTTATATTATCAACAGCCGCGATTCAGTTGACAGCTTTTTCTATTGTGATCCACCTTATTTCAATTCGGATTGCGGGCACTATGATGGCTATACTGTTGACGACTTTGAAAACTTACTCAAGACGCTGTCCAAGGTGAAAGGCAAATTTCTGCTGAGCAGTTATCCTTCTGAATTGCTGAAGAAATACGTGAGGGCCAAGAAATGGCGTCAGTGGAGCCTGGAAACTGGCGTTAGCGTAAACAACAAAGGAGGCGGCTATCAAAAAAGAAAGATTGAAGTGCTGACGGCCAACTATGAAATATAGCCCGGACTATTTTTAAGTTAATGCGACTCAACAAAAAAACCTCATCACTGAGTTCGTCCGGGCTAATGGGGAAAATGAGCCGAGATCATTCAATGACGAGGTTCTGAAAACTTTTTGTTGAGTCGCGATGCAAATATAGTTGAAAGCCTTGCCCGAAACCCCGTATTAATCCAGATTTTCAGTATGAAATAATTTCGTGTATTCTAAAAATGCACGAACTGTTCAAATACCGTAGCTGGGCAATCTCTAGGAGCTATTTCAACCATCACTTTCCTGTGATAACGAATGCGCTGCTTAACGGCCATAGCTTGGACCATTTCATTCGCAAAAAATCCCTTGAAGATTTCGAGCCGACTTTAATGGCATTGCTCTCGCATCAAGCTGACCAAGGAGTGAGCATTACTTTCAGTAAGGATGCTGCTTCAGGGATGCTAGTTGCAAAAGTCGGCAGCAAGAACATTGCCGTCATTCCGATGATCGGTCCCCTCACCAAATATGGGGATTTGTGCTCGATGGGTATGCAAGGATACCAGGCGCTGCTCGCGCAGGTAAATGCAAATCCCAACATTGATGCAACACTTTACGTGGCCGATACTCCAGGCGGAACCGTGGACGGAACACCTGAATTCGGTCTTGCCATAGCGAACAGCAAAAAGCCCGTTGGGTTTTTCACTGACAACATGCTTGCAAGCGCAGGTTATTGGTTGGCCAGTCAATCGGACGTCATAGTGGGGAACAAGAATAATCCTACCGAAGTCGGTAGCATCGGAGTATTGATGGCTGTGCCCAACTATCAGAACATGATGAAGGCTGGCCAGTTCCCCGAAGTGACGATTTTCCGCGCAGACCAGAGCACTGACAAAGCACAGTTGAATAGCATTGAGCCGATTTCTGACGGAGCAAAAGCAGATCTCCAGTCAGGGCTTAACGATACGGCAGATTCTTTCATCGATACGGTGAAGCAAGGCAGAGGTGAAAAACTGGATCTTACCACGAAAGGATTGTTCACTGGCGCCATGTTCAATGTGAACGATGCGAAGAAAGCAGGATTGATCGATTCAGTCGGCACCCTCCAGACAGCACTTAGCAAACTGGCAGAGCTCGCGCGAAATGGCGACAAGCAGAAGCCATCTTATCAAGGCACTAATTCAAATGCAAATACAATGAAGTTTTCCAAACTCAGCTCTCTATTCGGCTTTGGTAAGTCGAAAGAGGCAAAAGAGTTCGTCATGAAGATGACAAACTCCGAAGGCCTTCAGAGCGAAGACACCGCTTCCCTTGAAGCAGCCGAAAAAGCGCTCGCTGATAAGGAAACGGAGGTCACGCAACTGAAAGAGGCCAACGAGCAGAAGCAAACAAAGATTGCTTCACTCGAGCAAAACGTTACTGAGCTACAGGCTCAGGTGAAATCCATTCAAGAAGAGAACACGAAGGCTGTTGCTTCATTGAATGAGAAAGTGGCTTCTCTTGAAAAAGAGAACAAAGAGCAAAAAGAAAAACTCGAAAAGAAGCCCACAGGTCAAGCCACTACGGTGATCGCCAAAGAAGAAAAAGAATCAACCGTCAATGGTGATCCTTCTGAAGTGAAGAAGAAGATGGATCAGTATATGACTTCTGTCGATGAAACTGTAGCTCAGATCCGAAAACAAAAAGAAACATCATCTCAAATCAAATAAAAAATGAAAAAGCTCCTTGGAGTAGGTTTACTTTTTTTGTTGTCAGCGCTTAGCGCTGTTACAGCAAGCCCTCTGCCCCTTTTGATCCCAATGATCAAACCGCAGAGTTTTTTGCTCGGCATCTCTGATGCCGACCTCACCGCTATCACAGGGTATGCCGCCAATAATCAGGCTATGATCATAGCCTCGCTTATCAACTCACTGGACATCGGCAATGACGTGATGGTGCTGCCAGGCGTGAAGAATAAGATCCCGATGCCCAAGCTTACGGTTGGAAAAGGATTCCGTCCTTTCAGTGCCACTCAGCAATTCAAAACAGGCCAGTTGAAATACACGGATCGTTATTTGACAGTTTATCCTGGCAAGCGTGAATTGCAGATCAACCCAGAGGATTATGAGAACACCTACCTGGCATGGATGAACTCTGCAGGCTCAAGTGCTGATAAATCGCAGAATGATATCCCTTATGCTGCATTCATGTGGGATCTCGTAATCCGTCAGTTGTCTGCAGAGATCAATGATGAAACGGCTTATAAAGGTTTTGACAACACAACAGCAACTGTTTATAACGCTGGATCCACTTACAGCGCGGGTAATATCATTACTTATGCAAGTACAACCAACAACCCCAACAACGTGTTGGATTATTGGTTGTGTTTGGCAACTACGACAGCAGGTCAAAATCCTGACAATACTCCAGCCAAATGGCAATACGTAAGTGCGCGCGCGGTTGCTCCTGGACTTGAGTCTTACATTCTTACGGAAATTTCTGGATCTAACATCTCCCCTGTAGCCACTGGTGCGATCACGGGCACAGCAGGTGTAGCGATCGCGGCTTTTACCAAGTTGTTCAGAGCTTTCTCTCCAGCATATAAAAGCAATGGAATCATTATCAGTTGCTCTTATACGGATTACGAATTTCTAATCGATGATTTGCTTGTTACTTATAGCAAGTATACGCGCGATGACATCAAGGCGCTGCCTTTTATCATGCTGCCAAACAGCAATGCGAAATGTATCGTCAAGCCTGCGTCATGGCTGGGTCAAAGCCGCAGATTAATAGCGGGTCCTTATTTGCCAAACGATCCAAACGGCCGACACATGAACTTATACATGGGCACGGATTTGCTTTCAGATCTTCAGAAGATCAGCATCAAGACGCCTGAGTTGTGGAACGTGAACGCAGGGATCAAAGTGCGTCTCGGTTTCCAGATACAAGATGTTACCGCAATTAAAGTAGGAGACCAATCTTAATCCGCCATGAAGGATCCAAAAGATATGACACCGGAAGAGCTGCAAGAAGCGCTTGCAGCTCTTTCAAAAAAGAACGAGGAGTTAGTATCAGCCAAAGAAGCCAGCGACAAGAAAGTTGCTGACCTCGCTGATGAAAATTCTACTCTGAAGAAAGAGAAGAAAGCCATCGAGCCAGTCACTTTTGAAGTGACCAAAGGCGGTACAAGTGGCAAGGGCCATGAATATGAAGCTGGCACCTACGAATTCACGTGCCCCAAGTTCACTTGGGACAATGGTGATGAAATCGATGTCCGCGCCATGGCCAATTCCACCGATGAGAAGGAGCGCAACAAGCTCGTCGAGATGGCTAATGAGCTTGTCATGCGCAACTCGGGAATTGTAAGGCTTCAAACCAAAGACTAAAAGCCCATGAATGATTTGCTCTATACGCCAGGAGCCGATAACCTGGCAGGCCTGGTAGATCAGATCTACCTGTGCCCTGTTTCCCAGATCGCTTCGTTGCCTGCATTGCAGGCAGCAACCAGCATCAAGACAGCGGCCACTGCTATCACTTGCACTACCGGCAACAATTTCAAGAGGCTGTATTTCACTGATGAGACAGCAAAGGTTGAAACGAAATCCGTTGGTCCACGTGATGGCAAAGCAAGGGAAACAACACTCACATGCCGTTACCCGAAAATCGGAACGGCACTCGAAGATGCGATACGACAATACCAGAACACTCCCGTTGTGATCATTTACAAGAATGCCGCTGACGGAAAATTGTATCTGCTTGGTGTTTCGCAATTGGATATCACCAACACAACTTTGAGCACTGCTATCCCTTGCAATTTCGAGAGTGCTGATGCATCAACAGGTGAAAAGCGTGCCGACCAAAACGGGGCGATGTTCACTTGGAAATTCACAAGTGTACACGGTCCTGTCGAATATGCCAGCACTATACCTTTAACCCCTGCTCCATAATGCCTAAGACCAATACCAATTCTGTCCAGGCCACCGTTTTGCCCAAGGAAGTTGCCGAGCAATTTGAGATTGCAGAAGGCGTCCTGGCTCAATTTGTTTGCGGTGAGTTTGGACAGATTGATTTGACGAAGATCAATCTTGAATTGGCCAGCCGACTGGCCGAAAAAGGATATCTTCTTAAAAAGAAACTGGTTTAAAAATCAGGTTCAGGTTTGTTTTTTGGGGTAAAGCCACCGTTCCCAAACGGTGGCTTTTTTATTGAAACCCCGTATTAATTCACTCGAAGATATTCAATCGAAATTTGGTCCATGCAAATTGACATTGGAAGTGTGCTCACCAAGTTCGATGACACGTATGATGACGTGTCAATGAACGTGAAGGAGTACGGCATCCGCTTCATCACTTCCGATGGCAGGGTGCGTACCATGCGCTGCCGTAAGAACGTGACCACTCCAAAGGTCAAGCTTCGAAAGCCGTTATCATCGACAGGGCGCACGATGTTCCATCTCAAGCGCAACGGTACAATGCTGGTGCATGATCTGGATATCGATCAGCCGCGCACGGTGAAAGTTTTTTCGATCAGTCATTTCAGGGACTTCAACGAAACCGAATGGGCGACAGTGCGACATTAGATAAGCCATTGAAAAAAATCAGCAATGTCGATAATGGCGACTGGTTGGGAGATGCTCATTGGAGCAATCTGACTGGCGGCATTTATGAAACCACCAAGGCAGAGGTAGAACCTGATGCGGTGCTGCCCAATGTACGCGCCACTAATTTCAAATGGGCTCGGTGGGGGCACGACAACGACTATCCGCAGCGGTTGATCGATGTGGTGAAATCAGATCCAGTGGCCGCTTTGATCGAGAAGAAAATTTTTTTCCATTGGGGCAAAGGATTGTATTTCTACAACAAAACTGTTGACGATAAAGGTAATGAGAAGATCACCGTAGTGCCCGATGAAAAAGTACCCCAAGAGATCAAGGACTTTATGTTCGAGAACGACTGGCCGAATTTCATGCAGGGAATCATCAGCGATTATGAATGGTGGCACTGTTTTTTTGTTCAATACATCACAAGTGCCACAGGCAAAGTATTGCAAGTGAAATGGCAACGGGCCAAGAATGTGCGGCCCGAGTTGCGCGATATCAACACAGGTGAAGAGAAAAATTACTACTTGAGTGGAATGTGGCCTTATCCACGCATTGAACAATATATTTCGGTGCCTGCGTTCGATTTGAAGACAAAGGAAAGCGGCATCAAGCGCCATCAATTTGTCAGTATCGATAAGGATTATTTTCCGGATCCTGCGTGGCACAGCATCACCAAATGGCTTTATATCTCGGCCAAAATCCCGAGGTGGATCCTCGCGAACATCGACAATGCGATGAACATCAAATACCATGTGAAGATCCCGATGAAATATTTCCTGGATCGCCATCCAGAGGAAGCCTACCTGAACAAAACGGAGGCCGATCGCAAAAAGGCAATTCAGGATGACATGGCAGATACTTTCAAGAAAATGGATCTGTTCCTGTCAGGTGCGAAAAACGTGAGCAAGGCTTTTTACAGTGTGTTCGCTGTTGACGATAACGGAGAAGCCATGCCTGGCTGGGAGATCACCGTACTTGACAATAAGATCAACGATGAAGCCTGGTTAAAGGCTGCAGGAACTGCATCGATGTATACCGTGAGTGGAACAGGTTTGAGCCCTTCGATCGCAGGATCCATTTTGCCCAATGGGCTTGGCTCAGGAAGCGGCAGCGATTTGCGTGAACAGTTCAACTATTATATCCAAGTAAATACTTCCATCCCAAGACAGACCACACTCGAGCCCTGGGAGATCATCAAGAAACTGAACGGCTGGGATCCCAATCTGCATCTAGGGTACAAAGACATTGTGCTCCAATCAGTGGACCAAAATCCTAACGGATTCAAGATGGGCAACCAAAGCAATCCCACAGGGCAACCACCAACCGCAAACTGATGGCACTGATAACAACCATAGCGGAGCTGAAGAAATACATTTCGATCGATGATAATGTGAACTTGTCAACGATGCAGCCGTTCATTGACGAGGCCGAGTTGTTGTTCATCGTTGATTTATTGGGCTCTGCGTTCTATTCAGAATTTCTTGCTGCCTACACTGCCAACGTTGCAATGACGGGCGACAATGGCAAGCTGCTGCCCTATGTGCAGCGCTGCCTCGCCAATTATACCATCATGCAGGCATTGCCACAGCTGGCTACCACGATCGGGGATATGGGTGTGCGTCAGTTCAAAGCGGACAACAGCGATGCGGTACCGCAATGGCTTCTGGAAAAAAACCAGTTCAACGCGCTGAAGAACGGTGACATCCATGCCGAAAAGCTTTTGGAATTCCTTGAGGCAAACGCCACGCCAAATCCTACCAAAACGATTTGGGCAAACCTCTTGACGTTCAATCTGGATGGAAGCGGTGACGGATTATACTGCATCCAGACTGATACAGGAAACAAAGTGCGCTATTGGAAAACCTTGATCAACGCAAACACTGGCAACCAACCTCCAACGGATCCCAATACCACTTCCGATGCCAACTGGGTCGAAGTACCTGCAGGTATTTATGCCACATGGGCAGCGTCTTCGGCCAATACGAAAAACAATGGCTACCTGGTACGGAACGCATTGATAGCTTCGAAATACATCGATATTTCACAAAGCAGGAGGATCTTCCTCAAGCTGCGTCAAAAGTTTCAAGAGATAGAGGCACGGTGGGCTCCGCTCTGGGTAGGTACCGATCAGTACAATGAATTCATCGACCAGATCAAATCCAATTCGGTATCGGCCGCCAACCAAAAATTGATCGACAAGATCACGGCCATCGTCTGTAAGATGGGTCTGCACATTCAACTGCCTTTTATTCGAGTCTCCATTCAAAGCGATGGACTTTGGCTGTATAGCGAGCCTGCAATGACATTGCGCGACCGTTGGTTCATGGCCGAATCTGAGCAGATCGAGGAGTTGCGCTGTGCGTTAAAAGACGGTGAGCTTGGTTACGTGAAGGACCAGGAGGCAATGAGACAGTTCATCATTGCAAACATAAATGACTATCCGAAGATAAAGGAGTCAACTATCTACACGGTGCAACCTTCCCCAGGTCCTACCTGGACACCGCCCGAAAACCATTGGCATAACAAACATTTTGTTGTATAAACTTTTAAGCGAACTGATGAAAAAATTTGTCTTGTGGGCTTTATCCGTATTGGTAGTATTCTTTTTCGTAAGGGCAACAGTAAAAGATGAGGTAGTGGTAGATGAGCATATCATTCTATGGTTGATCCAAGCGATCGTAATTCCATGGGCAGTTTATATGACGCTCCAGGTATTCAGTTTGAAAACGAAAGTGGCCGTGCTCGAGACAGAGAACAGAAACCATGTGGACGGAGGAAAGAAGCTGGAGCAGAGCATGGAAAAATTTGAGCTTGAGATAAAATCGGAACTCAAAGAGGTGCGTAAGGAGCTGAGGGAAATCCCGCTGCAATTGGCAAACATGATGAAGAACAACAAACCTTAGAGAATCATGAATATCAGAGAACAAATCGTTGCGATCGCGGCTGCAGAGAACGGAGTAAAAGAAAATCCTCCGGGCAGCAACATGCAAAAGTATGGACTATGGATGGGCTTCAACGGTGTAGCCTGGTGCGACATTTTTGTCAGCTGGGTTTACTGGTTGGTGGGCAAGCCTCTACAGACTGGTGAATTCGGAAAAGGCAGCGCATCTGTGCCTGCATTTTTCAACAAATTCAAAACGAAGGCAACGCAGGATCCCAAACCTGGTGACATTGTTATTTATGACTGGAACGGAGACAAGCTGGGTGATCACATTGGGATCTTCGATTGTTGGATAGAACCTGGCAGGAGCTTCAAAGCATGGGAAGGGAATACAAGCACTCAAAACGACAGCAACGGTGGTGAAGTGATGCAACGTCAGCGCTACAAGCAAAGCGTGCTCGCGTTCATCAATCTTTTGGATTGAAAAATTAAACGGGGAACAGCGAACTGAACAGTGAATATTTTTATGAGAGCGAAATTTTATGTCCAGTCTGTGAAAGACATGGGCAACAACTACAAAGAAGTAGAGCTGAGCGCGGTTTATGCGGGTGACAAGAACTCAGAAGATAATCAATTTGCATCGGCCACACCTAGCGGAAGCCTAAAAATGATCATCAGCAATCCGAACGAGGAAGTACAAAATTTTTTCAAACCGCAGAAGAGCTATTACTTGGATTTCTCTGAGGCGCAAAGCTGATTTGTCTAAAAAGGGCTGTAGTTCAGTTCGCATAACAATGAGCGATTTTGCAGAAATGCAATTGGCATTCTCAGCCCTTTTTTTCTTCCAAACCCCGTATTAAAAAAACAAAGGTGACTGGCCGATTTTCGGGGTAAACTAAAATCCGAAAACCAATGTCGAAGCCTATCAAGGAGACCAAACTTGGCCAGTTTCTGTCTTCCAATTTTCCAAAGGTATTAAGCACCGTTGGTGATGCACTTCCCAACTCAGGTGTTCTAGGTATCGTAAAGAATCTCATCGGATCAGACGAGAGTCTGAGCCCCGCGCAAAAGTCCGAAGCTTTGCAGAAGGTGCAAGACTTTGAAAAGGAGATCTTCGAGGCCGAGCTAAAGGACCGCGACAGCGCGCGCAACCGAGAGATCCAGATCAACGCCACGGCCAATTCAAGTTGGCTTAGCCGGAACACGGTAAGCATCATCGCACTGTCCTATACGATTTTCAATTTTGTGATCTACATCATGATCCTTGCCTTCAACTTGAAGATAGCAGAGAACATGCAGGTGCTGATCGTCAATTCGATTACCAACATTGCCATGTTGATCGTGGGATATTATTTCGGCAGTAGCATGGAGCGGCATAAAACGATCGGTGCCGATGATCTAAAGAAAGCATGATCGAAGTAAAATCATATCAGCTTGCGGAGATCGTGCCAAGAACCGTCATCGATGATTTTCGGAGCAAGATCCGCGCGGGCATTTCTGATAAATCCGTCCCTACTGAAGTGCTTCAGTTCATAGAAGCGCTCGCGGGCAAGATGCCTGATTTCGGGCGCAATGGTATAGAGACGTTCTGCTGGTCTGGTCAATCGCTTCTGTTAGCTGGGATGAAGGAATTCAACGGAGAGCCGGTTGATCCAATCGAAAGCTATTCGGTTGAATTTCCCAAGCTGCAGGCCGTTGACCATCGTTCGACGATGCTCAGGCTTTTTCACAAAAAAGGCAAACAAGGCCTGGTGGATTATCTGAAGGCTAGACTAAGCGGCACGCGACTGAAGAGCGCGATGCACATACTTAGCGTTGAAGTGTTCCATGAAAAGCGCTCCAATGATTACGAAAAAATGATGGACGAGATCAAAGCGAGCAAAAAATTTGAATCGGAGGTAGATCTTGAAGAAAGAGTATAGCATATCGGAATTGTTCCATGATGATTGGCGAAGGATTAATCCCAGGCATCATGCGGAAATCTTTGCATTGCAGCAGCAGCTGTCTGTGATGCCAAAAGAACAGGAGCATTATGGGTTTATACTGCTGCGTATCCTTATGTTGCTGAGACGAAAACCATTGTTCATCCGGAACCTGTTTTTCTTCCGTCTCTCTTATCTGCTGAGCCGTAGAATTTTCATTCTCAGCAATGAGCAGGCCGTTGACATTTACAACGATTTGAAGTTTCTCAGAGAGCCGTGGCACTTCTTCCCCGAAATAAAAAACCTGGTCAAACCTGACGACTACCTGGCGCAGCACACGTTCGATCATTTCATCTATGCCGATGGCGAATTCACCAGCTATCTGGTCAACTTCGATGACAAGTACCTTCGCAAGCTGGTGGTGACGCTTTATCGCGAAACCAAGGGAGAGCATTTCTATAGGGACGAAGTGAACTTCAGAGCGGCAAAGCTCGAGATCAAGGCCTGGCAGCTGCAATTGGTGTTCTTCACTTTTTCGCATGTACGACAGTTCATCGTGAAGCGCTGCAAAAACCTGTTACCATCGAGGCCTGCAGAAGGCAATGAAAAACCGAAATGCAGCTTTCCCATGTGGGATGATGTAAAACATTCCGCAGTGCGCACGCTTGTGTTCGGTGATTTCACCGCCATCGGAAGAGCCAATGTTTACGATGTTCTTGATCATTTGGAGAAAATAGCCAAAGAGAAAAAAGAAAATGCCAAAGCTTAAACTCACTAACCTTTCGGATTATAAGCAATATTGGACCGACATTGCTACCAGCCACAAGCAGATCGATGGATACTACTATGGTGACAAGGATGTGGTCGGCAATGCGCAGAAGGGTAATGCGTTTGCACGTTTTCTTTGGATAACTCCTTATGAAAACACCAGGTACACGGATGCACTATCCGACAACATTCAAAAGAAAAAAAAGGCAACCATTGCCTACTTCAAAAAAACGCCTTCCAACAAGTTTACAGATATCGACACGACTTTCCAGGAATGCGAAAGCGTGATCGAGGACATCGTTTCAAAACTTATCCTTGATAAAAAAGGGCAGGATGTCAACGGGACATGGACGATGGTCACAGTCGATATCAATTCGTTACAGATGGAGCCCGTGGAAGAGATCTTTGGAAGCAATCATTACATCGGCTGCGAACTGTCGATGGAATTCAGTGACAATACGAATATCTCTTATGATCCAAACAAATGGAATGCTTAACCTATGCCTATACAAATTGTAAGTGGTAATCTTAACCTAGTATGTGATTCTGGAAATTTCGAAAGCGACCCAAGCACATGGAACAGCGGTGGGTACAATATTATCACTTCTGAATTTTCTTCTTCAAGATCACCAGAAGCATCCACCAAGGATTTAAATTCATTAAAATTATTAGGCAATATCTCCTTTCCTTCTGGAGCGCAGAACTACAGAGCCCTTAATTACAGTGTATTTCATCCAACGGCAAATAAAAAGTACATATGCTACTGTAATGTAAGAACCCCTTCTTCAAATCAATTTGCTTCTGATAATTGCAGTATCCATTTAGAGCTAGTTGCTTCAGGTTGGACTGAAATCAGCGCTACTCCAATTTTGATCTCAGATTGTAAAGATACCTGGAAACAAGTGGTCGTAATGGTAAGCGCTCCAAGCAGCCCAGCATCAAACGCGTTTCCTAGATTAATGATCTACAAAACCTCTGGGTCAGCAGATGATATCAATTCAGGTGGAGTACTTTACATAGATCAGTTTGAAATCTATGAATACAACGATGTTGCTGTAGTTAGCAATCTTGATTTCACAACGACCATAACTACCGACAGTGGTGCAGGTGATGGAAGTATAACGGTAAATGCATCAGGAGGTACAAGCCCTTATCTTTACTCGCTTGGCGGTGTAGCTTGGCAGTCTTCCAATGTATTTAACGGGCTGATTGGCGGATATACTTATCAGATCTTTGTCAAGGATGTAACACTGTTTACAGTAAGCAAAACTGTAGCTGTGAATATGGCTGCGCCTCCATTTAGTTTTACTACCACGGTTACAAATGAAAGCGTGGTGGGAGGTAATGACGGCCAGATTGTGGTAATCGTAACTGGCACTGGAGCTCCATTTCAGTACACAAAAGATTCAGGATACAATTGGCAAAGTGGCAATGTGTTTTCTGGACTGCCCCCAGGCGATTATAGTGTTTTTGTTAGACCGGCTGGTGATACTAATGTTTCCCATTGGGTAGGTGCGGTAGTCACTGTTTTGGCCGGATCAGTCTTTTTTTCAAAAACATGGTGGAGTCGAAATCATATCATTCATCAAGCATCAGCTGCCAGTGGGTGGCAATCGCTCACAAATGTGCGCATGTACAATGACGTGCAGCTGTTCAATCCCGATGACAATTCCTGGTCGAGTATTGGCATGAAGGTGGATCTTCCTGTGGATGCCAATGGCAACGTTGTTTTTTACAACAGAAGGGCATTTGACAAGATTCTCGTTGCCAATCCACCGGACAAGCTTGCGCAAAATGTAATCAAGCTCACCGATCGCATCCGCTTCTTCAGGAACAATGTAGGCCAGCTCCAGGACACGGATGTGACGCCTGCTTCCACGGTTGCATCGGTGGCAGAGCTCGTGATGCTTGGAGGTCTGAGCAAATACCAGTGGGCAAAGCTTGGATATCCTGGCGTTTTCGAGCAGAAATTCTTGACATGGGCACCAAAAGTGAAACCCGTTGACAAGAACCAGGAGGATTACCTCACCTATTTCTCCAACCGCGGAACGCCAATCGTTACACTGAAGCGGAAGTTGATGCTGTATTACGATGACGGAACCACCGATACCAAAACGGACGTGCTTGTGAACGGATCCGCGGTGTCGGGAGATCTCTATGAGTTCCGTTCAGGCCCTGTGGGCAGTGGTGCGATCGGCTATGCAGCTGCAGCGGGCAAAACTTTGTTGAAGTATGATTTCTCGTTGCTTGACCAATCCGATATAGTGATAAGCGATGTCAGAACGTATGTGCTCGATGCGGTGAGCCATCCGCGCAAACGTCTGATCATGTTCTTGAATTCGCTCGGAGGTTATGAAGTGCTGCGTTTCACGGGAGCCATCGAGAAAAACGTTGTTGTCAGCAAGAACGAAGTAGTAAAGTTCCTTCCGTATAATTATTCCGCTACCGATGGCCAGTTTGAAATGAACGATGCCGTGATCCGCGAGAGCGACAATTTGAGCAGCGGCTATTTCACCGATCAATACGGCAAGGATTGGCTCGACTACATGAAGGATCTGTTATTGAGCAAACGTGTTTTTGATGTGACCAATGGAGATCGTCTACCGTTGAAAATCCAGCCTGCCACCTATCCCATGGGCGCGGACCAGAACTATGAATATTTCGTGCGCTTTGTCGCTGGCGATGCTTACGAAGATGAAAACTACACACCCAGGGTGATATCATGATAGGGATACAATTGGAAGGTGATACGGAATTTTTGGATACTTTGTCTGATACTTCGATAGAGCTGACATTGAACAATCCATTGCTGGGCGATGCGGAGAACATAAGTCCTGGATCATATTCAATGCCCTTCAAATTGCCCGCGGCCGATGTAAGCCCAAGCAACGAAGCAAAACTGAATCACCCTGCTGTGCTTGAGAACAATGCCGCTTTCCAGATCCAAAAGGCTTCGTTGTTTTATGACGGTGTGCCTTTCAAAAAAGGCAACCTGAAGGTGAACGCAACGGACGCCAAAAACCTGGACACTTATTTCACTTTCGGATTGAACGCGATCGACCCGAATTTCAAGACGGCAAGGCTGAGGGACATCATGGATGAGAATGTGGTGATCGATGCTTCCGTTATCGTCAAAATTATCTATGTCAAAAAAACCGTCAATTCAGGATGGTCTATCACCATCAACGGAAAGAATTATTCGGGCACTGATGCCTCTGCGATCGCAAGCGCCATCAACAATGATCGTCCCAACTTCAGTCCAGACTCCGCATCCAGAATGGCCCCGTATGCAGATCTTCATCTTACAGGAGCAACCCCTGGAGGATTGGCCGCACCTTACATCGGTATAAAATTGAGGCAGCAGACCAGCGTTGTTTCTGGTTTCGATGACGGGGATCCGAATGACCCTCTTGCGGTGTCGGTGGATGCGAGCGAGACGGCCAACTACCAGTTTGAGAGTTTTGACATGACGGCCTATTACAATGCGTTCAAGACTTTTCTGTCAGGCTATTTGACGGGAGCTTTCCCCTCCGATAAATACCGCTTCCCCGTGATGTTCAACGCCAATCTTTATGATGGTGTTGATTCGGTGACGAAAAGCTCCGAAGTGATCAATGCGGTGAGTTCGACAGGACTCCTGGTCAATGACTGGGTCGCCCTGAAAAACCACAATTCGCTTCAACCTGTCGTGCTGTTGAAATATGCACTCGACAAGATCGCAGCGCATTTCAATTTTTCTTGGGACGGTGATTTTTACAGTGACGCTGAGCTGCCGAACATGCTCATCGACTCGAGCGTGACGCTGGACCTCCCGCAGGATTTCATCGGCAGCAGCAAGTTCGTTTTCTGGCGCAGGGATTTCAATATCAACGAGCTCGTGCCCGATATCACAGTAGTGGAGCTCCTCAAGGGGCTCGCAAGCAGATACAATCTAGCGGTGTATTTCAACGAGATCACCCAAAAAGTCAGGCTATGCTACAAAGAGAACATTGCCAAGGCAAGCGTTTACGATGAGATCACTCCGCTCTCCTCTCCTGTCACCAATATCGAAGACCAGCGCGTGACAGGATACACTCTCATCTGCAAGAAAGAAACAACGGATCTTTTGTCGACCGTTGATGAAGCCCTTTCGGTCGGTGTTCCGCAGGAAACGATAGAGATCACCTGTGGAAGGTTGCAGACTTCGAATTATCATTTTACAGATGGGTTGCTGACGGGACCCCGCACAAGCCGCAAGAACAATGTGCAGGGTTTCGGCCTGCGTGTTTTCCATTTTCTTGGCATGTACAACAACGGTGCATTTTCCTATCAGCGTGCCGACATCAATGGAGGCGACTTCTATGAGCCTCTGGCGGATTTCATTTTCAACATCGGCATCTACTCCAAGCGCTATCTCTATTGGCTCTCGTTCAAAAAGAACTGGAGGCGCGTGACGTTGAATGTCGATTGGCCGGTGCGTATGCTCATGAAATTCGATTGGGGACTGAAGCGTAGGTTTGATCGCAGTAATTTTTTGGTCGACTCGATCAAGATCACGATGACCAACAAGAGTGTGCAGGCAAGTGAAGTGACGATGTACACGATGAAATAAAAAAGCGATGGCAAACTACAGTCCGCGGTTGGTAGACAAGATGAACGAGATAGCACATCGCTATGCGGTGATGATGAGGCAATCGCTTTACACCGTGCTGAAACAATACAGCAACACGGGCGAAGGATTGGCAAGTTTGATCGTGGATGTCGTGGACGGTGATGAAAGCAAGTCACCACAGATCAAGATCGCGTTCGAGGACCATTTGATTTTCCTGGACAAAAGAAAACTGCAGTGGACCAAGTTGCCCGAGGTTGAAAAACTGATCGCGTGGGCCGAGACAAAGGAAGCGGATCCTAAAAAAGCGAAGAAGCTTGCCTGGGCTGTGGCGTGGGACAAAAAGAAACACGATACCTGGAAGCGCAGGCCCTGGCGAAAGAAAAGCTTGAGCTCTGTATTGAAGGATATGAACAAAGTGATAATCGCTGCATTCGACAAAGCGATAGAGGACGATATCGCAGCTGCAGCTTAACAAACAAAGACAATGGCAGAGATCGTAGTAAAACTAGTGAACGGAGAGCTTGCTGGAAGGACAGCGCAAGAGCTCGCGAAAAATATCAGCGCCTGCACGCAGGAGGCCAAGAAAGCGCAGATCGGTACGCAGGCTTGGATCGATGCCAACAACAAACTGGCGGATGCAAAGGCGCTTCAAGAGGATTACCAGAACCAACTGAAATCGACAGCTGCGGCCAGCGACAACCTGAAGAAATCATTTGGTGGCATCCTCAACCAGATCCCAGGGTTTTCGCAGCTCTCAGGGGCGATGCAGGGCGCGCAGGGAAGTGTCGGAGGATTGACCAGCGGATTCGGTTTGCTGCGCGGAGCGATTGCGGCCACTGGCATAGGACTGTTGGTCATCGCTGTGAGCACGCTGGTGATGTGGTTCAGCAAAACCGAGACTGGCGGCAACGTGCTAGCGGGCGTTTTCCGTGCAGTGGGTCAAGTAGTGAATCTACTGTTCGGAAAGATCATGGATTTCGGCAAGTCATTGTGGGAGGCCATCAACAATCCAAAGCAGCTGCTCAACGACCTCGTGCAGTTCCTCGAGGACCAGGTAATCAACCGTTTCAAGGCGTTCGGTGTGGCGTTCGATGCGATCAACAAAATAATCCATGGTGATTTCAAGAACGGCTTGAAGCAATTGACCGATGCAGCGGGTATGTGGAGCCTTGGAGTGGCCAACATCACCGACAAGATGACAAAGCTCGGCAAAGAGGTTGCGGCTGCAGCTGTAGAGGGTTACAATTTCGTGCAGGTGATGGACGATATCGAGGACCGCCAGGCACAGATGGAGATCACCGCCAAGGAAAACGAGAACCTGGTCAACCAGCTTTTGCTGCAGGCGAAAAACGTGGGAAAAACTTTCGAGGATCGGTTGGCGCTTTTGGACAAAGCGGATGCGATCACGCGCAAGAGCTACCAGGACCAACTATCGCTTTCAAAGGAGTATGTCGATGCTGTCAATAAAGAGGTTGCAGCTGAGCTCACCAAGCAAGGGCTTGCCGTGACGGCCGACAACTACACTGCAGAGCAGCGCGACAAGATCAAGGATGCCACGCTAGCTTATCTCAACCTCAAAGGCCAGGAGATCGACCTCGAGGAGAAGATCGCCAACCGCAGGGAACAGATCCTTGGCAAACAGGAGAAGGCTGACGAGAAGGCTGCAGCTGCCAGGCAGAAGCAACTGGACGATGAGCTGAAGGCATCGGAGAATATCGTGGCGCTGAAGGCAGAGAACCAGGAGAAGGGATTGCAGCAGGAGATCGACTCGATCAATTCCGACACGCAGAAGAAAATCGATGCGTTGGTCGGAAGCCAATCGCAGATAGACGAGCAGCGCGAGCTGCTCGAGGACATTGCCCAGCGGAAGATCCAGGAGATAAAGGACAAGTATGCGAAGGATGCTGCGAAGAAGCAGTTGGATGATGCCAACAAGGCCAATGATCTGGAATTGGTGACCGAACAAAATGCTTTGACGGAGAGATTCTTGGCTCGACAGATTTCCTACCAACAATATTTGGATGGGAGCGAAAAAGCGGTCAAGGACAGCGAGCAGAGAAAGTTGAAGATCATCGAAAATTCATTAGGCAGGGAGAGCAAAGAATATCAAGACCAATACAAAAAAATCCTCGATCAGGAAGCAAAATTCTCCGAAGCCCATCTTAAAAATGTTTTGCAAGCAACGCAAGCGCAAGCAAACATCTTGGGAAATATTTTCGGGCAGCTTGGGGCCTTGCAACAAGAGGGGACAGAGGAACAGAAAGGTTTCTTGATAGCCCAGGCGACCATGCAAATGATTGCCGGTGCAGTTGGTGCTTATATGCAAGCCCAAGAGGCTTTTCCACCACCTGTCAGCTACGTAATTGGAGCTATTGCTGCAGCAACCGCAGTGGCAACTGGATTGGCCCAAATCAATAAAATAAAATCAACGCAAGTACCCAAGGCACAGACAACGCAAAAGCAATTTGCAACAGGTGGTTATACAGGTGAAGGAGGCGTCTATGAACCTGCTGGAATAGTTCATCGCGGTGAGATAGTTTGGAGCCAGGAGGACGTGGCCAGATTTGGGGGAATTGCTGCAGTTGAATCAATTCGACCTACTTCCTTGGCTAATTTTGCTGTTGGCGGTCCAGTGAATCCTTATGTCGATAACAGCAGGCCTTCCGTTTCAAGCCACAATGCTCCTCCATCGCCAGTGGCTCCGATCATAGATTATGAACGCCTGGCAGCCGAGCTTAACAGGCATGTGGAAAACAAGATCATGAAAATCGAGGTGCACCAGAATCTGCAGGACACGAAAAAAGGACTCGACACTCTCAGTACAATACAGAATCTGGCTAATGTCTAGGTTTTTTCAACCTGCTTCCGGCTTCAATATCGAGTCCAATTCCAATGGTGAAAACAACGGCTCCTGCTACGGACAATCCTTTTATCGTATCCAAATCAGGGTTTTTTTGACTTGCCAAAAGCAGTGCTGATGCAGTGCAAAGTATAGCGGTCAATTGGAATACTTTTGCTGTAGTCCTGTCCCTTCTGAAACTGTTTATTCTGAGCTCCAGGCTATCGAAACTCTGCCTCAAAAGATCATCTTTGAATTTCGACTCATCAATGGACGGTTGAGGTTCGATAGGATCCAGCTCGATTTTTTTGAATGCTATCTTGACGTTCGAATTGGATAGTATGATCATCAGGTTTCTGTATTCATCTTTATCATCATCGAACACCACAGAGTCCATGTCATCATAAGAGAGTGTACCTTGCGTTGTTCCCATTGATCTCCCACCTATACCCGTCACTTTTGCAGTAATTTTTTGGCCATCTTTTTTTGTCACTCTCACCAATTGGGCGTTTGCGATCAACGAGACAGAAATGCTCAGGATAAGGATTGTGTATTTCATGATCTGAAAATCATGGAAAAAACATGGAATTGCAAATCTTGGAAACCCCGTATTAAATAATGGCCAGATCGACTGGCCATTTTTGCACCATGATTGACCTTGTTCTTTTTTATGCAGTCGGTTGCCTCTGCTCGCTTGCATTGATCAACCTTCTCCCCTCGTGGCGCATCCATCCCAGCTGGTGCTGGTATTCCTGGGCCTTCGTCATAGTGATAGTTTGTCTCATTGTGCTGTCAAATCTTTTCAAATGAAGCTGGGTGCATACGATCCGCAGAAGGTGGCGGCCGAAAAAATCAAAAGGGAGACCACGCAGATAAGGCCCGATGCATCGTTCAGTTTCGGTGCCGGAAAGAAAGAGGCTATTGTCACTAAAAAATCCGAGGATCCCAAAATCGTGATCAGCCAAACGGTGGTCGATGAGATCGATCGCGAGCGGATCCGATTGAAGAAGGAAAGGAACATCCTCAGCTCGCAAAACGCAAAGCTTGTTGAAGAAGCCCGCGAGAGGTTTGCCAAGGAAAGCCCTTTGCTTGCAGAGGAGTTCATGAGGGGGAATGTGCCGTGCCCCGGACTCCGCGAGCACTATGCAAAGATGCAATCGGTGCTCGAGCAGAACGTACGCCTTTACGACCGTCTTGAACATTTGAAAAAAGAAGGCGAGATGCCCGCTGAAGAACCGAAGGCAGACTTCGATAATGCGACAAAGATACTGGTGCTCGAGGCCGAGCGGCAGAAGCTTGCCGAGATGATCCACAAGACAAACAAGAAACTCTCGGGTGGGCTCAAACCGAAAAACCCCGAGCGCGTGGTCCTATGGAAGGAAAAGATCGCGTTGGCCCAGGCGAAGCGTGACGATATCAATGCACAACTCAAAAGACTGCGCCCATGATCGAGGACGACAACCAAAGCGGCCTGGTGGAAGACAAACTGCAGAAAGCCGATGGTGTTTTTTTGAAGCAACGCTCTGCTAACAAGACCAACCAGTCGACCGTCAATCGGATCTACGACTATTACCACAGCGACAGCCGCCTGGAGCTGGACGAAGACGAGACAGCTATAATGCACCGATGGGAAAAAGCATGGTTGCTCCTTTGCCGCCATCGCACACCGAAAACGGTCGCTGAGCTGCTCGTGAAATTGTTCGGCATAAAACGCTCCACCGCTTTCGATGACGTGCGCAATGCGATGGACATGTTCTCGGATCCGCGCAAGGATCTCACAGCTGCCAAGCGCGCGATCGCAGAGGACGGGATATTGAAGGGAGCCGACAAAGCATGGAAGACAGGTGATCTGAAGATGCATGCCGAATACATGAAGCAGTATATCGAGATCAACGGATTGAAAAATGCTTCATCACAGGATTCGGCTCTCGCGGACCTGATCAAGAATTTGAAACCGCAGCAGATCGTCATCACTTCCACGAAGGAAGAGGCCACAAAACAGGCCGAGCAGCTGCGCGACAGTTTGATGCAGTACATTCCCTTCGAGATAGTTGAATGAAAGAGAAAGTCCAGAAGATCAAGCGCTACCTGAATCCCGCAGCGCAGATGCATCTGCTCGGCAGGGCCATCTATGAGATTTTCATCGCTGGCCGTGGAGCGAGCAAAAGTTTCACCAACGGATTGGACCAGGCAAGGAAAGTGGAGAAGATGCCGCGAAGCCTCGGGCTTTTTAACAGTCCGACCTATTCGATGATCTATACCAAGACGTTGATACCGATGAAGGCCGCATGGGAGCAGCACATCGGTTACAAGGAAGGCATCCACTATGTGGTCGGCAAGGTGCCACCGAAGCATTTCGAAAAACCTTATCACAGGCCGCACCGCTATGAGAACGTGATCACTTTCTGGACAGGGAGGAGCATCGTCTTCGGGAGTTTCGACCGTGCCGCGCTTATCAGCGGTGGATCCTACGATGATGTCGTGACCGATGAAGCGTATCTCATCGAAAAAGAGGATTACGACAATTTCGTGATTCCCACTGTGCGCGGCACGCATCCGTCTTTCCGCGATTGCGAATTCCATCTGCAGCAACGCTTCACAAGCTCCATGCCGTACAAGAACCAGGGCGATTATCTACTTGAGTATTATCATAAGGCAAAAAGCAATCCGAAGATGTACGGCTTCACGGGTTGGGAACCGAACGCGAAGATCCAGCTCGGCAGCACGTTCATGAACATACACGGATTGCCCGGTGGCAAAAAAGCGTTGGAGGTCATGATCGCTGAGATGGACAAGCTGTCGGCACGCGTGATGATCCACAACCAGCGGGTGAAGAGCTGGGGCAACCTGTTCTATCCGTTGCTCGCCAAGAAGCATTGGTATACACCCAAGGCGAACGACAGGTTGATATCGCTCGACCTGAATGCATTGACTGCCAAGCGCAACGCATCGTTCGATGAGAGCAGCGATGATTACAATCCCGATATGCCGATCCATGTGAGCCACGATTGGGGCGTGTTCAACTGCATCACGATAGACCAGGAGTATCCGCGTGAGGTGCGCTTCATCAACACGATGCACGTGCACAACCCAAGGATCATCACCGACCTGGCCGATGACTTCGCTGAGTACTATCGCATGCACCGCAACAAGATCCTTTACCAGTGGGGCGACAAGTCGGGCAACAACAGGCAGGCCAACGCAAAGCTCAACCACTTCGAGCAGTTCGCTGAACGCTTGCGCGACAAAGGATGGCGTGTGATACAGAAGAAGACGGGCGACATCGAGCACCTCGACCGACACCTGTTCATCAACAGGCTGCATGCTGAAGAGGATACACGTCTGCCCAGGATCAGGTACAACGCCAGGTGCGAGGACTTCCGCATCGCGCTCGAGAGCGCACCGATGAAGGACTCGAAGAAGGACAAGAGCTCGGAGCTCAACGCCTCCATCAGGCCCGAGCATGCCACCCACTACACCGATGCCCACGACTATCGGCTGTACCATGGTCTCTTCCACAGGACGAAGGGCAGTCCCATGGGCGGCTATACCAGCCTCTGATTCATATTTCTCTTTTTTTCAGATTGGCAATGGCCAAAAAAGGTAAGGCACG
>Ga0207853_1000039_pt1 | contig 37995 bp, 31 predicted proteins | sample LuqExpMetagenom6_FD_187764 | JGI IMG/M metagenome (GOLD analysis project Ga0207853, IMG submission 187764) | Tropical forest soil microbial communities from Luquillo Experimental Forest, Puerto Rico - Sample 6 (SPAdes) | ecosystem: Environmental > Terrestrial > Soil > Tropical forest ...
TGCTGGGTCGCGGCCGGCCAGCCCGCCGCGACCGCCGCGCCCACGGCCGCCGTGCCGCCCGCGGCCGCGGCCGATACGCCGTTGATGTTCATGAAGGCATCGTTGCCGCCGGCCATGACGGTGACCAGTTCGGTGCCGCTGAACTTGCCGTTCGATTTGGCCAGGTGCGCCGCCAGCTGCTGGTTCACGGGCAGCGCCATCAGGCCGATGTTGACCTGGCTGAACGGGGCCGCCTGCAGGCTCGCGCTGTTGGGCGCGAACACATTGCTGACACGCGCACTGCCTTGTGCATAGTTGGTGCAGGCCGGCGCATTGGTGACCGGCGCGCCGACAAGCCCGGGAATGTTGGGCAACAGGCCGGTTTGCGCCGGACAAGGCGCGGCCACCTTGATGTTGGAGGCGATCCATTCGGTCCAGTTGCGGGCGTTCGGGCCGTTGACGGTGAACTTGCCGCCGCCCACCGCCGCCACGGTGCCGACACGGTAGGTGCCGACGTCGCTCAGGCTGTCGCCGAAAGACACGAGCGAGCTGAACGCCACGCGCGGGTTCTGGTCGCCTGCCCCTTCGCCGCCACCGCAGGCGGCCAATATCACTGCCGCAGCGAGTGCCGCGATCTTGGTCCTGGTCAGTCTCATCCGATGCTCCTGTCGAAGAATAGAACCATGGTTCACAGATCGAACGAAGCATCGTAGGACGCCTGGGCGAGCGGCCGCCCTAGGGGAAGCACGGACAGTTGACCTCGCCCTGCACGCGCGACGGCACCACGGAGCACCAAAGACGTCCGCATTATCAGATCGCTGTTCGCGCCGGCTTGATAACCGTCAATACGGCTGAGCCACGGAGTCCCCATGATGCTTGACATGAGCCGATCGCACTTCGCCCACCTCGCCTTTGTTGCCTGCGCGCTGGCCGCGCCCGCGTTCGCTGCGGAGACGTCACCGGTGGACCCGGCCGAGCGGCTGCGCCAGGTCGAACGCGACCCCAAGCTGATGGAGCAAGCTTTGCGTACCGGCCAGAAGACGGCGTCTTTCTGCGCCAACTGCCACGGCGAAGGCGGCAACAGCACCAAGCCCGACGTGCCGAACCTGGCCGGGCAGAACATCGGCTACCTGTTCGACCAGATCCGGCAGTTCGCCGACGGCCGGCGCAAGAACATGTTCATGGAAGGCTTGGTGAAAGCGCTGAGCACCGACGAAAAGGTCGGGCTGGCCGTGTTCTATGCCGCCCAGCAGGTGACACCACGGCCGGCGGCCAACGCCGCGCTCATCGAGAAGGGCAAGTCGTACTACCAGCACGTCTGCTTCGCCTGCCATGGCGAGACCGGCCAGGGCAGCGAACAGTACGCGCGCATCGCCGGCCAGCAGCCCGAGTACCTCAACATCACGATCAAGCGCTACCGTGACGGCTCGGCCACCCGCATGAACCCGGTGATGGCGTCGACCACCCGCCGCATGAGCGACGCGGAAGTGCAGGCGGTGGTGGCCTACGTGGCCTCGATGAAATAGAAAAAGCGGCCGCTGGGGCCGCTTTTTTGGCGATGAGGAGAAGGCGGCCCGTTCGGCCGCTTTTTCATATCAGGCTCAGGCGGTGGTCCACCAGTTGCCCGACGCAACCACCAGGCTCAGTAGCTGGATTTCGCTGTCGTAGTAGCCGGTGGTCAGGTTCTTGGCGTTCCAGTCCCACATGGCATCCAGGAAGGTCTGGAAGCGCGCGTCCACGCAGGCGCCGGCACAGATCGGGCCGCTGTAGGCCGCGCTGTTGCCGCCCGAGAGCTTGGTGCCGTCCAGTGCGTAGCCGGTGCCGATGTTGGTCGGGTTGCCGCCGGAAGACCGATTGAAGAAGTCGATCATCTTGCCGGTGACCTGGGCAAATCGCGTGTCGCCGGACAGCAGATAGTCCGACGAGAAGCGCCACGGGTTGCGGCAGGCATTCCACCAGTAGTAGCCCTCGTTGGCATTGCCGTCGCCGATGTAGCCGGTCGAAGGCTGCGGGCTGGCGCTGTTGGTGTTCATCACGAAGTCCGGCATCAGTCCGGCCGACGGCGAATACACGGTCTGCATGCGGTCGAGCAGCTGGTAGGCCTTGTCGACGGCGAGGCCCCACAAGGTGTCGCCAGTGGCGGCCTTGAAGGCGCGGAAGTGGCCGATCATGTAATCCGACGTGCGGTTGTTGGTCGGCGACGGCAGTCCGCGGGTGGAACCGTCCGAATTCATGTTGCACGCCCGCAGCGCGTTGATGGTGCCCTTGCCTTCTTCGAGGTAGTTCCACTTGCCAGCGGAGCCCCACTGGCGGTCCGCCATCAGCAGCGCCATGGCAATGTCCAGGTCGCCGTCCATCGCGTTCCAGCCGTCGCCGGCGGAGGCGCCGTTGGCGCTGACCCGCCAGTCCATCAGGTACTTGGCGCTGGGCTGCCCGTTGCTGACCAGCCCGTACGCTGGGCGTGCGCGCACCACGCTCAGCATGCCGTCGAACAGCTTCTGCGCGTCGGCGTCGTGGCCGTGGAACAGCACGGTCAGCAGCATGCCGTAGCCCATGCCTTCGGACACGGTGAGGTAGGTGCGGTCGGAGAACTGCACCGCGTAGCCACCCGACACGACGGAGTCGGCACGCACCACGTTGGCCGCCTTCCAGGCGTCGTACTGCTTGGTCAGCAGCGTATCCATGGTGGCGTTGCTTTGCGACGGACGGATGCCGGCCGCATAGGGGTCGAGTCGCGAACCGAAGGGATAACCGGTGGTGCGCACGGTGGGCTGGGCCGGCGTGGTTGCGGTCGTGGCGGCAGTTGTGGTTCCAGCCGTGGCCGGGGTAGCGACCGACACGGGCAGATCGCTCGCAGTGGCAGCGCCCGCGGCGGCCGTCGAGCTGCCGGAGCCACCACCACCGCAACCGGTGAGGGCGACAACAGCGGCGGCAGTGCTGGACTGAAGGAAATAGCGTCTTCTCATGTTCAACCTGTAAACAAGCGGCTCTGGCGCCAGCGCGAGCGCGGGCACCTGGAGCCTGTTGAAAGATGAGCTGTGGCTTGACGGACCGGACTTGGTCATGCCGTTGCTGCCCGTCTGGCAGCGATGGCGGCGTGCCGGCCAACCTCAGCGAGATGCCTCACTGTAGTAGGAGACGTCCGACAGCACACCCCTCGCCGGGCCTACAAACGTAAGGAGTTGCTGAGAATGTTCGGCCCCTTTTGGCCGGATCCGCTGCCTCATCGGTGGCGCCGAAGCTCTTCCATTGGAAGCGCACCGCGCTGTAGGAATTGCCTTACGCCACGCAGTGCGGCCGAGCTGCGGACTGGGCAGGAAAGGCAAGCGTCGACTTCCACGGCTGGGCCAGTTCAGCTCGGCCGATGTATCAAAGCTCAGCCGCAAAACTTACATTTTTCGAAGCCAGCTCAACAGCAATCGGGCGCCGCAAGGTCCGGCTGTTGACCCAAAATGCTTACGCAAATGAAGGCTTGGACGAATACCGAGCTGGGTTACGGCAACGTGGCTGTGCTGCTGCACTGGGGCATGGCCGTGCTGCTGCTGCTGCTGCTGGCAATGGGCCTGTACATGGTCACGCTGCCGGAGGTGGGTTTCGACCAGCACAAGATCACATTGATCCTGGTGCACAAGGCGCTGGGTTTCGTGGCGCTGGGCGCCGTGCTGGCGCGGATGGCCTGGCGTCTCGGGAATGTGCTGCCGGCCCTGGCCGCGGGATTGCCCGAGTGGCAGCAACTGGCTGCGCGCGTGGTGCACCTCTGGTTCTACGCGCTGATGCTGGCACTGCCGCTCACCGGCTGGGTGATGTCGTCGGCCGGCGGCTATCCGGTGTCGTTCTTCGGTGTGGTGCTGCCGGACCTGGTCGCGGTGAACCAGCAGCATTTCCGGCTGTGGATCGATGTCCACCGCTGGCTGGGATACGCGCTGGCCGCCCTGCTCGTGGTGCACGCAGGCGCCGCCCTGCACCACGCCTTCATCGAACGCGACGACACGCTGCGCAAGATACTGTTCTAGGGCCTCAGTGCGTCCCGGCCATCTCCAGTGCAAAGCGCGCGACCTCGCGCAGCGCCTTTGCCGTGGCTTCGTTGGCGGCTTGCACGCCCGCGACAGGATTCTTCTGGCGCATGGGCTCGCTCTGGGTGATCTGGCGTGTGCCGATGAGCTGGCCGGTACCGGCATCCAGCCAGCGCACGCGCAGCGCCAGACGCGCCTGCGGCGGCTCCTGCGTGAAGTCCTGGGTCAGCTCCTGGACGTCGGTGCGCAGCACGTACGCGGCTGGGCCGACATCGGGCGGCACGATCGTGCGCAGGCACACGGTCGCTTCCAGGGCGCGCACCAGCAGCGGATGCAGCATCTGCGGCGGCCGCTCGCCCCACTCGTGGCGGCTGAAGTACGCAATCTGGTGCGGCTGCTGCGTGTAGGCCATGCGGGTGGTGTCGTAGGCGGGACGCGCCTCGGGCCGCTCGACCCGCACGACGGGCGAGCGGCAGCTGGCCTGCGGAATGTCGTCCGGCAGCTTGTCCAGCAAGGCGATCGCCGGCGGCGGATCGGGCGGCGGCAGCAGCGTGCAACCGGCGGCGGCCACGGCCTGCACGCCGGCGGCGAGCACGATGCGCAAGGTCCGGGTTCGCGCGCCGCCGGTCATTGCGCCTCGCCAGGTCCGGGCGGGGCGGCGTCGCCGCGCACCAGGATCGACGGATTGCGGCGCAGCCTCGTCGCGGTGTCGTTGAGCGTGCCGGTGAGGTCGTCCAGGCGCGTGACCGTGCGCTGCGCCTGCGGCAGGGTTTGCGTCTGCAGGTAGCGCACCGCCTCGTTGGTATTGGCGGTCAGCCGATTGAGCTGCTCCACGGTCGCCTGGGCCTCGGGCAACAGCTGGGTCTGCAAGGTCTGCACGGTCGCCCGGCTCGATTGCAGCAGTGGCTGCATCTGGGTGCTGGCACGCTCGGCATTCGCGATGAGGCTCCCCAGCTTCTCATTGTTGGCCGCCAGGGTGCGCGTGACCTGCTGCACGGCGGCCAGCGACTCCTTCATCGAAGCGACGGTCTGTGCATCCAGCGTTGACTGCAGCAGCGCGATCACCGATTGCACGCTCCGGTTCAAGTCCGTGATCGAGGTGTCCAGGCTCACCGACCGGGCCGGGGCGATGCTGATCACGGGGTAGGCCTCGCCCGGCGCGGTGGCCAGGGGCACGCCGGGCGGCCCGGCGTCCTCGAGGCTGACATAGACGTAGCCGGTGAACCCCCGCGCGGCGACGCCACGGCCGGTGATGGTGGCTACCGTGGCGGAGGTCACCGGAGCCTCGCGGTGCAAGTCGACCAGGATGCGCACATTGCGCGGGTCGGACAGCCGGACTTCCTTGACCTGGCCGACTTCGACGCCGTGGAACTCCACCGGCGCACCGGCGATCAAGCCCGACACGGGCTCGCGTGAGCGGATCTCGTACCTCGCGTAGGTTGCCGCGGAGACGCTGTACCAGACACCGGCAGCAATCGCGATCGCCGCCAGGATGCCCAGAAAAACCAGTTTCGCGCGGACATCGATACTCGTAGCCATGGCGCCGGTCCTCCATGGGAAGTGAGGGACAGGCGATCCAGTATATGGGGCGATCGGGCGGCTGTGCCGTGGATCGGGGCGGCGTGGCATCGCACCGGGCAGCGATGCCGACGTGCAATGTGTCTCATCTCTGTCTCAGCAATTGCCCGAGTTTGGGGGATAACTGGCAGTCTCAACTCATCAAAGGACTTACAGTGCGCTTTGGGGTCGCCCAATCAGCTTTTTTTTGGGGCAGCTAGGCCCGGTGCCGCATCGGCGGCCGCAGCAGTCAGAGAGTCGAGGGATCCATGCGCAAACCATTGTTGTCTTTTTTGCTGGCCGCCGCTGCGTGCACGGGGCTTCATGCCGGCGAACTCGTGATCGGGGACGTCGGCCCGCTGTCCGGCCCCCTGGGGCCCAACGGCTTGGCGAACTATGAAGGCAGCAAGTCTTGCGTGGACGAATTGAATGCCGCCGGCGGGATCGCGGGCAACACGCTCAAGCTGGTGCGGGAAGACGACCAGTACAAGCCGGACGAGACCATGCGCCTGCTGCGGCAGATCGCCAAGAACGAAAAGCCGATCGCATTCGTCAACCTCCTCGGGTCCGCCAGCGTCAGCGCCGTGCTCAAGGAAAAGATGCTCGATGAACTCAAGGTCCCCGTCGTCGGCGTCACGCCGGGCGCCGACGCCTTCCGCAGCCCGGGCAACCCCTGGCTGTTCCATACCCATGCGACCGACAACGCGCAATTGCGCCGCATCCTGTCGCACCTGAAGACCATCGGCATGGAGCGCATTGCGGTGGTCTACCAGGACCTGCCTTTCGGCCTGGGCGGCATGAAGTTCATCGATGAGCAGGCCCCGGTGTTGAAGCTGACAATCGCCGGCCGCGTCGCGGCCCCTGCGGGCGCCGAAGATCTGTCGACGCAGAGCGCGCAGCTGCGCAAGGCGGGCGCGCAGGCCTACGTCATGGTCCTGGCGCCCAACAGCGGCGCCTCCTTCGTTCGCGACGTGCGCAAGGGCGGTGATACCACGCCTCTTTACGGAATGTCTTACGTGGAGGTCAAGAACATCATCAGCAAGGCGGGCGCCGAAAATTCGGTCGGCGTCGGGCTAGCGCAGGTGACACCCAACACGTTCTCCGCATCGAGCGGCCTGGTGCGGCAATTCCATGCGGCAATGGACAAGTCCGCCCCCGCCGGCACGCCCCACTCGCAGCTACACCTGATCGGCTACCTGAACTGCCGCGTCTTGGCCGAAGGACTGAAGCTGGCCGGCGGTTCGCCCACCCCGGAGAAGCTGCAAACGGCGCTGCGCAAGGTACGCCTGGATCTGGGCGGCTATTTCCTGGACTTCGCGGGAACGAACGAAGCCTCCAAGTACGTGGACATCGGCGTCGTCACGAAGGATGGGCGCTTGATGTATTGAGCGCCGCATTCGACGCGGCGACGAAAGCCCAGGCTCCCGCATCGCGTGGAGCCTTTTTTTATGCGCGGGCGGCGCCGCGAGGGCCGCTGCCAATGCCACGTGCAGACTGCCATCGGTGGCACCCCGGCGCGCGGCGCTTGCACCCGGCGGGCACCGCGCACGCGCCAAGTCCTTGATTTGATTGCGCCGCGCAGCGGGCACGGCACTTGATGTGCTTGCTTCATCCCGAACAGTGACTATCGGCGAGAACCCGATTGCCTGAAGCGCGGCGGTGAGACGCCCAATCGAGAACGAAGTGATGGATGCCCGAGTGCAAGACAAGAACGCCCACGTGATCCCCATCGTGCCCGTGACGGGCGACGAGGTGGAGGTCGAACTCTACGCGGCCCGCCGCAAGATTTATCCGCGCTCCGTGAACGGGACCTTTGCGCGGCTGCGCTGGGTGTTCGTGTGGCTGACGCAGCTGGTCTTCTACGGCCTGCCCTGGCTGACGTGGAACGGCCGGCAAGCCGTGCTGTTCGCGCTCGAGTCGCGCCGGTTCTACCTGTTCGGCCTGGTGCTGTACCCGCAGGACTTCATCTTCCTGACCGGCGTGCTGGTCGTGTCGGCCTTGTCGCTGTTCCTGTTCACCACGCTCGCCGGACGCCTGTGGTGCGGCTACGCCTGCCCGCAGACCGTCTACACGGAGATCTTCCTGTGGATCGAGAAGGTCGTCGAAGGCGACCGCGCGGCGCGCCTGCGCCTGGACCGGGGGTCGCTGGCGGCCCGGTTGCCGAGGAAGGCGCTGAAGCACCTGCTCTGGGGCGCCGTGGCGATGTGGACGGGCTTCACCTTCGCCGGGTACTTTGCGCCGATGCGCGAACTCGGCGGCGCAGCGCTCGCCGGCGCGCTCGGCCCGTGGCAGACCTTCTGGATCCTCTTCTACGCCTTCGCGACCTACGGCAATGCGGGATGGATGCGCGAGCAGGTCTGCAAGTACATGTGTCCGTACGCGCGCTTCCAGAGCGCCATGTTCGACAAGGACACGATGATCGTCACCTACGACCCGCAGCGCGGCGAGCCCCGCGGCCCGCGCGGCAAGAACGTCGATGCGCGGGCCAAGGGCCTGGGCGACTGCGTCGCGTGCGACGTGTGCGTGCAGGTTTGCCCGACAGGCATCGACATCCGGAACGGCCTGCAGTACGAGTGCATCGGTTGCGGCGCCTGTGCGGACGCATGCAACGAGGTCATGAGCAAGTTCGGCTACGCCAGGGGGCTCGTGCGCTACACCACGCAAAACGGCATTGCCGCAGGCTGGACGCGCCCGCAGATGCTGCGGCGAATCCTGCGGCCCCGTGTGCTGGTCTACAGCAGCGTCCTGCTGGCGATCGCGGCCGCCATCGGCGCGGGGCTGTACGTGCGCGTGCCATTCAAGTTCGACGTGATCCGTGACCGCGGCGTCCTCGCGCGCGTGGTTGAGGGCGGCCGGATCGAAAACGTCTACCGGCTGCAGCTGATGAACGCGACGGAAGCGACGCAACAGGTGCGAGTCGGTGTCGAGGGCATGCCGGGCGTGGCCATCGTGTCCGAACCTGTCGTGGAGGTGCCGGCGACCGAGGTGCGCTCGCTCGCCGTCCGGGTGCAGGTGCCGCCGGAAACTGCCGACGCCGGCCCACACGCCATCCGCTTCACGGTGCAGTCGCTCAGCGACCCGGCGATCCGGCTGCAGGAGAAGTCCGCCTTCCTGGTGCCCCGCTGACGCGGCGATCTTTCACTCGATGGAGGTTCAATGAAAACGCTGACCGACTTGCTGACAACCGACTACGGCTTGATGAGCGCGGGTGTCATCGCGTTCATGGTGGGCATCGCCGCCTACCGGGGGTACTACTTCGTGTCGCATATGCATGCGGACGAGAAGCGCCCGCACGAGCCGTCAGCGCGCTGAGCCGGCCTCGATCTCGCGCAGTTTGCGGTAGAGGGACCGCAGGCTGACCCCGAGCTCTCGCGCGAGTTCCTGGCGCGTGCCGCGATGCGTGGCAACGGCCTCTCGCAGCACCTGCAACTCGGTCTCGCGCAAGGTGTCGCGGCGAGCGTGCGGCATCGGCCCGGGGGCGAGTGGCGCGCGCGTCGCACGCGTGCCGGTCTGCGCAAGGGCCGCGTCCAGGTGCCGTGCCTCGATCACGGTGCCGTCGGTGAGCAGGCTGGCGCGTTCAAGCACGTTGCGCAACTCGCGCACGTTCCCGGGAAAATCGTGCGCGGCAAGCCGCCGCAGCGCGTGCGACGACAGGCGCAATTCGCGCGCAGGCGCGACGCGCTTGAGCAATGAAGTCGCCAGCAGCGGGATGTCCTCGCGTCGTTCGCGCAATGGCGGCAGGGCGATGGGGAACGTGCCGAGCCGGTAGAACAGGTCTTCGCGGAAAGTGCCCGCTGCGATCATCGTGTGCAGGTCGCGATGCGTCGCGGAGACCACGCGGATGTCGGCGCGGCGCAGCTCGGTGCTGCCGACGCGCCGGTAGGTGCCGCTTTCGAGCAGGCGCAGCAGCTTGACCTGCATCGTCAGCGGGATGTCGCCGACCTCGTCGAGGAACAGCGTGCCGCCGCTCGCCTCTTCGACCAGCCCGGGCTTGGCGGCGTACGCTCCGGTGAAGGCGCCCTTCTGGTGGCCGAACACTTCGCTCTCGAACAGCGTCTCGGGCAGGCTGGCACAGTCGACCACCACCAGGGGCCGCGCGGCACGGGGGCTCGACTCGTGCACCGCGCGCGCGACGAGTTCCTTGCCCGTCCCCGATTCGCCCAGCAGCAAGACACTTGCTTCCGACGGGCCGACGCGCGCCACGAGCTCGAGCATCCGCCGGAATGCGCGCGAACGGCCGATCAGGCCCTGCTGGGCCGGGCCGGCTTGCGCCACCGGCAGCGGTTCCATCTTCTCGACGAAGTACGCGTGCGCGCCGCGCCGGTCGCTCAGCGGGATCAGTTCGATATTGACGTAGGCGGGTCCCTGGCTCGTGTGGTGCAGGTGCAGCACGCGCTCGCGCTCGCCGGACGCCAGCGAGTTCGCCAGCGGGCAGCTCTCACCCGCGCGGTCGCAGGGCACGCTGAAGTGATGCGAGACCTCGTAGCAAGGGCGGCCCACGACGGATTCGGCCGCACCGAATCGCGTGCGGTAGGCCGTGTTGGCGGCCACGATGCGGTACTGGCGATCGAACAGGATGTGCGGCTCGGGCAGCGCTTCGAGATACGAGACGAGTTCCGGCAGGAGCGCGGGCACGGGGCCGCGCGAGGTGGGCGGGGAGGTCATCGCGGCAGGCCATTCACGGGTAAGGGGTGCCGCCAGTGGCACTGTGCCTCTCGTGGGTGGCAGCCATCTTAGGTTGGAAAAGCAGTGGCGCGGAACATCGCTGATTTTCAGTTCTGCACCGTTGCTAAGTCATTGTTTTATATGAGCATTCGTTCAAAGTGCGTCACTGGACTGTTGGCGCCGACCGAAAACTGAGCCAGGTGTTCAACCTACCCTGCTGCATCTTTGAGCAGCTGGGGAACGAGGAGTGAGCACCATGGACATGATTGGCAGGATCCGGCGCTTGCACAGCCGGGGCAACAAGAGCGAGCGCGAGATCTCGCGCATGACGGGGCTGTCGCGCAACACGGTGGCCAAGTGGCTGCACGGCGAGGTCGATGGCCCGCCGAAGTACCGGCGGCAGGCGCAACCCAACAAGCTCACGCCGTTTCACGAAACGCTGAAGCAGGCCTTGAAGGCCGACGCCCGGCGACCGCGGCAGGAGCGGCGCACGGCCAAGGCGCTGTACGCGCACATCAAGGCCGAGGGGTATAGCGGCGGCTACACCCGGGTGACCGACTTCATTCGAGCCTGGCGCCTGGGCGAAGGCCAAGGGGCGGCGGTGAAGCGTTCGTGCCGCTGGCCTTCGAGTTGGGCGAGGCGTTCCAGTTCGACTGGAGCGAGGAAGGCTTGGTGGTCGGCGGCATTTACTACCGCGCCCAGGTCTCGCACATGAAGCTGTGTGCCAGCCGCGCGTTCTGGCTGGTGGCCTATCCCAGCCAGGGCCACGAGATGCTGTCCGACGCCCACACGCGCAGCTTCGCGGCGCTGGGTGGCGTTGCGCGGCGCGGCGCGGGATATACGACAACATGAAGACCGCCGTCGACAAGGTCAAGAAGGGCAAGGGCCGGGTCGTCAATGCACGGTTTGCCGTGATGTGTGCGCACTACCTGTTTGATGCCGACTTCTGCAACGTCGCCTCGGGTTGGGAGAAGGGGGTCGTAGAGAAGAACGTTCAGGACAGCCGTCGGCGCATCTGGATCGAAGCGGCCAAGGAGCGCTGGGGCAGCTTCGCCGAACTCAATGCGTGGCTCGGGCAGCGTGGCGCTGTGGGACGAGGTTCGCCACCCTGAGCATGACCAGTTCAGCGTGGCCGAGATGCTGGAGCACGAGCGGGCGCACCTGATGCCGATGCCTACACCCTTTGACGGCTACGTCGAGAAGCCCGCCCGGGTATCGAGCACCAGCCTCGTATCGGTGGCCCGTAACCGCTACTCGGTACCGTGCGAGCTGGTGGGGCAGATGGTCAGCACCCGGCTTTACCCGGGCAGCGTGGCTGTCGTTGCCAACGATCAGATCGTCGCGCGGCATGACAGGCTGAGCAACGCCAGCGAAACGCGCTACGACTGGCAGCATTACATCCCGCTGCTGCTCAGGAAGCCAGGTGCGTTGCGCAACGGGGCGCCGTTCGCCGACATGCCCGAGCCGCTACAGCGCCTGCGCGGCGGCCTGTTGCGCAAGCCCGACGGTGATCGGGTGATGGCGCAGGTCCTGGCCATCGTGCCATCGGCGGGATTCTGGTGGCGGTCGAGTTGGCGCTGGAGACCGGGCCGCCGGGCAAGGTCAGCGTCGAGCATGTGGTCAATGTGCTCGGCCGCCTGAACGCGGCGCCGACGCCGCAGACGGCGGCCACCTCGCTGCGGGTGGCCACACCCCCGCTGGCCAACACGGCGCGCTACGACAGCCTGCGCGGCGGCGTCGCGGCAGTCGAGGAGGTCGGCCATGACGCTTGATCTGACGCTCGAACTCAAGCAGCTTCGCCTGCATGGCATGGCCGGCGCCTGGCTCGAATTGCAAGAGCAAGGCCAGAACGCGGACTTGGACTCCTCGCGCTGGCTACTCGAGCATCTACTGCAGGCCGAAGGGACGGACCGCGCGATGCGATCGGTGAGCCACCAGATGCATGCGGCGAAGTTCCCCACTCATCGCGATCTGGCCGGCTTCGACTTCGAAGTCTCACCGGTGGACCGCAAGTTGGTGACGACTCTGGCGAACACGGCATTCACCGACGACGCACACAGCGTGGTGTTCGTCGGTGGGCCGGGCACGGGCAAGACGCACCTGGCCACGGCCATCGGCGTGTCGGGCATCACCCGGCATGGCAAGCGTGTGCGGTTCTACTCCACGGTGGATCTGGTCAATGCACTGGAGCAGGAGAAGGCGCAGGGCAAGGCCGGGCGCATCGCCACGAGCTTGCTGCGCATGGACTTCGTGATCCTCGACGAATTGGGCTACCTGCCGTTCAGCCAAGCCGGCGGGGCGTTGCTGTTCCACCTGCTGAGCCGACTGTACGAGCACACCAGCGTCATGATCACCACCAACCTGGACTTCGCCGAGTGGTCCAGCGTGTTCGGCGACGCCAAGATGACCACGGCGCTGCTGGACCGGCTCACCCACCACTGCCACATCGTCGAGACCGGAAACGAGTCGATTCGCTTCAGCCGCAGCACCGCGCAGGCAAAGAAGCGGATCAAGGCGCGCGAGCAATCACGAAAGGGCGCAAACGCGCAACCCAGCCAGGACGAGATTTGATCGGCCGCGCGGGGCAAGCCGCTCCGGGCTACGCCCTGCGCGCCTTGCCCCGCGCGCTCAACCCATCAAGGAGGTCAACGAACGGGTACGAACCCTATACTTATGCACAGCCGATGATCTCAAAGTTGGCTTCCACCCCTGGCTCAAAATTCGGTCGGCGCGGTGGCTCAAATTTGCATCGGCGCCGACACCCAAGCTCAAAAAGACTCTTGCCTCCGTCCTCGGCAGGAGGTTCGACGTATCGGTTATCGAGAGCTTCAGCGTTACCCAGAAATCGGCACCTTCCTGGGTCATCTCTGCGCCTTACCAGGATGCGCAGCAGTTGCGCAATCTCAGTGCTCTGCAGCACCCGGACGCGCTTTGCATCATGCTGTTTGGGGTGAAGCATCCCGGGCCACATCCAGGCATACGAGAGCTGGCACTTGCAGGGTGTGAAGCATGGCTCAAGCGCTGGATAGCGCTGCATCCAGCGCTTGGCAAAGGCATGCAGATCTTCTTCGACGCGCTGGGTTCTCAGGTTGTGGAACTGAAAGCAGTTCTTCCGTTGCTAAGCGGGCAGAAGCCCGTGAAGCACGGTTGAATCTAGCTTCGCCCAGAAGTAAGAATTGACGGTCCTGGTCCTTTCCCGGGTTAGAAGACTGCAGATGACGGGTAGCCTCGCCAGAAAACAGCCGTGTCGATCGGGCATGCATTCAGGCAAGACCCTTAGCCGCCAGGGTCTCGCCATAACCAAGACCCCCTTGGCCCGGTGGAGGGTTGCCCCGGTACCTGCCCTGAACTTTGCTTGCCTGCGCCCGAAACGCTTTCCAGGACCCATGCCGGTCGGGGCATGCCTGCGTTAAGGGCAGCCGTGACGGAAGACGCCCTGGGAATTGAATCGAGCACGTATTCCAACCGTACATTTCCAGCCGCGTTGTCGATGCTCAACGCCACCAACTGGGCCCCTGGTTCATCCATGTTCTCGATCGTTGCAAACGGCCGGTTCAGGTCGGCTTGCAGCAACCGCATAGCCGCCAGCTGCGGCTTAGTCGCTGCCGGCGGCGCGTGAGTTGCGATGTACGCCCGATGGTCACGCTCAGCGGCCTCCCGCTCAACCCGCAAGGCGCTGGCGCGTGATTCGTTTTTCCACACGATGTAGGCCGTCGATAGCGCAGCGCCAGCTGTGATAGCGAGGACGCAGCCCCATACGATGGAGATCGTCCGCGAGGGCTCGAATTCGATTTGGATCGGCTTCATGCGACTTGCCAGTGTGACCGCAGGAAGGCGGGGGCCGCCGCGTTCAGCGTCTCCATGGCATCCAATTGAAACGTTAGCTCGGCATGGGCATTGTCCGGTTCGGAGTCAGAACCGACCCCCGTGGTACCGTCTGGCTCCCGCAGCACAAACCCCGTCACTGCCGCGCCGCGGACCGCCGCGCACTGCGATGCCTCGCTCCACAATGGCGCAAGGGACACGAGCTTGAATTTCCCCTGTCGACACCAGCCTTTGATGACCTCCTGCACAACCCGGGGCATGGCGGCCACACAGCCCGGCTGCAAAGGGTCTATGCCAACAACCAGCTGGGGGGCCGGAACATCCATTGCATTCGCCGCGTGCGCGGACGCTATGGTTTCGAGTTCCTTCCAGGAGCGGATTCCTTCGGGAACTTCGAAGCGCACCAGCGGGCACAGCGCGGGGCTGAGGCGCACGCGCAATCGCGTTCCCGATTTCAGCAGCTCGGATGCCTGTTCCTGGAGCTGGGTGAGCGCGCGCAGCAAGGGTAGCGTGGGCGGGAACCGAACGACCACGGCGGCGACGCCGTCGCGCCCTGCGAGGGCGACGCTCTGCCCCAAATAGACGTCCGTGGGCCTAGACCAACCCGATGACACGTCCCACCTCCTCCAGGCTGGTGATGCCTTGACCCACCATGTTGAGCGCCGATTCCAGCAATCGCTCCTCGCCATCTGCGTACACCACGCCTTTAAGCTCCGACATCGTTGCGCGACGCACGATCAGGTCCTTCAGGACATCGTTGATCTCGTGGACCTCCGCGATGACGAGCCGCCCCTTGTAGCCGGTCTGCCGGCATTGCTGGCAGCCGCAGGGGACGGGTAGGTGCGCGGGCAACTGCAACCCGAGGCGGCGCAGTGTCACAGCTTCTGCCTCAGTGAGCGCGCGCCAAGTCCTGCAGTGCTCGCATAGCCGACGCAACAGGCGCTGCACGACCACGCCATTCAGTGCCGACGCAAGCGCAAAAGGATCGATGCCGAAATGCTGGAAGCGCCCCAGCACGTCAGTGAGGCTGTTCGCGTGCACGGTCGTGAAGACCAAGTGGCCCGTGAGCGCGGACTGCACTGCGATCTCCGCGGTCTCTGAGTCTCGAATCTCGCCCACGAGAATCTTGTCCGGGTCGTGCCGCAAGATCGAACGCAGGCCGGTGGCGAAGGTCAACCCCTTCTGCTCGTTGACCGGAATCTGCAGGACGCCGGGCAGCTCGTATTCCACCGGGTCTTCGATCGTGATGATCTTCTCCAAGCCGTCATTGACTTCGGTGAGCGCGGCATACACCGTGGTTGTCTTGCCGCTACCGGTAGGGCCCGTCATCAAGAGCATGCCGTGCGGGCGTGCGGCGAGTGATCGTAGCTTGGCCGCCGTAGCACCGCCAAAGCCGAGCGCTTCGAGCGTCATATGCCGGCCCGCACTGCGCAACTGTGCCTTATCCAGCAATCGCAGCACGGCATCTTCGCCAAATATGCTGGGCATTACCGACACGCGCAGGTCCACCGACTCGTTGTGAGCACCGCTCCAGCGGAAGCGCCCGTCCTGCGGACGGCGGCGCTCGGTGATGTCCAGCTGCGCCAGAACTTTGATGCGCGAGATTGTTTCCTCGGCCCGCTGCGGATCGTTCAGCCGAGCTGCCGGAGACATCACTCCGTCCAGCCGGTACTTTACCGAGATGCCTCCGCGATCGGTCTCGAAGTGGATGTCGCTCGCACCCTCGTGATATGCGCCTGCGATAGCGTCGTCGACGAAGCGGACGACCGGTGTACCGTTTGCGCCGGCCACCGAGCGGGCATGAGGCGCGGGAGCGGCTGCTTCGACCGCAACCTGCCCCGGTCGTGCCAGGGCGAGTTGTACGGCACCGTAGGCCCCGCGCGATGCAACCCGAAGCGCTTGACCCGACCAGGGGTCTTCGGAAACCAGGTACTTGATGTCATCGCACTGCAGCAAGCAACCTGCTTCCGCCAAGCTGCCCTGCTGGGCACCGCGGCGCCACTGAGAGTCCTCAAGCACGGCCACGCCGTGCATATCCATCAGCGCTGAAGCCAGCGCGACCTCCGACACTTGCAGCTCCCGCAGCAATCGCTGCCACAGTCCTCCCTGCGGCAGCGGCACTGCCGCGCGGGCGCGGGCGCGGGCGAGTGCACCATCCAGCTGGTCCAGGCTCAGTGCCGTAGCGGACTGGTTGTTCGTGTTCATCGCAGTTGCGTCGCCATGTCGAATACAGGCAGGTACATCATCACGACGATTGTGCCTACCATCAAAGCGACCGCGAGCAGTAGCAGCGGTTCCACGATGCGCGTCGCCCGCTCGACGAAGACTTCGAAGCGTTCACCATGCAGGCGTGAGACCGTATCGGCCGCGAGATGAAAGTCACCGTTTCGCTCTGCGGCGGCCATGAGCCTGCGCCCCACCTCGTCGCACAAGTCATTTGCAAACAGAGCGGTGGATACCGAGCCACCGCTTTCGATGTGTGCAAGTGCCTCGCCGGCGCCGGTCTGCAGGTCGGATGAGAGCGCGGAGAGGCCCGCGACCTTCATCGCTTCCGTCAACGGATAGCCGCCCTTGAGCATCAACGCCAATGCCTGATACAGCATGGCCAGCTGAAAGTCGCGGACTCTATCGCGAAGCCAGGGAATGCGTCGCACGCTCACCTGTAGAAGCCAGCGTGGTCCGTCGCCACTCGCCCACAACGCGAGGGTCACGACCAACACTGCCAGCCCCACGAGCACCTCCGGCTGGTGTGCGCTGACGACACTGCTGATTTCGATCATGAACGCAGTCGCGCCTCGCGAACCACCGCGCAGGTTCTGGTACATGCGAGCAAAGTTGGGCAGCACCACGACCAGCAAGAAGACCGAAATCGCGACACCCAGCGAAGTGACCAAGGCAGGATAGATCGAGGCGCTGATTACCTTCTGCCGCAGCTGTCGCACGAGGCTATCGAAACGCAAGTAGTCGTCGAGCGCTTCCGCCAGGTTGCTGGTGCGTTCGCCGGACTTCACCGCGGCCACCAGCACAGTCGGCACACCGGACAAGGAGGCGAGCGCCGCGGAGAGCGCTTGGCCCTGTTCCAAACGTGTCAACAGCGCAGAGGCGATGACGTTGCCCTGACCTTGGCGCGAGCGGACCGAAGCCAGCGTATCAACGGCCTCGACCACGGTCATCCCAGCGACAATGAGCGTTCGCAACTCGCGGCAGAACAGCGCGAAATCGGGGTGCGCGCGGCGAAGTGTCATCGGATCTCGGGCGCGAGCGACCTGCAGCACCGTACGCCCTTGCGCTTGCACGGCCTGCACGAGCGCGCGCTCGTCAACGAACTCGAGCACCTCCTCCCGCACCGCGCTGTCGCCAGCGCCCACGCTGCGGACCTTGAAGCGCGTCATCGCACCGGCCTCGTCGGGTTGGCATTACTGTCCGGCAGCGGCAACCGGTGTGCGAACTGCCAGTCGGAATAGCGCTGCGCGGCGGGCAGCACGAGCTCGCCAAATTCGATCTCAGCGGTCCGGATCGGCTTCTCGCCACTGGAGCTGTAGACGCCGGCGATGCCTCCATCGGGCGCACGCAGCACACCCCATTCGCCCCGTGTCATTGGGTCACGGTAGGGCTCACGCAGGTGCCGCCGCACCTGAACGAAGCGGCGATCGTCGAGCAACTCGCCAACACTTGTAGGCCAGCGCTTCACTGCGCCGGGACTGGCGAGGTAGTAGGAACGAATTGCGTCCGCATAGGCGGTGCCGATGCGCAACAGATCCGCTTCGCGCTCCCGCTGCGCCTCGCGGGAAGCGTAGGCGACCACCCGCTCCGTCGCCAGCGCCAGCAGGAACATCGCGGCCAGTGCCGCCAGGATAGTGAAACCACTTTGCCGCCGGCGCGCACTACCAACTTGCATAGTTCTTGCCCTGACCACCGGCTCCGCTCTTAACGTCGAACGCCCCTTTGGTTTGCCCTTGCGGCGGCACCACCACCCAGGTGTCAGCGCGTTGGGTGATCGGGTCCTGAGGCACCGCGCGGATGTACTTCTCTGTGACGAGCTCGTCGAGCGTATCGGGGTATCGGCCCTTATCGCGATAAAACTGATCGATAACCGTGCGCAATCCATGCAGGTTGTGCCGCAGCACCGCCTCGCGCGCATCGTCCACGCGGTCGAGATAGCGCGGCGCAATCAGGCTCACGAGAATGGCGAGCACAGCCAGCACAACTAGCAGCTCAATCAGCGTGAAGCCGGCGCGTCCCTTACCAGGTGTCATGCCGCGTTCCATCCAGGCCGGTGCGCTCGGAGCTCGATTTGACGTCGTACACGTCGCTGCCCGGCCGCGGCTGATCGGCAGGCGAGGCATAGCTACGCAGTCGCCAGGTCTCTGCCGGCGGCAACTGTGGGTCTGCGAATGGGTCGCGCGGGATGCGTCGCAGGAAGTAAATGCGGCCGCCGCGCGCTTCGGGTCGCGGGTCCGAGAGACCCTCCACCAGCGCTTGCAGATTCGGGGGATAGCCGGAGCCAGTGGAAGCGCTGCCCAGCTTGTCTGTGGTGCGCCTGTAGTCGTCGATCGCGCCGCGGATCTCCCACAAGGCCTGCCGCAGCTCGCGCTCCTTCTGTGCAGCCAGCAGGCTCTCGCCCAAGGGCATCACCGCTGCCGCAAGGACGCCGAGAATGGCGAGCACCACCAGCAGCTCCACGATGGTGAAGCCGGCGACCGCTCGGGTTCGCAGAGTCATCATCGCAGCTGGAGCGTCAGCGTGGGCAATTCGAAGGATTGGGCCACCGCGCCCTGCCCAATGGGACGCACGGAGGCAATCTTCAGCTCGCCGACGCCGGCGCGCTTGGCCTTCACACGCAGCTGCACCAGGGCGCCGCGGCCTTGCGCGCCCTCGGTTTCGTTGCGCAGGAGGCCCAGGTTGATGCTCCCCGTGGCAGGATTGACCGCATGCGTGAAGCTAGTACTGGCGCCCCCCTGCTTCAGGAAGTCTCCCTCGACCACATCCACGATATCCAGCAGGGCTGGCGTGTAGGCGATCTCCAGCGGCGCGCCGCGCAGGCCGTTCGCTGCTTCGATGCCCAAGACGACCGTAATGGTGTCGCCCACACGTGCTCCTGCCGCGGCCTGCCAGAACAGCCGCGCGACGCCGGGCTGGGCTGGAGCAGTTTGTGGCGAAGAATTTTCCGCAGTCGGAGGTGCCAGGTCGGCCGGCTGTGCCACTTGCGCAGGTTGCGCAGGTGCGTTTTGGGTGGACGCGCCGAGCGCCACGGGCTGCTTCGACGCCTGTCCCGCGGCGGCGGATGCGAAAGCAGGCGCGGTGCGCAGTCGGGTGGTCAGCTCGCTGCCGACCCACATCTCCGCTTGGGCGATGTCGGCCCGGGGCGCCTGCCGCAGCACACGTGGCGTGATGGCCAGCACAAGCTCGGTGCGCTTGTAGTCATCCTGCTGGCTTGAGAACAGCCGTCCGGCGATGGGCAAGTCGCCCAGGCCCGGGATACGGTTGGCGGCAACGCGGTCTTCGTTGCTGATCAGACCGGCGAGAAGCTGCGTCTCACCGTCATGCAACTTCAGGACAGTATTGGCGTTGCGCGTGCCGAGCTGGTAGGCAAGGGTGCCCGCGGCACTGCGCACCTCTCGCGAAATCGAGCTCACCTCGAGTCCCAGTTTGATCGATACCTCCTCGTCCGGCGAAACCGTGGGCTCCACTTCCAGCTTCAGCCCAACGTCGAGATAGCTGACGTTCTCCGAGACAAAGCCGGTCGCATTGGCCGTCGAAGTGATCACCGGCACTTTGTCGCCGATCAAGATGCGCGCCTTTTCCCGGTTCTTGGCCCGGATGCGCGGGTTGGCCAGGATGTTGACGTCGCCCACTTCCCGCCGCAGATTCAGCACAACAGGCGAAATGGCGACGCCAACGCGCGAAGCGTTGAGGTCGCGCAGATCCTGCACTGTCAGCGTACTGTTTGTTGAGAGTGGCGTGAGCGTGATTGATGGTGGGACCCGGATACCCAGCTCGGTGAGCCGCGACGCGCTGACCTCCAGCACCTCGACCTCCAGCATCACTTCGGCATCGGGCTGGTCGTGCAGCGCGACGAGCCGCTCTGCCACAGCGATGATGTCGGCGGGCTCTCGAAGCACGATCAGATTGGCCCGCTCATCGACAAATACTTCGCGCAGCCGCAGCATGGAGCGCAGCAGCGCCGCCGTCGTCTTCGCGTCCGCATTGGCAAGGTGGAACACACGGATCACCTGCTCCTGGTGTTCGCGTTGCTTCTCCTGCGTGTTCGGGTAGATCAGCACCGTCTGCGGATCGACAATGCGGCGCGCGAGCTGGTGCGCGCCAGTTACCAGGTCGATCGCGTCTTCCACCCGGGCTGAGCGGAGGTAGACGGAGACGCGCGTGTCCTGCCTCACGTCGCGGTCCAGAATGAAGTTGACCCCGCTGCCACGGGTAATCGCCTCCAGCACCGCCGATAGCGGGGCATTGCGGAAGTCAAGCGTAATCGGCCGCTTCTCGGCCAGGGTGCGACCGGAACCACCGGCTTCGGCGCGCAGCTCGGATTCCAGTCGCCGCTGCAGCGCAATCAGGCCAGGATGTCGAGGAGCGAACTTGAGACCTGATTCCACGGTGGCGAGCGCCATGGTCTTGTTGCCTGCATTGGCTTGCGCGCCCGCTTCCTGCAGAACGCGCGTCACGCGCTGCTCCAGCGCCAGCTCAGCGCGAGTCGCCAGCACGCGCTCGCTGCCGGGGGCTACGGCGAGCGCACGCTGCAGCGTCTTGTCGGCGGCGTCGAAGTTGCCGGCGGCACGCTCCTGCGTGGCCTGCGTGAGGAGGCGCGAGATGGCATCAGCGCGCACGGCGACCAGGCCCGCACGCAGCGTCGCGCTGTCCGGATATTTCTTGAGGCCATCCTGGAGTTCAGCGATCGCCTGTTCGTAGTTGCCATCCCGCATGAGCCCATCAGCATGGTCGCGGACCATGCCGGCGCATCCCGCCAAGAGAATGAGGGCCGCAAGAATAGCGACGCTGCCACGGGTTGATTTCATCGTGTCTCCCACTGCGGCGCGGACGGCAAATCCAGGCGCGCGGTGGTGTTCAGGGGTGGGTATGAAAGGAGCACGGCCTGGTCATTGACCGCATCCACACGATAACCATTGGGTAGTGCCTGCCCGGGGCGCAAAGTGAGCGTCTCGTTGCCGTTGTTGGCCATGATGCTTAGGTCGCCTTCCGGCCCAACAAGGCGGCCGACGAAAGTGAGCCCCACAGGGGGTGGTGCGGGTGCCGGCTCGGGAGGCGGCGGTAGGGCGGTCATTTTCTGGACGCTCGCTGGGGGCTGGGCAGGAATCGCCTGGACTGCCATGAAAGGGTCGCGCTTTGCGGACTCGATCGCGGGCCGATTGATTTCAGAGAGTATTTCCGCCGTGGCAGTCGTCGTAACGCCGGTGTTGAGAGGAAGAACGAAGGGGCCTCGTCCCATCGCAACGGGCGCGCCGGTGCCCATGCGGACATAAAGGCCAGCAATCACCGCGGCGAATACCAAAAGCACATATCTCCCTCGCATGACTCAGTCCTGCGTGAAGAGTGTCAAGACTAACTGCACTTCCTGTTGGCCGTCACTGACTCGCCGCAACTGCAGGCTCTCCACCGCCAAAGCCGGGAAGCGACCTTGCATGTCGGCCAGCCAGGACTTGAAGGCGGGATACGAGGAAACCATGGTTAGTGAGAGACGCGATTGCCCCAATTCTCCCTGGGACGCGGGCCGGCGCTCCACGCTTAGATTGCTGATTTGCAATCCTTGCGATTGGGCGTCGCGCGATGCCACGCGGACGACTTCGTCCCTGGCAGCGGCATTGGGAAGGTACTGCCTGAAATCGGGTTTAAGAATGCGCTGCGAGGAATTCGACTCATATTGGCGGCGGGCTTCCTGGACCTTCATCAGCTCACCGGCGGCGTCGGTCAAATCCCGATTTGAATAGGCCACGAGAGACTTGCTAGCTAGCCCCGCTGCCATCAACAACGAGGCCCCTAGGGCGATGTGAAACTTCAGCGATCTTCGGTGGAGCGGCAGTTGGAGACGGCCCATAGCTTCTGTAGGAATCCAACGGCCCCTCTCAAGGCGTGTTATTGTTCAGTCAGCCCTAGTATCCCCCGATTCATGTCGGCACTCAGGCGGCTGCAAAGATAGCGCGACACACTCTGAAAAACCGATCGCTCAAGCCAAGGCAAAATCCGACGCAAAGTCTCCCGACTTCGGCCTGCGACCGCGCAAACGCATCACTGAAAGAAGTATTTGAGTACGTCCTCGACTAAATCGCCGGCATAGGCATCAAAGTCGGGGTCTCCCCGAAGCGCAGCGCCGACAGGTTTCAGAAGCCTCCGTGCAACGTCTCGCCCCGAGCCTTGACTCGACAGGAGATACGCAACCTGTACTAACCTACGCGGCACTTCTGAGGTCGCCCACGAAAAGGGCCGCTCGTCTGAGGCCAAAAAGTCGCAGAGCTTCTTGCCATCATCGATTAGATTAGGTGAATTCTTCAGTATCCGATCGAAAACCTCGGCCCGAAAGCGGGGGCCTAACGGGTCAGATAGCTTGAACGGCAGACCTTCTGGCGGGGAAAGGAAGAACTCAAGCGGGAATAAGACGGCAGGGCATGGCTGCGCCAATGCATGCGTAGGCCGTATTCCAACGCCGCTGCCAACCGCTTTCAAACATTCGTCGGTAATCGATTTTATTTCCGAAGATCCAAAACCAACATAGACGCCAATTGCACGATGACGGCTGAAGTAGGAAAAGCTGACATACGCCGAGACTTCGCCAGACAAGGCTAGCCGGAAGACTCCAAGACCCGTCGGACCCACTACATAAGGCTCCTTCACGAAGCCGAGTTCGAGAAGTTCGACTGATAGCTTGCCAAATTGCCGTGTGGCTATTTTCACGTGATCGGATTGACTCATTGTTTTGGTCCAACCCTTTGGATACTTACATCGCCGCCAGCTTGGCGAATGATCGTTGCAGCACGCCAGTTGGACATCGCCGCGCCCATATTAGTCGTGAAATCAACTCCTTGATAGATCAAGCGCCGCACTTGAAACGAGGCGCCCCTCGAAGTAGTCACGATCGCACCGTTGCGGACCAAGTCAACGTCCGCTGCTATCTGCCTGGGATTGTCGACGAAGAATCCTGTGATCGTCGATTTTGACTCAACAACGTACAGCGCGTTGTCGGCGCCTCTCATCAACAAATCGTATGTTCTAGAGTAATCGCCGAAGTTTGCGACGACTTGGCGGTCAATGAATTGAAAATTACGGCTCTCAAGGTCTGCACGAACCAAATTTTCCGCATCCTGTCCTCGGTCGTTTGGCCCTTTACCGGAACGGGCATCCCAACCATCTTCGCGCGGATGCCCCATGTCATTAAAGAGGTACCCGAACGCGGCAGTTACTGCACCGTTCTCAAACTTGCCCCCGCCGATGGCGGATGCCGTGCCACCAATCACCGCTCGAACTACGATATTGGCGGCGACGTTATCGAACTGGGGTGCGAGGCTTCCAAGCCCTTGGGCAAAGCCGGCGGCAAGCGCGCCGCTGCCGCAGTTGCCACCCGATAGTGCTGAACTTGCGCACCCGACCGCAGCGTGCGCCGCCACAGCCTGAGCCGACGGAAGACCTAGGTCACCAACGAACCCGAAAGCTGCGCCAGTTACTCCGCCGATGAGACCCGCTTTCACATTGCCACCGGAACCCACCAAGCCGCCCGCGAATCCCCCTGCTGCACCGTTTGCGATGGCATGGCCGGCGCCGAAGATGCCACCATCGTAGTAGCCAGTGAAATATGCGACTGCGACGGTGATAGCGATTCGGCCGACACTGCTGTGCCAAACCTTCTTCCATGACTTACTGAGCCAGCTGTACCCGCTGGGATCGGTGAATGCCAGCGGGTTATTCATCACATAGGCATAGCGGTTGTAGCTTTGCAGGTTGCCCGGTGCCTGAATGAACGGATCAGCGCTCATGAAGCGCCCGATGAGAGGGTCATACACGCGCCCATTCATATGGATGATGCCCATCTCATCCAGATGCTCGTGCATCGTGTAGCCGCGGTCGGTGTTCCAGCCGACGATGGAGTCCAGCACGTCTTGCGTGCCGTCGACGTAGCGGCGCTTGCCCCAGGGGTCGTAAGCGAGGCGCTCGATCACTTGGCCGGTCTCGTCGCTGATGGCGGCGGTGCTGCCCAGGTGGTCGTGGTGGAAGTAGCGGGTGGCGGTGGCCGGCTGGCCGCCCAGGGTGCCCGTGCGGCTGACGAACAGGGCGAACACCATGCCGCCGGCACTCACGAAGTGCTTGTGCTCGGTCAGGCCGGAGTCCTTGATCTCCTTCTCGTAGCTCAGGCCCTGCCCGTCTTCACCGTTCAAGTACCAGGTCACGCCGGCGCTGTAGCTCGTCGGCGCATTGGAGGTCAGCTGCACCTGCTGCTTGATGCGTTGGTGCTCCGGGCCGTAGACGAAGTTCAGCAAGCGGTCCGGCGTATCCGGCATACCGTTGATGATGTTGCTGTACGTGAACTGCGCCGGCATGTTGAAGCTGGTGTAGGTCTCGCCCCGGTGGATGTGCCGGTTGTGCGCGGCATCATGGCTCACCGTGTACATCAGGTTGCCGTTGCCAACGGTGACGCCATTGACGGATTGCGCCCCCGGCTGGTCGTCGTCGAAGGCGTACGTTAGCGCCCGCGTGCCGGTGGTGATCTGCCCTGGCTCTGTCTCCAGCGTGATGTTGGTCAGCCGGTTGGGCCGCTGCGCGTCGTACCAGTAGCGCCCGACATCGCTCTTGTAGGTGATGTTGCCGCGGGCGTCGTACATCACCTGGGTCGTCTGGGTGGAGTTGATCGCGCCGCCGACGATGGTGTAGGTGTTCAACCGGTTGAGCGTGTCGTAGCCAAAGCTCTCCTGGGTGCCGACGCCCGGCGAGTTGTCGGCACGCGTGGTCAGGTTGCCCAAACTGTCGTAGCTGTACGTGTGGGCCTGCACGCCGCCTGAGGCAAAGCCATTGCGCGTGGCCGTGATGGTCTTCAGCCGCCCAGTGGCATCGTCGTAGCCGCGCACCGTGGTGACCTGTGAGCCCTGCTTGTACTGGGTGATGTGGCCCTTGGCGTCCATCGCGGTGACCTCGAAGGTCACCGTCTGGGTGAAGCCGCCGGAGCCGCCGCCGGTCACCTTCTTCAGGAACCCGGTGGCGGTGTACTCGTAGCTGGCCGAGTAGCCAGTGGGCCAGGTCTTAGTGGCTACCCGGCCCGTGGTGGCGTCGTAGCTGACGCTGACCGTGGCGGGCTGCGCGGGATTGTCCAGGACGGTGGCGGTACTGGCGGGGCGGCCCAGGGTGTCGTAGCTGTGCGTGCGCTTGTAGCCGTTGTCGGCTTTGGCCTCGCACAGCTTGCCCACACCCTTGCCGCACGTGCTGCCGTCGAACTTCTTGTCGTAACTCCAGTTGCTGACCAGGTCCGGCTCGGTGCGCTGGGTCATGCGCCCCAGCGTGTCGTAGGCCATGGTGGTCGCGCGATTCAGGCTGTCGCGCTGCCACACCAGTTCGCCAAACGCGTTGTAGGCGTACTGCCAGGCGCCCATCGCCGGGTCGACCATGCCGGTCTTGCGGCCGCGCTGGTCGTACGTGAGGGTGGTGATCGAGCCGGCCGCGTTGGTCTGCGTCAGCTGGCCCAGCGCGTCGTAGCTGTAGACGACGGTATTGCCCTGGTGGTCGGTGACCTGCGCCACCTGGCCTTGGGCGTTCTTGGTGGTGGTCTTGGTTTGGTTCTTGCTGTTGGTGACCGTGGTGGTCAGACCGTTATAGGTGATCGCGGTCGTCGCCGTCCCGCCGCTGGCGTCGGGGTCGGGTGCGCTTTGCGCTGTGACGCGGCCCAACGCGTCGTAGGTGTAGGCAGTCCAGTTCGGGTTGCCACCGGCCAGCGCGTAGACCTGTGAAGCGCGCGCCACCTGCCCAAGGTTGTTGTACTCGGTGTCTTGCACCAGCGTGGGCGCCACACCTGTGCCGTCGAAGCCGGCCGTTTGCACCCGCACCACGCGGTTGAGGGCATCGTGGTATTGGCGCTTTTGCGGTGCGCTGGCCGCGCCGTTGGTGGCGTAGCTTTGCTCGATGGCCACCCATACGCTGGCGGCGCCGCCGATCAGCCCCGGGCAGTTCGCGCCAGAGGCAGTGCACAGCAAGTATGACCAGGTCGTATAGGTGCCGTCGGCACGGGTTTCCTTGGTCTTGCGGCCGAACCCGTCGTATTCCCAAGTGGTTGTCAGCCCGTTGGGGCCGGTCAGGCTGGTGACGACACCAAAGCGTGCGTCATAGATCTTGGTTTCGCTTTGGCCCAGTGTGTTGGTGGCGGTGGCGGGGAATCGCCCGTCGGCGGTGTAGGTCGTGCTCGCGGTGCGCGCCGTCGTCGCACTGGAAATGGCGTAGCCCGAGGCGCCCGCACATGCCGCAGTCGACACACCCGTTCGGTTGCCGTAGGCGTCCAGCGTATAGCTGGTCTGCAGGCAGTCGTTGGGGCTGTCGGGCTCGACCACCTCCTTGACCAGCACGCCTGTGGCGTCGTACTCGAAGCTGCTCGCTCGCACCTTCGTGTCGGCCCAGACGCCAGGCGGCGCCAGCGCGCCCAACACAGCCATGGCGACGCTCAAACACGCGGTTCTCCAACCTGAATTCATCACGTCCCTCCAAAATTTGTTCATCTTCTTTTCACGGCTTTGCGCCGCAGGCCTCTTAAGGGCTGGTGCTTGTGACTGTGGCCTTCTTCAGCCGTCCGAGAATCCAGTTATCCCCCGCGGTGTTCGCCGGCCAGTACTCGTTAACCGTGGTCTTGCTCGCTCCGTCGCTCGTGGTGACGACGATGCGGGTCGGGTCGCCGTATTGCGGGCTTTGGGCGTATGTGTACAACTTGGTCACGGTCGGCAGCGCCACACCGTTGAGGTCCCACCCTTCTTCGACGCTCTGGGTCAGGAAGGTGAACCTGGAGGGTGCTGCCGCCGAGGCATCCTGGCCCCAGGTGTTTGTAAAGCGCTGCACCAGACTGCCCGACACTGGAAGGTGTGTTTCCGTGCGCAGGATCATGCCCGTGAACGGATAGTTCTGGTCATATTCGACGGTGGTGTAAAGCCCGGTGTCCACGTTGGTGCGCGTCGTACGCTTAAACCCAAGTACCCCGCGCCCGGTCCCCAGTTCCGCCTTGAGGTCCTCGTACGCATAGCTAACCGTGTTGGAGCCGCCGACGCCATTGCTGGCGGCCGACTGCGTCACAAGAAGGACTGGGGGCTTGATGCCGACCTGCGGATAGGTTGCAGCGGATGGCAAACCCGGCAGTTCCGGGAAATGCTTATAGCTAACGTCCACCACCTGCTGACCATCAGAGAACCGCACTATCGCGTCAAGCTCCGGCCGGGCAAAGGAGGTAAGCACCGAGCTCGGAGCTGAACCCACGAAGCTGAAATCAGTCTTGCCGTCGCCGTTGAAATCGCCTGTGACCAGCGTCCAATAGGTGGTTGGCGGCGCGCCAAAATACCATCCGAACAAGTTCTGCGGTGCGGCGCGGAAAACTCCATCACCGTTGGAGAGCGCTCCGTGAAAGAAGCTGGGATTTGCGCCGACGAAGCCGAAATCCGTTCTACCGTCACCATCGAAGTCACCAGTGACTAATGTGTAGATTGCCGTTGGCGGAGAGCCAAAGTACCACCCGCCTATCGTGCTCTGAATGGGAATAAATGTGCCATCACCCTTACTGATGAGTGTGTGAACCATGCTCGGGTTACCACCCACATAGGCCAAATCCGTTTTCCCGTCGCCGTTGAAATCACCGACAACAAGGGTGTATTGCGCTGATGGACGGACTCCGAAATTCCAACCAACAAGATCTTGCCGTGGCATCCACCGGAAGGTGCCGTCACCATTGCTCAAGGTAAGATAAAAATGAGTCGGCGACTCGCCCACAAAGCCAAAGTCTGTCTTGCCATCACCATTGAAGTCTCCAACCACGAGGTCCCAGCGCTGTTCTGGAGGGGTTTCGAAGTTCCAGGTAAACAGCGCCGTTTGTTGGGGGCGGAAAGTCCCGTTCCCATTGCTCAGGAACGCGTAGGCGTTGGTGGGCTGGTTGCCTACCAGCGCAAAGTCGGTGCGACCATCACCGTCAAAATCGCCGGTGACCAGGCTGAATGAGTTCGCGGGGGGATTTCCGAAGTTCCACGTGGGCTCGGGCGCCGAACCCACATGAAGGAAAGTACCGTCGCCATTGCTCAGAAACGCATGCACAAGACAGGGGGAGCCTCCAACGTAAGCGAAGTCGGTGCGTCCGTCGCCGTTGAAGTCACCAGTCACCAGTTGCCACTTGTCACTGGGGCGCCTGCCGAAAGACAAGCCATCGCCCACCTGTTGCGTTGAACGGCGGAAGGTCCCGTCCCCGTTGCTCAGTGATACCAGGATGTAGTTTGGATTGTCCCCGACAAATGCAAAATCGATCCGTCCATCGCCGTCGAAATCACCCGTCACTAGGTCCCAGCCCGCAGTAGGGGGTTCACCGAAACCCCATCCGCCCAGTTCATGACCATACGGAAAAAACAAATCAGGGCTTTGCGCCATCCAATCGAATACCAGCGCGGGCAATGATTGGCCGCTGGCATCGGTTTCTTGAATGCTTTTCAGGCGTGACCTGCGCGCCCAACTATTGTTGATGTCATCGTAGGCTAACGAATAGGTGCGCACCCGCGTCGCCCCAGAGTTCACGTAAACGCCGGTCAGACGGGCAAGCTGTACGAACCGCAAGCCTTGCTCGAAAGCATAGGAAAGATCGGGGCGATCCACATATGCGAACTCGACAGAGTTGCCCCCATAGTCAATACGCGATAACCGCTGATGCCCCTGACTGGTGACCTTCGCGTATGAGTAAGTCATCGCGTTATTGCGCACGTCGCGTACCGAGGAGATCGCCCATGATGCGACGGTTGCATTTCCATCAGACTCCAGACGTGAGTCAGACGTCCCCCCGTAGTCAATCACCTGCCCGGATTTCGCCCAAACGCGAAACCACGCGGGACCGTTGCCTGCGACGCCGTATGACTTGATTCGAGAAAAGGCGGCATGTTCGGTTCGGTATTCCGCTCCGTCACCGCCATAGGCCCCTGAAACGACGAGCAAGCGTTCACCATCGAGGCAGAAGCGATCCGAATACTGAAAGCTCACGTCTCCTCGAGAGTTGTCCAGTGCGGCCGTTTGCGGGCACCTGCTGATGGCGGATACCCCGTCAATTGACCAGCCCAAACCGGCAATACCATTGCCAGCTTGGCTGTTGTAGACGAGCGCCACCTTCGGCTCCATGCCGCCAACGCCCGGCGCCACCCGAATGGGAACGGTGTAAAGGGCACCACCGCCGGGGGATACTGAGAACTGAGTAGGTGTTGCCATCTGTGCATTGGCAACGTGCGCAGATACCGCTGCCGTGACAAGCAAGGCAGTCCTCAAGAGTTTCATGGCCCCTCCTCGTGTTTATTGGGCGCGCCGGCTAAATTTTTGGTCTTAATGCAGCGGCCAATTCTACAAAAAGGAACTAAACCTTTCGATCCGATAGAGCCTTCCCGCTCAGTCTCTTGTGTCGATCAAGATTTTTCGAGAGCAAACACCCCACCGTCGGCCCTCGCTGGCTTCGAGCGATGGTTTCGCACCCTCAATTGGTCAGCTGCGCTCTTGGCTGCATGGAAATTTCCTTCAGCCGCTTCTGTGCTTGATGAGCATCATTGAGGCGGCCCCCGCGCGAACACCGCGCCTGGTCTTGTCCGTACGTTCATGGCCCCAGGCATCCAACTCGATGCCTGTCCTCGATGGGCTAGTTGATGCGCTCCGCAGCGTTCTTGCTGCCCTACCGTTCCCTTCATCGAAGAACCACGGCATAGCCAGCTGAAGGCCGCGCCATGGGTGGCCCAGGCAGACAGACCGATCCGATGCGTCAACGAAAGATCAGTGACGCACGAACGAAAGTTCAGTGACGTTCCGCAGAAAGTGCAGTGACGTTCCGCAGCACGATCCAGTGACTCGCAGGGCAAAGTCCAGCGACATTCCGCAGCACTCGTCCCGGGCACCGCCCTTGAATCGTCACCAAAAGCCCTTATCATTGGCACTCGCCGGGACAGAGTGCTAGCAGCAGAGCTTGCTCCAGTCTCTCAGGTCTCCCGCGTAGTTAATAAGCGCTAACTTTCGTTGGCGCTTTTTGATGTCCTTCAGTTTCTGATCAAGGAGATGCAATGAAACTTCGCCCTCTGCACGATCGCGTGATCGTGAAGCGCCTGGAAAACGAAACCAAGACTGCTTCGGGCATCGTGATTCCCGACAACGCCGCCGAGAAGCCGGACCAGGGCGAAGTCCTGGCCGTGGGCCCGGGCCGCAAGAACGACAAGGGTGAGCTGATTGCCCCGAACGTGAAGGTGGGCGACCGCGTCCTGTTCGGCAAGTACAGCGGCCAGACCGTGAAGGTCGAAGGCGACGAGCTGCTCGTCATGAAGGAAGACGACCTGTTCGCGGTCGTCGAGAAGTAATCACAGCCCACCATTTAGGAGCTCAAAGAAATGGCAGCTAAAGACGTAGTTTTCGGCAGCGACGCCCGTCACCGCATGGTTGAAGGCGTGAACATCCTGGCCAATGCGGTCAAGGTCACCCTGGGTCCCAAGGGCCGCAATGTGGTGCTCGAGCGCTCGTTCGGCGCCCCCACGGTCACCAAGGACGGCGTGTCCGTGGCCAAGGAAATCGAGCTGAAGGACAAGCTTCAGAACATGGGCGCGCAGATGGTCAAGGAAGTCGCTTCCAAGACCAGCGACAACGCCGGTGACGGCACCACCACCGCCACCGTGCTGGCCCAGGCCATCGTGCGCGAAGGCATGAAGTACGTGGCCGCCGGCATGAACCCGATGGACCTCAAGCGCGGCATCGACAAGGCCGTCGCCGGTCTGGTCGAGCAGCTCAAGAAGCAATCCAAGCCGACGACGACTTCCAAGGAAATCGCCCAGGTCGGTTCGATCTCCGCCAACAGCGACGAGTCGATCGGCAAGATCATCGCCGACGCGATGGACAAGGTCGGCAAGGAAGGCGTGATCACGGTTGAAGACGGCAAGTCGCTCAACAACGAGCTGGACGTCGTCGAAGGCATGCAGTTCGACCGCGGCTACCTGTCGCCCTACTTCATCAACAACCCCGAGAAGCAATCCGCGCTGCTCGACAACCCCTTCGTGCTGCTGTTCGACAAGAAGATCAGCAACATCCGTGACCTGCTGCCCACGCTGGAGCAAGTCGCCAAGGCCGGTCGTCCGCTGCTGATCATCGCCGAGGAAGTCGAAGGCGAAGCGCTCGCGACCCTGGTGGTCAACACCATCCGCGGCATCCTGAAGGTCGTGGCCGTCAAGGCTCCGGGCTTCGGCGACCGTCGCAAGGCCATGCTGGAAGACATCGCCATCCTCACCGGCGGCAAGGTCATCGCTGAAGAAGTGGGCCTGACGCTCGAGAAGGTGACGCTGGCCGACCTGGGCCAGGCCAAGCGCATCGAAGTGGGCAAGGAAAACACCACCATCATCGACGGCGCCGGCGCCGCTGGCGACATCGAAGCGCGCGTCAAGCAGATCCGCGTCCAGATCGAAGAAGCGACCAGCGACTACGACCGTGAGAAGCTGCAAGAGCGCGTGGCCAAGCTGGCCGGTGGTGTTGCCGTGATCAAGGTCGGTGCCGCGACCGAAGTCGAAATGAAGGAAAAGAAGGCCCGCGTCGAAGACGCCCTGCACGCCACGCGTGCGGCGGTGGAAGAAGGCGTGGTGGCCGGCGGCGGCGTGGCGCTGCTGCGTGCCCGCCAGACGCTGGGCGACGCCGTCAAGGGCGACAACCATGACCAGGACGCCGGCATCAAGCTGGTGCTCAAGGCCATCGAATCGCCGCTGCGCGAGATCGTCGCCAACGCCGGTGACGAGCCGAGCGTGGTGGTCAACGCGGTGCTGGGCGGCAAGGGCAACTACGGCTTCAATGCCCAGAACGGCCAGTACGGCGACATGATCGAGATGGGCATTCTGGACCCGACCAAGGTCACGCGCACCGCGCTGCAGAACGCCGCTTCCGTCGCCTCGCTGATGCTGACGACCGAAGCCATGGTCGCCGAAGCGCCGAAGGAAGATGCCCCCGCGATGCCTGGTGGCGGCATGGGCGGCATGGGTGGCATGGGCGGCATGGACATGTAATCTGGCCCGCCAGCCAAATCGAAAAAGCCGGTCTCGCGACCGGCTTTTTTTTCGTCTCGAGGTCTTGGCGTGGACCGCTACCGAAGCCTGCGCAGCAGACCCGCCGTGGAGGCATCGAGGCCGCTCTCGTCACCGCTGGCCAGCCGCGGCGCCAGATCCTTGGCCAGCACCTTGCCGAGCTCCACGCCCCACTGGTCGAAGCTGTTGATGCCCCAGATCGAGCCGCTGACGAACACGCGGTGCTCGTACAGGGCGATGAGCGCCCCGAGGCTTTCGGGATCGAGCCGATCCAGGATGAAGAACGTGCTGGGCCGGTTGCCGGGAAAGTCGCGGTGCCCGCCTGCATCCGGCTTGCCCTGCATCAGCGCCTGCGCCTGCGCCAGCGCGTTGGCCAGCAGATGCTCGTGATGGCCTTCCAGCGTGTGCCCGGCCTGCCGCACGGCGATGAACTCCACCGGGATCACGTCGGTGCCTTGGTGCAGCATCTGGAAATACGCGTGCTGCCCGTTGGTGCCGGGCTCGCCCCAGAGCACGGGCACCGTTGAGCAACTGAGCGGCCGGCCCATCGCGTCCACGCGCTTGCCGTTGCTTTCCATCTCCAGCTGTTGCAGGTAGGCCGGCAAGTAGCGCAGTGCGCTGTGATAGGGCGCGAGGCTGCGGCTGGTGAAACTGTGGAAGTTGCGGTACCAGACGTCCAGCAGCCCCAGGCGCACCGGCAGGTTGGTGTCCAGCGACGCAGTGGCAAAGTGCCGGTCCATGTCGTGCGCGCCGGCCAGCATGGTGCGGAAGTGATCCGCGCCGATGGCAATGGCGATCGGCAGGCCGATGGCCGACCACATCGAGTACCGGCCGCCGACCCAGTCCCAGAAGCCGAACGTGGTCTCGATGCCGAACTCACGCGCCGCCGCCACGTTGGTCGTGAGGGCGGCGAAATGCCGCGCAATGTCCTGCCCGCCCTGAGCCTCGAACCAGGCTTTGGCCGAGCGGGCGTTGGTCATCGTCTCGAGGGTGGTGAACGTCTTCGATGCGATCAGGAACAGCGTGCTTTCCGGCTTGGCGGCCTCGAGCACGGCGGCAAGCTCATGCCCGTCCACGTTCGATACGAAATGGAAGCGCTTGCCAGGCATGGCAAATGCCTCCAGCGCGGTCACGGCCATGTGCGGCCCCAGGTCCGAGCCGCCGATGCCGATGTTCACCACGTCGGTGATGCGCGCATCGCCGCGGACCTGCTCGGCATAGGCCAGCATCGCATCCAGCGTGTCATGCACCGCTTGCGCATCCGGGTCCAGGCTGGCGCCCTTGGGCACGCGCAGCAGCCAGTGCTTCACGGCGCGCTGTTCGGTGTTGTTGACCTTCTGGCCCGCGAACATCGCGTCACGGTGATGCTCGAGCATGCACTCGCGCGCCAGCTCCAGCATGAGCACCTGGGCGTGCGCATCGATCAGGTTCTTCGACAGGTCCGCGAACACATGCGGGGCCTGCTGGCTGAACGCATCGAACCGCTGGGGTTCCTGGCGAAACGCCTGGCGCAGGTCCAGGGTGCGGGCTTGCCGATCGTAGTGCGCGCGCAACAGCGCCCAGGCTTGCGTGCGATCGCAATGCGGCCGTGAGATGCCGCCATCCACGTAGTTCATGGTCCGCATTATCGGCATGCTCGTACATGCCGCGGGGCGGCCTACGCACCTCGGCCGCTTTGAGTCGCTAAAGTAGCAAATCCCTTTGTGAGCGGCCCATGAGTTTCGACCTCGTCCTCTTTGGTGGTACTGGCGACCTTGCCTGGCGCAAGCTGATGCCCGCCCTGTTCCAGGCGTTTCGCCACGGCTCCCTGCCGGAAGGCGGACGCATCATCGGCATCGCACGCGACGAACTGTCCGATGAGCAGTACCGCGCGCTGATCCGTGCACGCTTCGACGAGGTGGACCTGGCCAAGCGGCCCAGCCCCCACGAGTTCGATCGCTTCGCCGCGCTGCTGCACTTCCTGCGCGTGGATCTGTCGCGGCCGGAAGACTACCAGCGGCTGGCGCGCCTGCTGCGTGAGCGCAACGCCGACGTCGTGGTCATGTACCTGGCCACGGCACCGTCGCTGTTCACCGTGGCGTGCGAGCAACTGGCCGCGGCCGGCCTGAACGCGCCCAACACGCGGATGGTGCTGGAGAAGCCGCTGGGCCACGACCTCGCATCGAACCGCGACATCAACCGCACCGTGCGTGCGGTGCTTGCCGAGAACCAGATCTTCCGCATCGACCACTACCTGGGCAAGCCTTCGGTGCAGAACTTGTTCGCGCTGCGTTTCGGCAATGCGCTGTTCGAGCCGATCTGGCGTCGCGAGCACATCGCCAACATCCAGATCACGATCGCCGAAGACCTGGGCGTGGAAAGTCGCGGCGCCTTCTATGACAGCACCGGCGCGCTGCGCGACATGGTGCAGAACCATGCGCTGCAACTGCTGTGCGCGATGGCGATGGAGCCACCGATCAATTCGCACGCGGATGCGATCCGCGACGAAAAGCTCAAGGTGCTGCGCTCATTGAAGCGCTGGACACCCGAGATGCTCGGGCAGCACGTGGTGCGCGGCCAGTACGGGGCGGGCACGATCAGCGGCGAGCGGGTACGCGGGTACCGCGAGGAGCCGGGCGTGAACCCGCAGAGCACGACCGAGACCTTCGTGGCGCTGCGCGCCGAGATCGCCAACTGGCGCTGGGCCGGCGTGCCCTTCTACATCCGCACCGGCAAGCGTTTGGCCGCGCGCGATGCGCGGATCGTGGTGAATTTCCAGCCGGCGCCGCATCCCATCTACCAGTCACCCGTCGGCGCGGTCAATCGGCTGGTGATCCACCTGCAACCCAAGGACGGCCTGGAATTGCACCTGCTGGCGCAGGGGCAGGACAGCCGCCATGCGCGGCAGGGCGCGCAGCTGTTGACACCGGTGCACCTGGACCTCGATTTCGACAAACGCTTCGGCTCCGGGCGCGTCGGCGCATATGAGCGGCTGCTGCTGGACGTGATCGACGGCCGACTGAACCTGTTCGTGCGCAGCGACGAGCAGGAAGAAGCCTGGCGCTGGGTGGAGCCGGTCCTGCACCAGTGGCGCCACGATCACGCAGGGCCGCGTTCCTATGGCGCAGGCAGCTGGGGCCCGAGCGCAGCCAGCGCGATGATCGCGCGCGACGGGCACTGCTGGAGCGAGGAGTGCTGAGGCCCTAGTTCTAGAATCGCCTGACTCGCGAAAGGCCGCTTTGACCGAACCCATCTTTGTTCCCGTCTCTCCCGGCGAGTTGCTGGACAAGAAGACGATTCTGGATATCAAGCGCGAGCGGATCGCCGACGCTGCACAGCGGGCCAACGTCGAGCGGGAGTTGGCGTTGCTGCAAGGCCTGGCCCAGCGGCTTCTCGACGGCCCTCTGGGCGAGCAGATTGCCAAGCTCGAGCGCGAGCTGCGCGAGATCAACGCTGCGCTCTGGGACTGCGAGAACACGGTCCGCCGCTGCGAGCGTGCGTGCGATTTCGGCCAGGAGTTTGTGGACACGGCGCGCCGCATTTACTCGACGAACGACCTCCGTGCCTCCGTCAAGCGGCAGATCAACCAACTGCTGCAATCGATGATTGTGGAAGAGAAGAGCCACACTTGACGCGCAAGTTCGACGAAGCGCTGGCCTTGCATCGCCAAGGACGGTTGGAACCGGCCGAGCTGCTGTACCGCGAGGTCTTGCGGGATGACCCGCGCCAGGCCCAAGCCATGGCGATGCTGGGGGTGATCGAGGCGGCGAAGGGCCGGGGCGAGGCGGCCGCCGACCTGCTGCGCCGATCCCTGCAACTGCGCGCTGACAACCCGGCGGCGCACTTCAACCTGGGACTGATCCTGCAGGACCAGGGCGACCATGCGGAGGCGCTGGCGTGCTTCGACCGTGCGCTGGCGCTCAGTGCTGCGGCCTCGGCCGTATGGAACGCGCGAGGCGTGGCCCTGAAGAACCTGGGGCGGCACAGCGATGCGGTGGCCAGCTACGACAAGGCGCTGGCACTCGTGCCCCAGTTTTTCGATGCGCTTCATAACAAGGGCGTCGCACTCAGGCACCTGGGGCGGCACAGCGAAGCCGTCGTGGCGTTCACGCAGGCGCTGCAGGTTCGACCGGACTCGGTCACAGCGCTGAACAACATGGCCTTCGCGCTTCACCAGGAAGGACGCGATTCGGAGGCGCTCGCGGCAGCGTCGCGCGCGCTCGCGCTGGACAGTACGAATGCGGCCGCCTTGAACACGCGCGGCATCGTGCTGCACGCGCTTGGCCGATTCAGGGAAGCCGAGGCTGATTGCCGACGCGCACTGGAACTGGACCCGGGTTCAGCGCAGGCTGCCATGAACCTGGGCGTGGCTCTGTACGAGCTCAAGCGATTCGAGGAGGCGCTCGCCGCCCAGCAGCGCGCTCTCGTTCTGGAACCCGCGAACATCGACGTGCGGCTCAACCTCGGCAATGTGCTGCTGGAATTGAACCGCCCCGAGGAGGCGCTGGAAAATTTGCGTCTGGTCATCGATGAGCGCCCCACCGATCAGGACGCGCTCATGAACATGGGCAATGCCCTGCGCGACTTGCACCGATTCGACGAGGGGCTCTCTCACTATCGGCGCGCGCTGACCTTGGGCGACAGCTGCGCCGACGTTCATTGGAACCTGGCGCTGTGCTTGCTCACCATGGGTGACTTCGAGGCCGGGTGGGCGCAATACGAATGGCGTCGCCGCATTCCTTCGATGCATGATGCGCGCGCTCTTTCCGCTCCCGAATGGCGTGGCAGCGAGCCCCTGTCCGGCAAGACGATTCTTGTCCATGCGGAGCAGGGCTTAGGCGACACGCTGCAGTTTTGCCGCTACGCCAGCGAACTGGCGGCACAGGGCGCGCACGTGGTGCTGGAAGTTCAGCGCCCGCTGGTGCAGCAGCTGCGCACCTTGTCGAGGGCACACACCGTCGTTGCACGCGGCGAGTCACTTCCGTCGCACGATTTCCACGTTCCGATGCTCAGCCTGCCTCTGGCCTTCGGCACGAACGCACAGAACATCCCAGCTGGCGGCGCGTATCTGCACGCCGACCCGGCGCTAGTCGAGCAGTGGCGCCCGCTTGTCGATGCCCTGGCGGGTCCGCGCATCGGCATCGCGTGGTCAGGCAACGCGGGGTTCGGCAACGATCATCGGCGCTCGATGCCGCTGGCGACCCTGCTCGCCGGCTTGCCCGAGCACATCCATTGCTGGTGCTTGCAGAAAGACGTGTCCGAAGCAGATCAGCTCTTTGCCGAGACCGGCCGCGTGAAGCGTTTTGAGGCCACCGATTTCGTCAACACCGCGGCCCAGATCATGCTGATGGATGCCGTGGTCAGCGTCGATACCTCCATCGCCCACCTGGCCGCGGCACTGGGCAAGCCCGTGTTCCTTCTGCTGGCCCACACGGCAGATTGGCGTTGGATGTGGCCGGGAACGGACAGCCCCTGGTATCCCACCGTGACCCTGTTTCGTCAGGATTCAGCCGGTGATTGGGCGTCTCCCTTGCAGCGGCTTGCTGCGCGGCTGGAGCAGCTCACGAGCGAGTGAAGTAGCGGACGCCGGGCTGCAACGCCTCGTACATCAGGTAGTCGGTCTCCTCCATCCCGAGCGCGCGGTAAGTGGCCTGCGCATCGGCGTTGTCTTTTTCGACGTAGAGGCGGAAACCGCACACGCCGCACTGCGCATCGGCTTG
>Ga0207853_1000040_pt1 | contig 36268 bp, 29 predicted proteins | sample LuqExpMetagenom6_FD_187764 | JGI IMG/M metagenome (GOLD analysis project Ga0207853, IMG submission 187764) | Tropical forest soil microbial communities from Luquillo Experimental Forest, Puerto Rico - Sample 6 (SPAdes) | ecosystem: Environmental > Terrestrial > Soil > Tropical forest ...
GAGCCCGCCGACAAGGCGGGACTGGCCGGCATCACTGCGGACATGACCGCCAAGGGCGTGGCTGCGCACGGCAGCGAGCCGGCTCTGGACGAGAACCAGCTCGGCGAAGCCTGGGCCGACCTGGGCGCGGGACTGGACTCGGGGGCGACCTCCGATCGGATGAGCTTCTCGATGCGCTCGCTGTCCTATCCCGACATTCTGTCCAAGGCCGTGGCCCTGGCCGCGCGCCAGCTGGGCGAGCCCTCGTTTCCGGAGGACATCTGGCAGCGCGAGCGCCAGCGCCTGACCGCATCGGTGCGCGAGGCCAATACCAAGCCCGGCGTGGTCGCCGGCAAGGCGTATGCGGCGGCCGTCTACGGCAACCACCCGTATGCGCACGAGATGTCGGAAGAATCGCTGGGGCGTATCAGCGTGGCCGACATGAAGCAGCACTACCAGTTGCTCGAGCCGTGCCGCGCCAAGGTGAGCATTGTTGGCGCATTGACTCGTGCGCAGGCGGATGCCCTGGCCACGTCCCTGCTGTCCCGCCTGCCGGCCGCCGCCAGCGGCAAGTGCGACGCGCTGCCGCCCGTGCCCGAGGTGGCGCCGCTGGCGGCCCCTTCGGTGAAGTCGATTCCCTTTTCGTCGGCCCAGGCCCATGTGCTGATGGGCCAGCCCGGCTACAAGCGCGCCGACCCGGATCATTTCCCGCTGCTCGTGGGCAACTACATCCTCGGCGGCGGCGGGCTGGTGTCGCGGCTGGCGCAGGAAGTGCGCGAGAAGCGCGGCCTGAGCTACAGCGCCGGCAGCAGCTTCGCGCCCGGCCTGCACGCGGGGGCGTTCACCGTCAGCCTGCAAACCCGGCCCGACCAGGCGCCGCAGGCGCTGCAGGTCGCCCGTGACGTGGTTGCCCATTTTGTCGCCGACGGGCCGACGCCGGCCGAGCTGAAGGCGGCCAAGGACTACCTGATCGGCGGCTTCCCGCTGCTGATCGACAGCAACCGCAAGCTGCTGGACAACATCGCCAACATCGCGTGGTACGAGCTTCCGCTCGACTACCTGGACACCTGGACCGCGCAGGTGCAGCGCGTGACGGCCGCCGACGTGAAGGCGGCCTTCAGCCGCAAGGTGCATCCCGACCGCATGGTGACGGTGACGGTCGGCGCGCCGCCCGTCGCCGCGCGTTGATGAAAGCCAGGACGGCGGCACCGCCGCGCGAGGTGCGAATCATCGGCGGGCAATGGAAGCGCACCAAGCTGCCGGTGTCCGACAAGCCCGGCCTGCGTCCCACACCGGATCGGGTGCGTGAAACCCTGTTCAACTGGCTGGGCCAGGACCTGTCCGGCTGGCGTTGCATCGACGTGTTCGCCGGCACCGGCGCACTGGGGTTCGAGGCGGCGTCGCGCGGCGCGGCGCAAGTGCTTCTGGTCGAGCAGGACCCGCAGCTGGCCGAGCTGCTGCGCGCCACGCAACGCAAGCTGCAGGCGGACGCAGTGCGGGTGCAGCGCGGCGATGGGCTGGCGGCTTTGTCGGCCGCCGCGCCCGGCAGCTTCGATCTGGTCTTCCTCGATCCGCCGTTCGGCGCCGATGTGTGGGAGCGTGCGCTGGCCGGCGCCGCCACGGCCGCGGCGGCCGATGGGCTGGTGTACCTCGAAGCGCCCATGGCCTGGGATGACGAGGCACTGTCGAGATTCGGCTTGTGCTGCAGCCGCCACCTCAAGGCCGGTGCCGTCCATGCGCACCTGCTGCGGCCCACTGCATAATCCGCGCAGCAAAATGACGGCAAGCGCCGTGCCGACCGTTGAGGAGAATCCATGGCCCACCACGTGATCGCCGTCTATCCCGGCACTTTCGATCCCATGACCCTGGGTCATGAAGACGTAGTGCGCCGGGCGACCCAGTTGTTCGACACGGTGATCGTGGCGGTCGCCGCCGGGCATCACAAGAAGGCGATGTTCACGCTGCAGGAGCGCATCGAGATGGCGCGCGAAGTGGCCAAGCAGTTCCCGCAGGTCCAGGTCGAGAGTTTTTCCGGACTGATGCGCGATTTCGTGGTGGCGCGCGGCGCCAAGGCGATGGTGCGTGGCCTGCGCGCGGTCACTGACTTCGACTACGAATTCCAGCTGGCCGGCATGAACCGCAGCCTGATGCCGCAGGTGGAAACCGTGTTCCTCACGCCCAGCGACAAGTACCAGTTCATCAGCAGCACTTTCGTGCGCGAGATCGCGGTGCTCGGCGGCGAGGTGGACAAGTTCGTCTCGCCGACGGTGCAGCAGCGGCTGGCGGAGAAGGTGCGAAGCCTGGGGGGTTAACTCGGAAAAATCGCTGTCGCGATTTTTCCGAGTTGCTTGATCAGTGCGAAGAAGACCGACGAAGCCGGATCCTCTTCACAAGTGGGACCGCGCTGCGCGTTGCTTCGCGCGGTCCACGTGCCGCTAGCGGTATTAGCGATCTTGCAAGCGTAGCAGCCAACGTTGCAGGGTCGCATTGACCATCGCGGGTTGCTCCATGGTCAGCATGTGGCCGCAACGCGGCACGACGACCAATTCAGATCCTTGCAGCAGCGCAGCGATTTCTTCGGAGTGCGCAAGCGGCACCAGTCGATCCGAATCGCCACACAGCACCAGCGCCGGGCAGGTCACGCGTGGAAGATGATCTCGGGCGTCCGGTCGCGCCATGACTGCACGGTTCTGGTCGATCAACTGCCGGGCACCGGCGCGCAGCACGAACGCCAGGTAGGCCGCGGTGATCGCCGCATTCGCAGCCTGCTCGGGGTGAAAGGCCAGGTGCACATTGGGCTCGATGACTTCCGCCACCCGCTCTTGCTCGAACAGCCGGATCGCGCCCTCGCGTACCTGGCGCATCTCGTCGCTTTCGGGCCGGGCGGTGGTGCCCAGTAGCGCGAGACCGGCGATGCGCTCGGGAGCCTGCCGTGCCGCTTCCATGGCAATCATCCCGCCCATGGAGGCGCCGCACAACACCAGCGGGCCGTCGTGCTCGTCGAGCAGGGCTGTCGCCATGTCCTCGATGCGCGCATGACGCATGTGCACATCGGTGACTACCGGCTGCCAGGCGGCGAGCGCATCGAGTTGCGCGTGCCACATCACGGCGTCGCCCGCGAGGCCGGGCACGAGTACCAGCCGCGCCATCAGTCCAGCACCGCCTGCAAGCCGAGCCCGCGATACACCTGTGCGGCCTGGCGCTGCAGCCGCAGGGATTGCGGCTGCGCGCGGACCTGCTGCGCCAGCAGATGCTGCGCCCCGGCGAGCCGGCCGGTGCGAATCAGGGCGTCGAGGTAGATCTGCGCGAACAGATCGCGCTGGGCATGGCTGCCGCCGATCTCGGTCATGCGCGGCAGGGCCTGGCCCAGTTCGTCTACCGCCTGGTTGTGGTCGCCGCGGGCATGTGCCAGCAGGCCGCGGCTGGCCGGCACGGCGACCCGCTGCCAGGCCGTGCGCGCATGCGCCGGCGCCTGCTGCGCGTGCCGCTCGACGTGGTGCAGCAGCGTGTCGGCCTCGGGGCGTCCGGCGCGGGCCAGGCCGTACAGGTATTGCATGTCAAGGAACGGCAGCACCTGATCATCCAGCCGCCGTGCGAGGTAGCTGCCCACGTCCTGCCAGCGATCACCGACGTCTACGCCCGCGAGTTCGAGGCGCGCCAGCAGCGACACGGCGTTCACCTGGTCTTGCGAATAGTCCTTGACCACGCCCCAGACCTGGGTGTCGTACAGGCGCAGCACTTCGTCGCGGCGATCCAGTTCGAGCGCGAACACCGCCTGGTGCCACCAGTTGTGCGTGACCATGAAGGAGTTCAGGCCGGTCCAGGTGTCGCTCACGCTGGCCAGGAATTCGTGGCCCTCCTGCAGCCGGCCCTGGGTGAGCATCACATGCGCCAGCGCGTGGTGCGCCCAGGGCTCCTTGTGGCGCATCTGGATGGCGTGCCGCGCCGCGGCCTCGGCCTGCTCCAGCAGATGGCATTGTTCCCAGGCGAAGGCCAGCATGCCGTGCAGGTAAGGGACGTCTGCCGCGGCAGGCAGGGCATTCAGCGCGATGCGCAGCATGGCCGGCGAGTCGCCCGCGTTGAAAGCGTGGTACTGCCCGAGCTTGAGCGAGGCGAGGTCACGCGGAAATTCCCGAGCCTGCGCCTCGTGCAGTGCGATCGCGCGCGGCGTGTCGCCGGCGACCCAGGCGGCGACCGCGGCAATGAAGCCTTGTTCGCGCGCTGTGACCCGGTCCGAACCGGCCTGTGCGCGTTCGATGAACGGCCGCGCATGGACCGGCCCTTCGCGCGATTCCGCGAACATGTGCACGGCCGCTGCGCTGGCCTGGACGATCGGACTGAAGTCCTGCGCGGCGGCGTCGAGGATGTTCACCACGCGAGCTTCGCTGGCGATGAAGCCTTCGACGAAGTCATTGAGCGCGGCCAGGCTGCGCTCGCTGTCCAGCGTGACAGGATTGCCAAGGCAATCAGTCCACATGGTCCGCGGCTTCCGAGGGCGGTTGCGGCCAGGGATGCTGCACGCCGCGGATCAGTTCGAAGGAGCGCGACACCTGCAGCACGCCCAGGTCGTCGAAGCGACGGCCGGCGATCTGCAAGCCGATCGGCAGTCCCGCGCGGGTGTAGCCGCAGTTGATCGAGGACGCTGGCTGCTCCGACATATTGAACGGCACGGTGAAGCCGATGTGCTCCAGCGGTCGCAGCGGGTCGTTGGTTGGCGAGGCATGCTCGGCCGGAAAGGCGACGACCGGCGAGGTGGGCGAGATCACGTAGTCGAAGGGCTGGCAGGCCGCCACGGTACGCACCCGCGTCTCATGGAACTGGTTGAAGGCCTTGAACACCGCTTCGCCGCTCATGCCGGCTGCGCTATCGCCCCAGGCGCGGATGTAGGGCAGCACGCGGGCCTTGCGTTCGGCCGGCAGGGCCTTCATGTCGATGTACGAGCGCATGCGCCAGAAGTGGTCCATGCCGTCCAGCATGGTCTGGGTCATGAAGGGCTTCATCGGCACGACCGTGGCACCGGCCGCTTCAAACAGGCGTGCGGCCTGTTCCACCGCGGCCCGCACCTCGGGCTCGACCGCCAATCCGCAGCCGGCCTCCAGCAGCAGGCCGATGCGCAGGCCCTTGAGCTTGCCGGGCCCCTGGTCGAAGCTGTCCCAGGCGATGTGCTGCTGCGGCAGGCTCATGCTGTCGCGCGCGTCGGGGCGGGCCAGGACCTGCATGAACCAGGCGGCGTCCAGCACGTCGCGCGTCATGGGGCCAGCGGCGCGCCCCATGTAGGGCGGATCGATGGGAATGCGGCCCAGGCTGGGCTTGAGCGTGAAGATGCCGCACCAGCCGGCCGGCAGGCGCAGCGAGCCGCCGATGTCGGTGCCAATGTGCAGGGGCCCGTAGCCGGCTGCAGCGGCCGCGCCTGCGCCGGCGCTCGAACCGCCGGGTGTGAGGCGCAGGTCCCAGGGATTGCGCGCGATCTTGTGAAAGCTCGACAGCCCCGAGGACAGCATGCCGTAGTCGGGCATGGTGGTCTTGGCGATGATCACGCCGCCGCTGTCGCGTACGCGCGCGGCCGGGGGCGCGTCGGCCGAAGCGGGCACCAGGTCGACGGCCGCGGTGCCTAGCGGCGTCGGGTCGCCACGCGTAGCGATGTTGTCCTTGATCGTGACCGGCACGCCGTCCAGCGGCCCGAGCGGGTCGTTGCGCAGCCAACGCGATTCGCTGGCGCGCGCCTGCTCGAGCGCGAGCTCGGGCCGCAGCAGGTACAGCGCCTGCAGCCGATGCTCCCAGCGTTCGATGTGGCCCAGCACCGATTGCGTGACTTCGACCGGCGAAAGTTCTCGGCGCTGGTAGGCGTCGACCAGCGCGGGGGCCGACCACTCGTGCAGCGCGTGGGGGGATCGCTGGGCCATGCGGAACTCAGGCCCAGGACATCGCCGACAGGTCGTTGACGAAGATCGGCATGTCCTTCCACAGGCCCTTGACGTTCTTGTTGGCCACGGTGATCCATTGCGGCTGGTAAAGGAAGACGTGCGCGCAGTCTTCGGCCAGCAGCCGCTGCGCATCGCCCAGCAGCTTGGCGCGGTCGGCGGGCCGCGCAGAGGTCTTGATCTTGTCGTACAGCTCGTTGAACTTGGCCGACTGGTAGCCCCAGTAGTAGTCGGGCTTGGAGAAGTTGCCCAGGTCGAAAGGTTCGACGTGCGAAATAATGGTGAGGTCGTAGTTGTGCGGCCCGCCGTAGGTGTTGGACAACCACTGCGCCCACTCCACGTTCTGCAGCTTCGCGTTGATCCCGACCTTGGCCAGCTGCGCGGCGATCACTTCGCCGCCCTGGCGCGCGTAGGGTGCCGGCGGCAGCGTCATCGTCAGTTCCAGCGGCGTGGTGATGCCCGCTTCCTTGAGCAGTGCCTTGGCCTTCTCCGGGTTGTAGGGATTGACGCCCGTGGTGTCCACGTAGCCGAAGGCGCCGGGCACGTAGTGGCTGCCGATCGGCACGCCGTAGCCTTCGGCAGCAGCCTGGATCACGGCCTTGCGGTCGATCGCCGCCGCGATGGCGCAGCGCACGCGCACGTCGTTGAGCGGCTTCTTCTTGTTGTTCATCGCCAGGATGGTCTTGGCGCGCGAACCGCCCACCAGCACCTGGAACCGGGGATTGCTCTTGAACTGTTCGACACCGCGCGGCGTCACGCGCGGGAACACGTCCACGTCGCCGGCCAGCAGCGAGGCCACTTGCGCGGCCGGATCGGGAATGACGCGGAAGGTGGCCTTCTTGATCTTGACCGCGGCGGGGTTGCGAAAACCGTCCCACCGGGTGAGCACGATCGAGGAGCCCTTCACCCAGTTCTCCAGGCGGTAGGGACCGGTGCCCACCGGCTTGGTGCCGTTGGTGTCGGCGCTCTTGGGCTCGACGATGATGGCCGTGCCCTGACCGAGCAGGAAGGGCAGGTCGGGGTCGATTTCCTTGTTGAGAAGCACCACCGTGTAGTCGTCCACCACCTGCGTCGTGAGGTTGGCGAAGGTGCGCTTGTCCTTGTTGACGCTCTTTTCGCCGGCCGCGCGCTCGAAGGAGAACTTGACTGCCGCGGCGTTGAACGGCTCGCCGTTCTGGAACTTGACGCCCTTGCGCAGCTTGAAGGTGTAGGTCTTCAGATCCGGCGACACCTCCCAGCTTTCCGCTAGCAGCGGCGTGACGCTGCCGTCGGAATTGATCTTGGTCAGCGTCTCGAAGATGTTGTAGAGCGCCACTTCCGAGATCGAAGAGGCCGCGCCGCCCGTGGGATCGAGCCCGGGGCTGGGCTCCAGGGTCATGGCCAGCACCACCGAATCCTTGCGGCCCTGCGCGAAGGCCTGCGGCAGCGCCAGCGGCATCGTGGCCAGGGCAGCGGTGGTGAGCACGGTGCGGCGTTTCAACATGACGGATCTCCAGCGATAAGGATTGTTGTAAGCGCCGTGGGCGGCGCGTCTTGCATCATCGGCGAGATTCTTGCGCCAATGCAAGAGGCATTTGCTTATGGCTTATGCGAGCGGACGCGGCGGTTCCGGCTCGGGCACCGCTTCCAGCAGGGCGCGCGTGTAAGGGTGCTGCGCGTCGCGAAACAGCTGCTCGGGCGGACCTTGTTCCACGATCAGGCCTTGGCGCAGCACGGCGACTTCGTCGCACAGGTGGTGAACCACCGCCAGGTCATGGCTGATCAACATGTAGGTGATGCCGAACTGCGCCTGCAGGTCCTGCATGAGATTGAGCACCTGCGCCTGCACCGACACGTCCAGTGCGCTCACCGGTTCGTCGGCGACGATCAGGCGCGGGCGCGTGATCAGGGCGCGGGCGATGGCGATGCGCTGGCGCTGTCCGCCGGAGAATTCGTGCGGGTACTTGCCGAGGTCCGTGGATCGCAGTCCGACCGAGGCCAACGCATCGGCGGCGCGCTGGTGCTGCTCGTCGCGCGAGGCGCCTTGCGCTGCCAGCGGTTCGGCCACGATGCGTGCGATGGTCTGGCGCGGGTCGAGCGAACCGTAGGGGTCCTGGAACACCATCTGGATGTCGCGGCGTGCCTGCCGCAGTTCGTCGCGCGGCAGCGCGTGCAGGTCGCGGCCGAGCAGCTTGACCTGGCCTGCGCTCGGCTTGTCCAGCGCCATCACCAGTCGCGCCAATGTCGACTTGCCCGAACCCGATTCGCCGACGATGCCCAGGCTGCGCCCGGCCTCGATGGTGAAGCTCACGCCGTTGAGCGCATGCACCTTGGGCGGCGGCTGCGTCAATTTCTCGCGCGGCAGGGTGTACTCGCGCGCCAGGTTCTCGACCTGCAACAGCGGCTCGTTCATGGCTGTCTCTCCCTCTCCCTCTGGGAGAGGGTTGGGGTGAGGGCAGGCATGCCGGCACGCTTGGCTGCCGTCACCTCGTCCAGGCGGATGCAGCGCGCCCGATGATCCGGCCCGACCTCGTGAGCCGGCGGCACCGTCTCATGGCAAGCCGGGATCGTGAAGCCGCAGCGCCCCGCGAACGGGCAACCCGGCGGCAGGTCGACCAATTCCGGCACGGTGCCGGGGATCGTGGCCAGCCGCTGTCCTTTCATCGTGTGCAGTCCCGGTCGGGCCGCGAACAGCCCCAGCGTGTAGGGATGGATGCGGTGCTCGAAGACCTCGGTCGTCGGGCCGCTTTCCACCACGCTGCCGCCGTACATCACCAGGGTGCGCGCCACGTTCTGGGCGATCACGCCGAGGTCGTGCGAGATCAGGATCAACGCCATGCCGCGCTCGGCGACCAGCTCGCGGATCAAGTCCAGAATCTGGCGCTGGATGGTGACGTCGAGTGCCGTGGTGGGTTCGTCGGCGATCAGCAGCTGCGGACCGCAGGCCAGCGCCATCGCGATCGTGATGCGCTGGCGCTGGCCGCCGGAAAATTGATGGGGGTAGGCGTCCAGGCGGCGCGCGGCGTCCGGGATGCCGACGCGGTCGAGCAAGGCGATGGCCTGCTTGCGCGCGTCCCCGGCCGACATGCCGCGGTGCAGGCGCAGCGGCTCGGCGACCTGCTTGCCGATGGTGTGCACCGGGTTCAAGGCTGTCATCGGCTCCTGGAAGATCATGCCGATGCGGTCGCCGCGGATGCGCCCCATGTCGCGGTCGCTCTTGCCGGCGAGCTCCTCGCCCTCAAGGCGGATGCTGCCCGACACCTGCGCGCTGTCCGGCAGCAGCCCCATCAGCGCCATGGCGGTCATCGACTTGCCGCAGCCCGATTCGCCGACCAGTCCCAGCGTCTGGCCGCGCTCCAGGGTGAAGCTCAGGTCACGCACCGCGCGGGCGGGACCGCGGTGCGTGCGCAGCAGGATCGACAGGTTCTGGACTTCGAGCAATGCCATGTCAGCGTTTGCGCGCCAGGCGCGGGTCGAACAGGTCGCGCAAGCCGTCGCCCAGCAGGTTGAGGCCGAGCACGGCCAGTGCGATCGCCAGGCCCGGGTAGACGGCCAGCAGTGGCGCCTGGAACATCAGCGTCTGGGCTTCGCTGAGCATGCGGCCCCATGAGGGCTGCGGCGGCTGTGTGCCCAGGCCCAGGTACGACAGGGCGGCCTCGGCCAGGATCGCGATCGCGAAGCGGATCGTCGCCTGCACGATCAGCACCGACGCGATGTTGGGCAGCACGTGCTCCATGGTGATGGCGAACGCGCCTTTGCCGCAGGCACGTGCGGCCATCACGAACTCCCGTCCCCACACCGCGTTGGCCGATGCCCGCGTGATGCGCGCGAAGGTCGGAATGTTGTAGAGGCCGATGGCGATGATGGCATTCACCATGCCGGGGCCGAACACCGCGGTCAGCATGATGGCCGAGAGGATCGCGGGGAAGGCGAAGCCGAAGTCAGCCACCCGCATGATGATTTCCTCCCACCAGCCGCGCTTGGCCGAAGCCAGCAGGCCGAAGGCCGTGCCGAGGACCAGGCCGATGCCCACCGCGATCACGCCCACGGCGATCGAGGCGCGTGCGCCCGCCAGCAACAGCGAGGCGATGTCGCGGCCGTAGGGGTCGGTGCCCAGCCAGTGCAAGCTGCTCGAGCCCTGCAGCTTGGCGGCCATGTCGATTTCGTAGGGCGAATGCGGCGTCCACACCAGCGACAGCGCAGCGGCCAGCACCAGCAGCAGGCCGAGCACTGCGCCGACGGCGAAGCTGCGATGCGCCAGGGCGCGCCGCCAGAATGAGGGGCCGTGCGCCAGTGGCGCCGTGGCCGGAATGGCGCTCATACCTCGACCCCCACGCTTGTCACTTCGTGTACTGCGCTGCCCCCGTGGGGGGCCTTCGCGCCTCGGGGCGGCCCGGCGGCGCTCATATATCGCTCGCCTTCACCCGCGGATCGATGGCGGCATAGAGCAGGTCCACCGCGAAGTTGACGATCACCACCATCGCGGCCAGCAGCATCACGCAGTTGCGCACCACGATCAGGTCGCGGTTGGAGATCGACTGGAAAATCAGGCGGCCCAGTCCGGGCAAATAGAACACGCTCTCGACCACGATCGTGCCGGCCAGCAACTCAGCGAACTGCAGCCCCATGATCGTGACCACCGGGACCATCGCGTTGCGCAGCACGTGGCCCCACAGGGTGCCGGCGCGCGACACGCCCTTGGCCCGCGCGGTACGCACGAAGTCCTCGCGCAGCACGTCCAGCACGGCCGATCGCGTGATGCGCGTGAGGATGGCCGATTGCACCACCGCGAGCGAGATGGCGGGCAGCAGCAGCGCCTTCAGCCCGGGCAGCAGGCCTTCGTCCCAGCCGGGAAAGCCGCCGGCCGAGAACCATTTCAGGTAGACCGAGAACAGCAGGATCAGCAGGATCGCAAACCAGAAATTCGGAATCGCGATGCCGATCTGCGACAGGCCCATGATGCCGACGTCGCCCAGCTTGTTGTGCCGCGCCGCCGCGAAGATGCCGGCGGAAATCGCGATGACGGCCGTGAAGGCCATCGCCAGCAGCGCCAGCGGCACGGTGAGTGTCAGCCGCTCGCCCACGAGTTCCGCCACGGGCGTGCCGTAGGCGTAGCTCAGGCCGAGGTCGCCGGTCAGCATGCCGCCGACCCAGTGGAAGTAGCGCTCCAGCGCCGGCCGGTCGATGCCCAGCTTGATGGCCATGGCCTGCACCGCTTCGGGCGAGGCATCCGGGCCCATGAGGATCTGCGCGGCATTGCCGGGCAGGATTTCCAGCACCAGGAATACCAGCACCGAGGCGCCTACCAGCGTCGCAATCAGGGTGATGAGGCGCTTGAACAGGAAGACGCTCATGAAGCCGCGGATAATGCCAGAACTATGGCATTGATGATCACAGACGAGTGCATCAACTGCGACGTGTGCGAGCCCGAGTGCCCGAACCAGGCGATCTCGCTCGGCCCGGAAATCTATGAAATCGATCCGGCCCGTTGCACTGAGTGCGTCGGCCACTTCGACGAACCGCAGTGCGTGCAGCTGTGTCCCGTGGCCTGCATTCCGGTGAACCCGGCGCACATCGAAAGTCGCGAAACGCTCTGGCAGAAGTACCAGCGGCTCACGGCTGCCGCGAAGGCTTAGGCCCTAGTCCTTCTTCGCGTCTTTCTTCTTCGACTTCTTGTCGCCGGGTTGCACTGCGGTGAAGTACTGCGGCTTCTTGGCCTTGGCGGCCACCGGCTTTTCCGGTGCGGCGGGTTCTTCGGTCCTGGACGCCGGGATGTAGGTGGAGACCGGCTTGGCCTCTTCTTTCAGCCGCGCCTTCTCCATGGCGTCGGCGGCCCTGGCGTCGCGCTGCGTGGCTTCGCGCGATTGGGCTTGCGCCTGGGCGCTGGGGGCGGGCGGTGGCGATTCCAGCTGGCTGGCCCCCGGGCAAGGCTGCTGGCTGTAGTTGTTGCCGCAGCGGTAGATCCCTTGCGCCGCGGCGGGCAGCGCGGCCGCGAATGCGGCCAGTGCCATGGCGCTGATGGTGGCTTTCATGGTCCCTCCTCCTTGTTCTCGATCGGAGCCTCGCGCCGCGGCGGCTTGGGCCGCGGCGGCTTGCTGGTGTGCACCAGCAACGTGGCCTTGTCCATTTCGCCGGCGATCAGCGCCGGTGCCGCCTTGAGCGTGCGCGCGACGCAGTCCTCAATGGCGGTGCGCTGTTCGGGCGCCGGCTTCTTCAACACCCAGTTCACGACCTCGGAGCGCACGCCCGGATGGCCGATGCCGAGGCGAAGCCGCCAGTAGTCGTCGGTGCCCAGTTGCGCGTGGATGTCGCGCAAGCCGTTGTGGCCGGCATGGCCGCCGCCGAACTTGAGCTTGGCCTGCCCGGGAACGATGTCGAGTTCATCGTGGGCGACCAGGATCTCCTCGGGCTTGATCTTGTAGAAACGCACCAGCGCCGACACCGACTTGCCCGACAGGTTCATGAAGGTCTGCGGCTCCAGCAGCCAGACGGTCTGGCCCTGCACGTTGGCGCGCGCGACCAGGCCGTGGTAGCCCTTCTCGGCCACCAGCGGCACCTTGAGTTCGTGCGCGAGCGCGTCCACCCACCAGAAGCCCGCGTTGTGCCGGGTGGCTTCGTATTCGGGGCCGGGGTTGCCCAGGCCGACGAAGAGTCTGATCATGGTCTGTCCATTGTCCACAAAAGAAAACGGCCCGCGAGCGCGGGCCGTTCACAAGTCTGCCGGTGAAGAAATTACTTCTTCTTGGCGTCCTTGGCCGGGGCCTTGGCGGGCGCCTTGGCGTCAGCTGCAGGAGCCGCAGCGCCTTCACCGCCTTCGGCCGCTTCTTCGCCACCACCGGTCACCACGACGGAGACCAGCACCGGGTTCGGCTTGCCGCGCGTGACAGCGGTCACGCCCTTGGGCAGCTGGATGTCGTTGAGGTGCAGCGACATGCCCTTCTTCAGGCCGGACAGGTCGACCTCGATGAACTCGGGCAGGTCCGCCGGCAGGCAGGTGATGTCGATTTCGGACATCACGTGGTTGACCACGCAGCTCTCGAACTTCACGGCCTGCGATTCCTCGGCCTTGACGTAGTGCAGCGGCGCCTTCATGTGCAGGCGGGTCTTGGCGTCCACGCGCTGGAAGTCGACGTGGATCACTTGCGGGCGGAACGGGTGGTACTGCACGTCGCGCAGCAGCACCTTGCTGGCCTTGCCGTCGACTTCCATGTCCAGGATCGTGGCGTGGAAGGCTTCCTTCTTCAGGGCGTACCACAGCGCGTTGTGATCGAGCTCGATCAGCTGCGGCTGGCCTTCGCCACCGTAAACGATGCCGGGCGCACGGCCCGTGTTGCGCAGGCGGCGGCTCGCACCCGTACCTTGCTTGGCGCGCTCGAAAGCGACGAATTTCATGGTTTCACTCCGGTTTGAAAGCCCACCGCGACCAGTGTGGCTCCCGTTTCAAAACGGGCCCGGGAACGGGCCCGCGCAATGTCTCAGAACAGATTCTCTTGTTCCGAGAACAGACTCATGACCGACTCGCCCTTGGCGATGCGCTGGATCGTCTCGGCGATCAGCGGCGCCACGGACAGCTGGCGGATCTTGGTGCAGCCGCGCGCGGCGTCGGACAGCGGGATGGTGTTGGTCACCACCACTTCATCGAGCGCCGTGCCCTTGGCAATGCGGTCGATGGCCGGACCCGAGAAGATCGGATGCGTGCAGTAGGCGTAGACATGGCGGGCGCCGCGCGCCTTGAGCACCTCGGCCGCTTTCACCAGGGTGCCGGCGGTGTCGATCATGTCGTCCATGATCACGCAGTTGCGCCCGTCGATCTCGCCGATCACGTGCATCACTTCGCTCACGTTGGCCTTGGGCCGACGCTTGTCGATGATGGCCAGGTCGGTGCCCAGCTGCTTGGCCAGCGCCCGGGCGCGCACCACGCCGCCGACGTCGGGCGAGACCACGATCAGGTTGTCGTAGTTCTTGTGGCGCAGGTCCGACAGCAGCACCGGCGAGGCGTAGATGTTGTCGACTGGGATGTCGAAGAAGCCCTGGATCTGGTCGGCATGCAGATCCATGGTCAGCACGCGCGACACACCCACGGTCTGCAGCAGGTTGGCGACGACCTTGGCCGAGATCGGCACGCGCGAGGAGCGCGGACGTCGGTCCTGGCGGGCATAGCCGAAGTAGGGGATGACGGCGCTGATCCTCTCGGCCGAGGCGCGCTTGAGCGCGTCGACCATGATCAGCAGTTCCATCAGGTTTTCATTGGTCGGCGCGCAGGTCGACTGCACCACGAACACGTCGCGGGCGCGCACATTCTGCGTGATCTCGACGGTGACTTCACCGTCGGAGAAGCGGCCGATGGTGGCCTGGCCGAGCGTGATGCCCAGATGACCGGCGATTTCTTCGGCCAACGCCGGATTGGCGTTGCCGGTGAACACCATGAAGTCGGGATGGGGTGGAGAAGCCTGCATATGCAACCAGCCACAAGTTCAAACGTGCCAACCGGGAAATTTTGGCAGGGGAGGAAGGACTCGAACCCTCGAATGCCGGAATCAAAATCCGGTGCCTTAACCAACTTGGCGACTCCCCTACACAGGTTGACGGCTTTTCAGCCGCCCACCAATGAATTGTCGCTGGATGCCCATCCCGCCAAAGGATGAGCCTCCAAATTACTGCATTCCCTCACGCGCCAACCAAGTGGCGCCTCTCGCAACTCGACTCGCTGGACAAGCGGCGCGAACACCGCGCTGCCCGAACCGGTCATGCGGGCTTTGAGGCCTTGCGAACCCAGCCATTCGATGGCCTGGTCCACACCAGCACAGAGCCTTTGCGCAACCGGCTGCAAGTCATTCACTCCGAAAGAGTATGGGTTTGCAGCAAAGCCTGAGATTATAGCAGGCTTGTTTTCGCGGTTGAGCAGGGGGTCGCCAAAAATTCTTGCGGTTTCCAATCCTTCGTGCGGTTGCACCACCACGAAGCGGGCCGACGGGAGCTCGATCGGCACCAGTTTCTCACCGATGCCCTCGACCCAGGCGTTGCGTCCGAACAGGAAGAACGGCACGTCGGCGCCCAGCGTCAGGCCGATGCGTGCCAGCTGCGACGCTGGCAGCTTCAGGTCCCACAGGCGATTGAGCGCCAGCAGCGTGCTGGCCGCATCGGAGGATCCGCCGCCCATGCCGGCCTGGCTCGGAATGCGTTTGTCGATGGCAATGTGCGCGCCGCGTCGTTCGCCGCAGGCTTCGCGCAGGGCCCGCGCTGCGCGAAGGATCAGGTCATCGTCGGGCAACTTCGTGCCCAGGTCTTCGCGGCTGAGCGTGCCGTCCGCGCGCAACTCGAAGTGCAGGGTGTCGCACCAGTCGATCAGCATGAAGGCCGACTGCAGCAGGTGCAAGCCATCCGGCCGCCGCCCCACCACGTGGAGGAACAGGTTCAGCTTGGCCGGGGCAGGGATGTCGAAGAGTGCCCGCACTCAGCGCTCCAGCACGACGCGCAGGTCGGCCTCAGGGGGCGGCGCCACGCGCTTGGCAGCAATGCGGCCCTGCGCCAGCTGCGACAGGTCGGCTTGCCAGCCGGCCGCCGGGGTGGCGATGCCGCGCAGCCAGTCGAACAGGGCGTGCACCGGGATGGCGGTGCCGGAAACCTCGGCCACGAGCGCGTCCACCGAGTCGAACTCGCGCGTGCGCGAATTCGACTGCAGCCGGGCATGCCCGGGCTGCCAGTCGAGCACGGCCAGCGTGCCCCCGATGGGCGAGAACAGCAGGAGTTCTCCCGCGACTGCGCTGCCCTTGAGCTCGAAGCCGGCGGAGAATGATTGGCCGGGCTGATCCTGTACCTGCACCGCGAGTCGGCCTGACCAGGGGCCGTTCTCCGCGGTGGCGCCGGCCGGTGGCTTCGGGACGCTCGCGCAGCCGGCCAGAGCGAGAACAAGCGCGACCAGGCCGCCGACGGCCCAGCGCCGTATCAGCCAGCTCATGGCCTGACCCGCAGCCGGCCGAGCGTTTCCTGCAAGGTATCGTTGTCGCTGTTGAGCAGCAGGCCTTCCTTCCAGACCGCTTGGGCGCGGTCGCGCTGGCCCATGCTCCACAGCACTTCGCCCAGGTGCGCCGCGATTTCCGCGTCCGGCCGCTGCTTGTAGGCGCCTTCGAGGATGCGCAGCGCCTCGGTCTTGTTGCCCATGCGGAATTCGACCCAGGCCAGGCTGTCGCTGATGAAGGGGTCGCCAGGGGCGTAAGTCAATGCCTTCTGGATCAGCTCCTTGGCTTCGGGCAGCCGGATGTTGCGCTCGGCCAGCGAATAACCGAGCGCGTTGTACGCGTGGTGGTAGTCGGGGCGGGCGGCGATTACTTCCCGCAGCAGCTTTTCCATCTCGCCCAGGTCGTTCATCTTCTCGGCGAGCATGGCCCGGTCGTACACCAGGTCGGCATCGAAGGGCGGCTGCGCAGTCGCCTGGCCCAGCAGGTCGAATGCCTCCTTGTAGGCCTTGTTTTCGCGCAGCAGCTGGGCTTCTGCCAGCAGTTTCAGGCGCGCATCCTCGGGGTCGCGCTCGGGCAGGGCGCGCAGGAGCTTGAGGCCTTCTTCCAGCTGGCCCTGGCGGGCCAGCAGGGAGGCTCGGCGCTGCTGGGCTGCCACGAGTTGCTGCGGGTTCTCGATCTTGTCGAGCCAGGCGCTGGCCAGCGCGTAGTCCTTGCGGTTTTCGGCGATGCGCGCCAGCCCGAGATAGGCTTGGGCGAAGCCCCGGCTGCGGTCCTCACCGGCGCGCTGTCCTTGCGCCAGCTCCAGGAAGCGCTTGAACGAGGCCTCGGCGGCCGCGTCCTGGTTATCCTGCAATTGCAGGCTGCCCTGGACCAGCCAGGCGTCGGCGAAATCAGGTTTCTGGGCGGTCACGGCCTGCAGTTGCTGTGCCGCCTCGGTGTAGCGCTGGCCATCCACCAGCACTCGGGCGTAGGCCATGCGCAGCTCGGGCATCGGCTGGCCCTCGAGGTAGCGCTTGACCAGGGGCTCGGCTTCCGGAAGCTTGGGATCCATCAGCTCCAGCGCCAGCAATGCCGGGCCTTCCGACTTCGGGTCGATGGCCTGGGCGCGTCGGGCGGCCTCGATGGCGCCGGCGTTGTCGCTCATGCCCAGCCGCATGCGGCCCACGGCGGTCCAGGCCGCGGCGCCGGTTTCTTTTTGCTGCAGATACGGGCGCAGCGCCTGTTCCACCACTGCCGCCGCGGTGACCTTGTCCGTCGCCCGTGAATAGCTGCGCGGCACCATCGCCAGCACCGCGTTGCGCTCTTGGGGCGCGGCCAGGGCGATGTCGGTCTTCAGCGGTTCGGCCGTTTCGGGAATGCGGTTCAGCGCCACCAGGATCTGCAGCACGTAGCGATTGGCCTCGCGCGAGCGCGGCTGCGCCTGCTTCCAGGCGCGGGCCGCCTGCAGGGCGGCGTCGCCGGAGCGGGCCTGCAAGGCGATTTCCACCGCCCGCTGGTACAGGGCGGGGTCGCCGTTGCGGCGGGCGGCATCCAGCACCAGCGCGAAGCCTTCGGCCGGCTCGCCGCTGCGGGCGCTGATCTCGCCGAGCAGGAGTTCGTAAAAGAGGCGCGCGTCCATCGCGCTGGGCACCGGCGGCCCTTCGGCCGGTTCGTTTTCCGGCGATTGCGCGCGGACCGGGGACACCGCAGCGAGCAGGGCCAGGACCAGGGCTGCGAGAGGGAATCGGAACATCGAATCATAATAATCCAAGCCTTCCCGCCATGCCCGAACTGCCCGAAGTCGAAGTCACGCGCCTGAGTTTCGCCGACCGCATTGCGGGCGCCGGCATCCAGGCGGTGCGGACCGGCAAGGCCTTGCGCTGGCCGCTGGGCATCCCGGCGCAGCACCTGGTGGGGCGCACGGTACGGGGCGTGCGCCGGCGCGGCAAGTACCTGCTGCTCGATCTGGACGACGGCTTGCTCCTGGTGCATCTGGGCATGTCGGGGAGCCTGAGTTTTGCGGCCTCACAGCCCGCGCCGGGGCTGCACGATCATTTCGACCTGGTGACGACGCGCGGCACGTTGCGCCTGAACGATCCGCGCCGTTTCGGCGCCGTGGTGCACGCCGCCGGAGAGGCCGCGCCCCAAAGCCTGAAGCTGCTGGGGCGGCTGGGCGTGGAGCCGCTGTCGGATGGGTTCGAGCTCGACGCGTTCCATGCCGGCTTGAAGCGGCGCCAGGCGCCGATCAAGCAGGTGCTGCTGGCCGGCGACCTGGTCGTGGGCGTGGGCAACATCTACGCCTCCGAGGCGCTGTTCCTGGCCGGCATCCGGCCGACGCTGCCGGCCGCGCGCGTCAGCCGGCCGCGCGCCGAGAAATTGCGCCAGGCCGTGCGCCAGGTACTCGATCATGCCGTGGCCCGTGGCGGCAGCACGCTGCGCGACTTCGCCAATGCCTATGGCGAGGCCGGCTACTTCCAGCTGGAGGCCATGGTGTACGGGCGTGCGGGCCAAGCGTGCAAAGTTTGCGGCACTGTGATCAAAAGCATCCGCCAGGGACAGCGCGCCACGTATTACTGTCCGCATTGCCAGAAATCCTGAGGGCTTGCCGAGCCGGGTGCTATATTCAAAAGTCACCCGAGGACTCTGATTGGCCCCCACCTCCTTCAACGATCAATTCGACGAGCACGGCGCGTGGCGCCGTCAATTTGCGCTGCGTCTGAAGCTGTTGTCCGAGTGGCTGAAGGATCATGAGCTGCTGGATGCCGGCGTCGAGGAGCGGCTGCGCCGGCTCGAGACGCAGGTGCGGTCCGACAAGGTCATGGTCGCCTTCGTCGCCGAGTTCTCCCGCGGCAAGTCGGAGTTGATCAATGCGATCTTCTTCGCCGGCTACCGGCGCCGCATCATGCCGGCCAGCGCCGGGCGCACCACCATGTGCCCGACTGAGCTCGGTTACGACGCCGACGTGCCGCCCTGCCTGCGACTGCTGCCGATCGAAACCCGCCTGCAGCCGCAGCCGCTGATGGAATGGCGCGGCGCGCCGGAAAAATGGACCCGGCTCGACCTGGACGTGAACGACCCGTCGCAGCTCGCCCAGGCCTTCGAGAAGGTGTCCGAGGTCCTGCACGTGCCCAAGGATGAAGCCGCTGCCCTGGGCTTCTGGCACGAAGACACGCCCGAGGACAACCCGCTGGTCAACGCCGAGGGTCTCGTCGAGATCCCGCGCTGGCGCCATGCCCTGATCAACATTGCGCACCCCCTGCTCAAGCAGGGCCTGGTCATCCTGGACACGCCTGGCCTGAACGCGATCGGCGCCGAGCCGGAACTCACGGTCAACCTGATTCCGCAGGCCCATGCGGTGGTGTTCATCCTGGGCGCCGACACCGGCGTCACCAAGTCGGACCTGGCGATCTGGCGCGAGCACCTGGTCACGCCCAGCGACAGCGTCCATTCGCGCCTGGTGGTGCTCAACAAGATCGATACCCTGTGGGACCAGCTGAGCAGCGGTGACGAGGTGCTGGCGCAAATCGAACGCCAGCGCGTCGGCTCGGCCGCCATCCTGGGCTTGCCGCCGGAGCAGGTGATTCCCGTGTCGGCCCAGAAGGGGCTGCTGGCCAAGGTCAAGGGCGACAAGGACCTGCTGCAGGCCAGCCGCCTGCCGCAGCTCGAAGACGCGCTGGCCCAAGGCGTGATGGGGCGGCGCCAGGGCATCCTGCAGGCCGCGGTGGCCGCCGGCATCGGCGAGTTGCGTACCGAGGCCGAGCGCGCGATCGGCGTGCGCCGCCGCGACCTGGCCGAGCAGATGCTCGAACTCAAGGGCCTGCGCGGCAAGAACATCTCGGTGATCAAGCACATGCGCGCCCGCATCGAGCAGGAGCAGCGCGACTTCGACGTGAGCGGGGCGCGCATCCATGCCGTGCGCTCCGTGCACACCAAGCTGCTGCGCGAAGTCTTCAAGATGCTGGGAACCAGCGCGCTCAAGCGCGAAATGACCGAGCTCACCGAAACCCTGCGCCAGCCCGGCATCAAGCTGGGCGTGCGCAAGGCTTACGCGGCGACTTTCGAACGCCTGCGCGCGGGCCTGCAGAAGGCGCAGACCACCAGCGCCGAAATCCAGTCGATGCTGACCGGCACCTTCCGCCAGTTGAACGCCGAGTACGGCTTTTCGCTGCAGGCGCCGCGTGAGCCTGACCTGGCGCGCTACGAACGCGACCTGGACCTGGTCGAGCGCAGCCACACCCAGTACATGGGCATGGGCAACGTCCTTCGCCTGGCGCAGCCCGAGTTCGCCGACCGCCTGGTGCGCGCGCTGGCCACGCGCCTGCGTGTGGTGTACGAGTCGGCGCTGGGCGAACTGGAGCTGTGGAACAAGTCGGCCGCGGCGCAACTCGATGCGCAATTGCGCGAGCGCCGCCGCAACTTCGCCCGCCGCATCGAGGCGATCGAGCGCATCCAGCAGGCCGCCAGTGGCCTGGACGACCGGATCGGCGAGATCGAGCAGCAGGAAGCCGCGCTGGATGCGATGCAGGCGAAGCTGACCGAAATCACCGACCACCTGGTCGAGCCGCCGCCCGAGTCCGCTTCGACGGCGAGCGCGCCGCTGCTGCAGACCGCATGACCATCCTGCCCTCGGGATTTGCCGGCCGTGTGACGCGCTGGCAGCAGCGCCATGGGCGCAGCACCTTGCCGTGGCAGGCCACGCGTGATCCCTACCGCGTCTGGCTGTCGGAAATCATGCTGCAGCAGACCCAGGTGGCTACCGTGCTGGACTACTACCCGCGTTTTCTCGCGCGCTTTCCCGACGTGGCCTCGCTGGCCGCGGCCGAGGAGGACGATGTCCTGGGCCTGTGGAGCGGACTGGGCTACTACAGCCGCGCGCGCAACCTGCACCGTTGCGCACGCGAGGTCGTGTCTTCGCATGGCGGCGTCTTTCCGCGCAGCGCGCAGGCGCTGCAGGAGCTGCCCGGTATCGGCCGATCGACCGCCGCGGCCATCGCCGCCTTCTGTTTTGGCGAACGCGCGGCCATCCTGGATGGCAACGTCAAGCGTGTGCTGGCGCGGGTGCTCGGGTTTGACAGCGATCTCGCCACGGCGGCGGCCGAGCGCGAACTCTGGCGCCATGCCGAAGCACTGTTGCCGCGCAACGAGCTCGAACAGGCGATGCCGCGCTACACGCAAGGCCTGATGGACCTCGGGGCGACCGTGTGCACCGCGCGCGACCCCGCCTGCCCCCAGTGTCCGCTGCGCGAGTCGTGTGCGGCCCGCGCCGAGGGCGAACCCACACGTTATCCGGTGAAGACACGCAAGCTCAGGCGCACGGCCCAGTCGCTCTGGCTGTTGCATGCGCAGATCGGCACCGGGTCCGTCTGGTTGCACAAGCGGCCGCGCACCGGCATCTGGGCCGGTCTGTACTGCCTGCCGGTGTTCTCCAGCTTCGACGACTTGCGCGCCGCGCTGCCGGCGCGCTGCGAATGGCAGGAAGGCGCCCCTTTCGTGCACGTGCTCACGCACAAGGATTTGCACCTGCATCCGGTGCAGGTGGAGTTTCCGGCAAGCCAGGCACCGGCCTGCGAGGGGTCATGGATTGCGGCGCACGACTGGCCGCGCCTGGGTCTGCCGTCACCGGTTCGCAAACTGCTGGAAAGCTAGGACAGCCCTAGACCGCGTCCATTTCCCGGTGGCGCTTGAGCGTCACCCAGCGCTCGCTGAACGAGCAGGCGAGCTTTTCGACCAGGTACACCGACCGGTGCTGCCCGCCGGTGCAGCCGATCGCCACGGTCACGTAGCTGCGGTGGTCGCGCGCCAGCGGCTCCAGCCAGTGGTTCAGGAAGCCCTCGATGTGGCGGTGCATTTGCTCCACGTCGGCATGCTGCTCGAGAAACCTCGCCACCGGCTCGTCGCGGCCGGTCAGGTCCTTGAGCGCCGGCTCATAGTGCGGATTGGGCAGCATGCGCACATCGAACACGTAGTCGGCATCGACCGGGATGCCGCGCTTGAACGCGAAAGACTCGAACACCAGCGTCAGCTGGCTCGTCGGCGCGGACAGCAGGGCCTTCACCTGTGCCTGCATCTGCGATGGCCGAATCACGCTGGTGTCGATCACGTGGGCCTGCTCGCGCAGGTCAGCCAGCAGCTCGCGCTCCAGTTCGATCGCATCCACCAGCGCATGCCGCCGATCGTTCGCGACGTGGCTGGCCGCTTCGTCGGGCCGGTGCCCGGACAGCGGATGGCGCCGGCGCGTTTCGGAAAAGCGGCGCACCAGCGTATCGGTGTTGGCATCGAGGAACAGCGGCCGGATGTTCACGCCCTGGTTCTTGAGCTCGCGCAGCTGCTGCGGCACCAGGGGCAACGACGTCGCGCTGCGCACGTCCATGGCAATCGCCACCCGCTCGGCACTGTTGCGCCGCTCCAGATCGATGAAGGACAGCAGCAGCTCCGGCGGCAGGTTGTCCACGCAGTAGTAGCCGGCATCCTCCAGCGCGTGCAGGGCCACGGACTTGCCGGACCCCGACATGCCGGTGATCAGGATGACCTCGAACGCCATGGCAGGCTCCTTGATTTACGACCCGGTGGCCGCGGCGCCGGCGAGCATTTCCTTGGCGTGGGCGAGGGTCGTGCCCGACAGCCGCTCGCCGCCCAGCATGCGGGCGACTTCGGCCACGCGCTGCTCGCCCAGCACGGCGCTGACGCGGCTGGCGGGGCCGCCGGCGTCGCTTTTCTTGGCCACCACCAGATGATGATCGGCGCAGGCTGCGACCTGCGGCAGGTGTGTGACCGCCAGCACCTGGCGGTCGCGTCCGAGCTGCTTCATCAGCCGGCCGACGGTTTCCGCCACCGCACCGCCGACGCCGGAATCGACCTCATCGAAGATCAGCGTTTGCGCCGTGCCCAGGCGGCTGGTGGTCACGGCGATGGCCAGCGCGATGCGTGACAGCTCGCCGCCCGAGGCGACCTTGCCGACCGGACGCGGCGTACTGCCGGCGTGCCCCGCCACCAGGAAGCCGACCTCTTCCAGGCCACTTTGCTGCGGTTCGGCGCTGACCTGCAATTGCACTTCGAAGCGTCCGCCCTGCATGCCCAGGCCCTGCATCGCCTGGGTCACGGACTTGGCCAGCTGCGGTGCGGCCTTGGCGCGGCCCTTGGACACGGTCCGCGCCTCGCTCGCGTAAGCCTGGGCGGCCTTCTTCTCGGCGGATTCCAGGGCGGCGAGGTCGGCGGCTGCATCCAGCCGGGTGAGCTCCTCTTTCCAGGAGACCAGCAGGCCCGGCAGTTCCGCCGGGGTGCGCTTGTAGCGGCGTGCCAGCGACAGCCACAGCGACATGCGCTCGTCGAGTTCGGCCAGGCGCGCCGGGTCGAGCTCGGTCTTGCGGAGGTAGGCGTGCAGCGTATGCGCGGCGTCCTCGGCCTGCGCCAGGCTCGAGGCCAGCACCTGTGCGATATCACGGAACGCCGGTTCGACGCCTTCCTGCGCCTCGATCAGGGCCACGCCGCGGGCCAGTGCGCGGGTGGCGCTGTGATCCTCACCCTCCAGCGTGTCGAGCGTGCCCTGCGCCGCCTCCAGCAGAGACTGCGCATTGGCCAGCCGGGTGTGGCTGGTGTTCAATTCGTCCCACTCGTCCGCGCCGGGCGCGAGCTTGTCCACTTCGGCGATCTGCCAGGCCAGCCGCTCGCGCTCGCGCTGCAGCGAGTCTTGCGCCGTGCGGGCGTCGGCCAGCGTCTTTTGCGCCGCGCGCCAGCGTTGCCAGGCCTGCTGCAGCGGCTGGGCGTCGACGCCGGCATAGGCGTCGAGCAGGGCGCGCACGGCTTCGGGCCGGGTGAGGCTTTGCCAGGCGTGTTGCCCGTGGATGTCCACCAGCAGATCGGCCAGTTCGCGCAACTGCGTGGCGGTCGCTGGGCTGCCATTGATCCAGGCGCGGCTCTTGCCCTGCTTGTCGATATTGCGGCGAAGCAGCAGGGCGTCGTCGGCGTCGAAGCCGGCTTCCTGCAGCCAGGCCGCGAGCGCGGGCGGCAGGTCGTCGAACTCCGCGCTGATCTCGGCCCGCGCCGCGCCTTCGCGCACCACGCCGGCATCGGCACGCTCGCCCAGCGCCAGTTGCAGGGCATCGACCAAGATCGACTTGCCGGCACCGGTCTCGCCGGTGAGGACGGAAAAGCCGCGCTCGAGATCCAGCTCTAGTTCGCGCACGATCACGAAATCACGCAGGGCAATCCGCTTGAGTGCCATCAGGAGTGCCCCTCGTTCCAGTGCATCTTTCGGCGCAGGGTGTCGAAGTAGTTCCAGCCGCGCGGATGCAGGAAGCGCACCCGGTGCTGCGAGCGCTTCACGCTGATGCGGTCGCCGTGCAGCAGCGACGCCAGCGATTGCATGTCGAAATTGGCACTGGCATCGCGGCCCGACACCAGTTCGATCGTGACTTCGGCAGCGTCCGGCAGCACGATCGGCCGGTTGGACAAGGTGTGCGGCGCGATCGGCACCAGCACCCAGCCCGGCGTGGACGGATGCAGCAGCGGCCCGCCGGCCGACAGCGAATAGGCGGTGGAGCCGGTGGGCGAGGCCATGATCAGGCCGTCGGCACGCTGGTTGGCGACGAAATGGCCATCGATCTCCACCCGCAGCTCGACCATGCCGGAAGTCGCGCCGCGATTCACCACCACGTCGTTCAAGGCCGCGGCCTCGAACACGCAGTGGCCGTCGCGCAGCACGCTGGCCTGCATCATGCTGCGATGGTCTTCCTCGTACTGGCCGGCGAGCATGGCTTCCAGGGCGCCGCGGAACTTGTCCAGCGGAATGTCGGTGATGAAGCCCAGGCGGCCCTGGTTGATGCCGATCAGCGGCACGCCGAAACGCGCCATCTGCCGCCCGATGCCCAGCATCGTGCCGTCACCGCCGACCACCAGCACCAGATCGCAGTGTTCGCCAATGCCTGGCACATCCAGGCTGGTATAGCCGGTGATGCCCGAGGCCGCCGCCGTGTCCCGCTCCAGCACGACTTCGCAACCCCGGGAAGCCACGAAATGGGCGACCTCGTCCAGCACGGCGCTCATGGCTGCCGCCGCGTGTCCCGCCACGGCGGCGGGGTGCTTGCCGATCAAGGCGACCTGGCGGAACTGGGATTTCATCCGCAAATTACATCATCAAAAAGGCTCTGCTTCTCAAGCCCAGCCGTGTTTGCCGCGCTTGCCTGCTGACCCTGTCGCTAAAATCGCTTCGACATGCTCGATGACCGCGCCAAGTTGCTGCTGAAAGCCCTGGTCGAGCGCTACATCGCCGACGGCCAGCCGGTGGGTTCCCGCACCCTTTCGCGCGCTTCGGGCCTGGACTTGTCGCCGGCGACCATCCGCAATGTGATGGCGGATCTCGAGGAACTGGGGCTGATCGCCAGTCCGCACACCTCGGCGGGTCGCGTCCCCACGGCGCGCGGCTACCGCCTGTTCGTCGACACCATGCTCACGGCTCAGCGCGAGCAGCTGCAGGCGCCCAGCCTGCCGCCCGACCAGCCGCAGAAGGTGATCGCCAACGCCGCGCAGCTGCTGTCCAACCTGTCGCAGTTCGTCGGCGTGGTGATGGCGCCACGCCGCACCTCGGTGTTCCGCCACATCGAATTCCTGCGCCTGTCCGAAAAGCGCCTGCTGGTCATCATTGTCTCGCCCGACGGCGACGTGCAGAACCGGGTGGTGTTCACCGCCACCGACTACACCCAGTCGCAGCTCATCGAGGCCTCCAACTACCTCAACACGCACTTCGCGGGCCTGGCCATCGAGGAAGTGCGCGAACGCCTCAAGGGCGAGGTCGAAAAGCTGCGCGGCGAAATCGCCACCCTGATGCAGACCGCGGTACAGGTCAGTTCGGAAGCTCTGCGCGAGCAGGAAGAAGTCGTCATCTCCGGCGAACGCAACCTGCTGGCCGTGAGCGATTTTTCCAGCGACATGGGCCACCTGCGCCGCGCCTTCGAGCTGTTCGAGCAGAAGGCGCAACTGATGCGCCTGCTCGACATCTCATCCCAGGCTGCGGGCGTACGCATCTTCATCGGCGGCGAAAGCCAGATCGTGCCCTTCGAGGAACTCTCGGTGGTTAGCGCGCCATACGAGGTGGACGGCCAGGTCGTCGGCACGCTGGGCGTGATCGGCCCCACCCGCATGCCCTACGACCGCATGATCCAGATCGTGGACATCACTTCGCGGCTGGTGAGCAACGCGCTGAGCCACAACAAGTAGCGCCCTACAATCGACACCGGTCGGGCCGTTAGCTCAGTTGGTTAGAGCAGGGGACTCATAATCCTTCGCGCCCTGCGCACGGGGTAGCGGTGTGGTCACGAAAAAGCCCAGTAAAAACATGCACTTGCGTCGGCGCTGTTCTTGATAACCACGCTGGCCGCAGGTGTCGAGTAAGCACCACGTAACCACAGCGACCGCAAACGGTCCGGTCCCACGTTCTTTGACCTCGGTTGCAAACCTCCCGAACGTTGCCCAGCGTTGCAGTCCGCGCTCGCCTCACCTGACACCACCTTGGTCGTATCGCCGGGGCCCGGGCAGGGGTGAATTGGCGCTCCGACTCTCGGTGCAGTATCGAACCCCCGCTGAGGCCGCCGGTGTGGTCAGGTACCATTGAGGCCTGAATGGGGCGTTAGCTCAGTTGGTTAGAGCAGAGGACTCATCAATTGGTGACACGGCTTCGAGAGAGGCCGATGAAAACCGGGTGAATTCAGGGAAACCGTAAGCCGCAAGGCACGGCAATCCTGAGCCAAGCCCGCCGAACGGCAGGCCACGCGCAAGTGGTCAGTAGGCGGGAAGGTGCAGAGACTAGGACGTGAGGAGCCGATCCGATACGCGTCCCGCGAGCGCCCGGCACCCGAACGTAGCGGCATCACGCCGCGACGAGGGTGGTGAGATAGTCCAGGGAGCGGGGTAACCCGCGCAAACCTGAATCCTTTGGTCGTTGGTTCAAGTCCAACACGCCCTACCATTCCGCGAGCCTCCACGCGGGGTGCGAACGTTTGAGATCAGGGTTTTGAACCCCTGAGCAGATACGCTGGGTTTGGGCCTATAGAATCACTCAGCCGCGCGAGCGCGGCATGAGAGAGAGGGCAACCACTGGCTTAAGTAGGTGCCGGTGTTGACTGGGAGGAGAGCCCATTTGCCAGTCGCGTCAACTAATGAGGCAACCACTCGCATCCAAGTGATTGATGCGCAGCTTGCGCACGCCGGCTGGAGCGAATCCCGACGCGACTACATTGAAGAGTATGTACTTGCGACGCAGGAGCCAGAAGCGACACGCGGATGGTCCCAGTTCGCGGACTATGTGCTGCTCGGAAGCGATGGGAAACCGCTGGCTGTAGTCGAAGCCAAGCGAACCTCTAGAGACGAGTTGGCTGGCAAACGGCAGGCGTCAGATTACGCGAACGCCATAAAGGCGAAGTTCGGTCACGACCCGTTCATCTTCCTCACCAACGGCAAAGAAATTCAGTTCTGGGATCGCGCCCGCTACGCGCCTCGGAAGGTTTCAGGCTTCTATACCCGTGACGATCTGGAGCGCCTACGCCACCAGTGCCAATTCGCGCAGCCTTTGGATGGCGTCGTTATCAATCCGGACATCGCCGGCCGTGACTACCAGAACGAAGCTATCCGACGTGTGACTGAAGGCGTAGACGCCGCCAAGCGGAAGTTCCTGCTCGTGATGGCAACTGGCACGGGCAAGACGAGGACGACCATCGCTCTTGTCGACACTCTGCTTCGCTCGAAGCGTGTCCAGCGGGTGCTGTTCCTGGCGGACCGCCGCGAACTGGTACGTCAGGCCATGTCGGAGTTCAAGTCCCATCTGCCCAACGAGAGCTTGGCCCGAATCGAGTCCGGAGAGATTTCTGGCGCTCGCATCCAGTTTTCGACCTACCCCAGCATGATGCAGGTGTATTCGCGCCTGTCGGTCGGCTACTACGACCTGATCGTCGCAGACGAAAGCCACCGTTCCATTTATCAGCGATACAAGGCCATATTCGACCATTTCGATGCCATCCAGCTTGGACTGACTGCCACGCCAACTGATTACATCGACCACAACACCTTCGAGTTGTTTGATTGCGGGGATGGCGCTCCCAGCTACTACTACAGTTACGAGCAGGCGATTGCCGACCAGAACCTGGTGAACTACCGTGTCCTGGATGCACAGACCAATTTTCAATTAAAGGGCATCCAGGGCGACGCTTTGCCGCAGCCACTTCAGCAGATGGCGCGCGATCAAGGTGTGGATATCGATGAGCTCAACTTCGATGGCAGCGACATCGAGAAGGGCGTCATCAACCAGGGCACCAACGATGCCATGGTGCGGGAGTTTATGGACAAGAGCCGCAAAGATATTCGCGGGCTTCCCCACAAGTCCATCATCTTTGCCGTTAGCCACGCGCATGCGAAGCGTCTGTACGAGAGCTTCAACCGCCTCTATCCTGAGCTGCAACGCCAGGGCATGGCCGAAATCATCGATAGTCACATGGAGCGCGCCGATGCCACGCTGGATGACTTCAAGTTTCGAGCTATGCCGCGTGTAGCCATCTCGGTGGACATGCTTGATACCGGTGTCGACGTGCCCGCAATCCAGAATCTAGTGTTCGCCAAGCCTGTGTTCAGCAGGGTCAAGTTCTGGCAGATGATCGGTCGCGGTACGCGCCTGCATACCGACAAAGCCACCGGCGAAATCAAGAAGGACTTTTTGATTATCGACCACTGGAAAAACTTCGCGTACTTCAAGCTCAAGCCCGATGGTGAAGTGGATCACCCGAGCGAGCCATTGCCCGTGCGCCTTTTCCGTTTGCGGCTGGAGGTGTGGCAGTTGCTTCACGGACAGGAGCCAGGTGCTCCAAGCACTCGCGACGCCATTGCAGTTCTGCAAGCCATGCTGCAGGCTTTGCCACGCCAAAGCATCAATATACGGCCACACTGGGACGAGCTTGATGCATTGGCCCGGCAGTGGCCGGCGCCCGACCCTATGATGCTCGAACACCTGTCGAAGACCATCGCGCCCCTGATGCGCCTGGCACCATTGGCGGGTCTCGACGAGTTGCAGTTCCGCGTATGGTGCGAGCGGCTCACTGTGGCCTGGCTCAAAGGCGATGCCAGCGAGCAGAACACGGTGCGCGAGCGCATCGAAAGCGCCGTGGCCAGCCTGGCCGACAACATCCGAGACGTGCAACGTGTAGCCGAGCAGCGCGCCTGGGTCCAGTCCGCCGGGTTCTGGAAACACCTTGACGCAGGCCGGCTTGCCACCTTGCAGGTCGTGTTCGCGCCGTTAATGCGATACCGCACCCGCACCCCCGGGCATACGGTGGAAATCAACCTGCCGGACACCATTACCCAACGCAGCTGGATCATCTACGGGCCCACGGGCGAGGGCGCCTTTGCCGAAAGCTACCGCGAGCAGGTGGAGGCGCTGGTGCGCCGCCTGGCCGACCAGCTTCCGGAATTGGCCAAGCTCAAAAACGGCGAAGTCCTGAGCCACAACGAATTGGAACGCATCAGCGCCACGCTGAATCAAGCTGACCTCTTTGTCACGGAGGACACCCTGCGTAAGGCTTTTGAAGCTCCGGCTGCATCGCTGACGGATCTCCTGCGGCACATGCTGTGTGAAGGCGCACACCTCCCCAACCGCGAAGAGCGCATCAATGGCGCATTTGATGCCTTCATTTCGGCTCATGGCTACCTGCGTGCCAACCAGCTCAATTTTCTACGAGCTGTGAAGGCTGCCGTACTTCGCCACGGTCGCATCACCCGCGCGGCGCTGGACCAGCCGCCTCTTTCGCGCGTGGGCCGTGTGGAGACGCTGTTCCCTCCGCAGGACATCAATGAACTCATCGCCTTGACTGACCAGTTGTTGGACGAGGCGGCATAAATCTCAAGAACGAATCTGAATGCTTGCTCCTCACATTAAAAAGAAAGTCGACGAACTGTGGAATCGCTTTTGGTCTGCCGGACTAACCAATCCCTTGGTGGCGGTGGAGCAAATCACCTACTTGCTCTTTCTCAAGCGCCTGGAGGACATCGACCACAAGCGCGTGGAGCGCGGGCTCCGCTCGGTTTATGCCTTGACGCCTGAGGAAGAGCGGCAGATTGGAGCTGCATCAGAACATGCCAAGGCCAGCCTGCGTAGCCAGCTTGACGCCGCTTCCTGTCGTTGGAGCTACATCAGGCAAGAAAAAACCAGGCCATCGCATCTCATTGACAAGGTATTCCCTTGGTTGCGAACCATCGGCGCTCGCCTCTCCTCTGGCGAAGACGGTACGGAGCTGGCGAGCATCAACGACCGCATGGCCGATGCGTACTTTCAGCTCGATCCTAACAAGGGCAAAGTGCTGAGCGATGCCATCGACGCCATCGACCAGCTCTTTGCGCGCGCCGGTGAAGGCAATGCTGCCCAGGACATCATGGGCGACACCTTCGAGTACCTGCTCAGTGAGGTGGCTACCGCAGGCAAGAACGGCCAGTTCCGCACGCCACGCCACCTGATCCGCTTCATGGTCGAGCTGCTCGACCCCGAGCCTGGCCAGCGTGTGATCGACCCCGCAGCCGGCACGGGCGGGTTCCTGTTCAGCACTCAGCAGCACTTGATGCGCAAGTATTCGGCGCAAGAAAACGTCGTGCTGGAATGGGACGGCGCCCCGCACCGCACCGACGGTGCCGCCGCCACGCCCGAGCAATACGCAGCCATCCACAACGGAGCCAATTTCGTCGGCCTGGACAACGACCGGACCATGGCCCGCATCGGCTGGATGAACCTGGTGCTGCACGACATGACCGACCCGCACCTGTTGCAGGGCGACTCGCTCAGCAAGCGAGAAGGCAAGGGCCGACTGAAGCAATTGCTCGAACCGGAAACGTACGACTTCGTTCTGGCCAACCCACCCTTCACCGGCACGGTGGACAGTGGTGACCTGGAGCCTGATTCACTGCTGTTTCCCCGCGTTGGCGGTGGCGGCAAGAAGAAGGACGAAGCCATCACCAACAAGAGTGAACTTCTCTTCTTGTGGCTGATGCTCGACCTGCTGCGCGTGGGCGGGCGTTGCGCAGTGATCATTCCCGAGGGCGTGTTGTTCGGCAATACCGATGCCCATATCCGCCTGCGCCGCGAGCTGCTGACCGAGCATGTGGTGGAAGGCGTCGTCTCGCTGCCAGGCGGCGTTTTCCAGCCCTATACAGGCGTCAAGACCTCAGTTCTCATCTACCGCAAGGAAACCCGGCGCGACGACAGGCACACCTTCACCGGCGCCCACGCCCCACGTACGGAGCATGTCTGGTTTTACGAGGTCGAAAAGGATGGGTTTTCGGACAATGCCAAGCGCAGTCCCCTTCAAGGCCAGCAAAACGACCTGTGGGATGCGCTGGAAAAGTTCAAAGCCTGGATCTCGCACGGTCGTACAGGTGCACGGAAACATGAACAGACCCTGCTGCAACCCCGCTTTCGCGCAGAGCGCTGGCGCCAGGCGCTGCTGCGTGACACAGCCGACCAACTCACGCCTGCCGGTGATGCCTTCGCGGCATCGCCCGACACCAGCATGTGGGACGGGCAGGTTTGGGGCATCCACGAACTCTTCCCCGAACTACCCGTCGACCCCAAAGCTGCTGAAGAACGCGTGCGGTCGACCGTCGCCGCTCCATTGCTTGAGCTTGCCGTCCAAGCGCTGGCGCCAGCGGCTCAAAGAGCCTTGGACGCAACGCTCAACGGGCGTGAGGCCGACAAAGTCACTGATGCAGAACTGCTGGATGCGTGGCTGAAAGCCGGCAAGTCAGCCGAGGCTGAATTTAAGAGGCTCGCACGCGAAAAGGAGTCGTTCTTTGAAAGAGATGATTCGCCAGCGCTGCCGATATGGAAGGACTTGGTCAAGACTGCGCTTTCAGAAGCGCACGCCGATGCGTATGCGCTGGCTATCCTGCTAGGCGACGAGCCCCCATTGGCCATAACCGCGCACGACATCAACCAGAAGCTGACAGAAGTGGCCCAAGAGGTTGCCAAGCTCGACGGCTTTGATGTGACGCTGCGCAGCCTGGCCGTTGATCAGGCGACCGAACTTAAGGCGGCCAAACACTGGGTGGTGCCGGTGCGCGCCTGGGCCCGTAACGACGAATGGTGCAGCGAGGATGGCACGCTCACCGGCTCGCATGACGCTGACGGCCTGGTGCGCCACGCCTATGTGCAATCCATGCTGACCGCGGGCCTGTACGACGACAAGGGCACACTCAAAGACGGTTTGCTCGACCCCGACTGCATCGAGGCCCGCGAGTGGAACCTGTCCGCTGGGCAATACAAGCCGTTCGACTTCACCCAGCTCAAGAGCGACAAGAGCGTGGTCGCGCTGATCACTGCGCTCAAAGGTACGGAGCAGGAAATCATCAAGGGTCTCGACAAGCTGCTGGCGCTGGTAGAGGGGCGGGAATGAGGCTGCCCGAAACCTGGATACAGACGACAGTTCGTGCTGTCGTCACGGACGTGCAACCCGGCTTTGCACAAAAGCCAGGCGACGAAGACGAAGGCACGACGCCGCAGATCCGCACCCACAACGTGACGCCGGACGGCAAGATTAGTCTGGAGGGCATTAAGCACATCACTGCCAGTGAAAGAGAGCTGGCACGTTATTCCCTTGCCGTCGGTGACGTGGTGTTCAACAACACGAACAGCGAAGAGTGGGTAGGGAAAACGGCGGTCTTCGATCAAGAGGGCGACTTCGTCTTCTCCAATCACATGACGCGATTGCGTGTTCGCAAGGAGTTGATCTGCCCGGAGTACCTTGCAGCCTATCTGCAGTTGCTCTGGTCAATGGGCTACTCAAAGACTCGGGCGAAACGCTGGGTCAGCCAAGCCGGTATTGAGAGTGACACGCTCGCCTCATTCAAGATCCCACTCCCTACCCTCCCCGAGCAACAGCGCATCGTCGATGTGTTGCGGCAGGCGGAAGCGGTAGCAAAGGCGAAGCAGTCGATCGGCAATCAGATCGATCGAGTGATCCGAACCGCCTACTGGGAATACTTTGGTGCCTGGTACAGCGCTGATGGCTTGGCTGATCCAGTGCGTATCAGCGACTGCATTGCTGATTCTCAGTATGGCGTTTCCGAAGCCATGGCGGATAGTGGGTCGCACGCAGTGCTGCGTATGAACAGCATCACCGCCAGCGGCTGGCTTGACCTGTCCGAATTGAAGTACGCCAACTTGTCCAGTAAGGACATTGCATCGACTGCGCTACAAGATGGCGATCTGTTGTTTAACCGAACCAACTCCAAAGAGCTGGTCGGCAAGTGCGCAGTGTGGCGCAATGTTGCCGGTGAATTTAGCTTCGCCTCTTACTTGGTCCGGCTGCGCTTGAAGAGCGAGATGCTTCCCGAGTACCTATGGGCCACTTTGAACAGCGCCTATGGCAAATACCGTTTGACGAATGCGGCCAAGCAGGCGGTCAGCATGGCCAATGTGAGCCCAACGGACCTTGGTCGCATCACGGTCCCATTGCCACCGTTCCATCTGCAAGAGCGGTTCGCCAATTTTGTGCGTAGCGTCGAAGCACGCCGAACGGAGATGCTCAGTAAGTTGGATGCGTTTTCTGAGCTGCAAGCTGTCGCGTGCCAACAGGCATTGGTTGGCGACTTGACGGCCGCATGGCGCGATGATCACGCTGCCGAGATCGCGGAGGGCGCGCAGATCCGTGACGCGCTGCTTCGGCAAGGTGGCACCAAGATCAACCTCAGTGCGAAAGAGGTTGCAACGGCGAACTTGCCGGCGGATATCACCACGCGTCCCACACGCCACTGGCTGTTGGCCGAACTGAATGAATTCCAGCGTCAAGTATTGGCGGCCTTCACAACCTATTGCCAGGCCAGCGGGGAGCCTCTGCTGGTTGAAGACCCGGACGTGTACGCCCGCTTCTGCGGCCACACAGCGGTGACCGAGCGCTTGCAAGCTTATGGCCCGTCTCACGGGAATCGCATACGCCGCTCGCTCAGCCAACTGGCCGCCCTGGGACTGATCGCAAAAGTCACCTTGCCCAAGGTCGATCCGGAAAGGGGCGAGCGCGACTACCTTAAAGCCTTTCGTCCGCTGCGGAACGACGAGTTCACGCGGATGGCCGACGTGCAGGCTCTGCGCAAGGCCTTGTCGTCCGGTGTCGATCAGGAGCATTACTACTTTCAAGTCCAATTGGACTACGAAACCTCGGAGCGTGCTGGCGCTGGCGGCATGTTTCAAGTGATCTCGCTTGAAGATGACGAAGGCAAGGACTTCACCCATCTGGTGGACCAAGGCCAGCACTACGCTTCGCTCGACGACCTGAGGGACAGCCTTGCGAGAGCCCTCAAGGTGGCTGCGGGGCAAATCGAGTTGGAGGCGGTGTAATGCGCCTACGCTACCTCCACCTTCAGAACTACCCCCCCATCTCGAACATCAAGGTGTGCTTCGCCAGTGGCTCGCCGCTCGCGCGCGAATGCGCCATTCGGTTTGTGGTGGGCGTGAACGGCAGCGGCAAGTCCAACCTCCTGCGCGCCGTGGCTGAGGTGTTCCTCGCGCTCGCCGACCTGCGCTTGCCAGCCTTCCCAGTGAGCCTAATCTACGAACTGGGTGTGCGGGGTTCACCCAGCCAGCGCACGCTATTGCTGCATTGCCCCGGCGATCGTCAGCAGGCAAGTCTGTGGCTGCACGAGCGGTTTGCATTTGACGACCAGAACGGACAGGAAGTCTTTGAGGCTTGCGTCGAACACTTGGCGCTCAAGGGCACACCCACCGTCCCTGGCTTCACAGCGCTGATTGAACCTGGCCGTTGGCCGCAGCGCGACAGTACGCCGCCCCAGATAGCACTTCCTTCGGCGGTGCTCGCGTACACGACGGGCGACCTGCGTCCGTGGCGTTCTGTGTGGAGCCGAAACCAGAACGCGGAAGGAATGCAGCGAAGCGGTGAAGGTGACGACAGTGAAGAGCGTCCAGCGGGATGGACAGCTGCCCAAGAGCGGGCGTTACTCGCGGCACGCCCCCCATTTCGGACAACTCAAGACCCAGACAGACGCCTCTCGACTGCTGAAGCCGAGAGCTTTCGGCGGCCCCTGTTGCTGGATGCGACGCTGCTCAAGTGCGCTCTGCTGGCGGTGGCCTTGCCGCAAGCCTTCGTTGAAACCACTGACTACCCGAGTCGCGCCAAAGTCGATGCAGCGATGGCTCGGCTTCGCCGTCGCTCCGACAACAAGACCGCGCTGCAAGAACTGCTGGAGCGTGGCGGATGGCATCACCTCGTGTCAGTGGCCTTCCGCTCGCGCCTGCAGGCAACACAGTGGGACCAGAAACTTTGCGAAACTGCCCACGACTGGTGGCTGTGCGCCAGTGAAGTGATCGCCGAGCCGCATCCGGTGGAAGCCCGCCGCACCCTGTTGTTTGACTTGAAGGGCCCGCTCGATACGCAGGCGCCAAGTTTTGTTTCTGCCGCTCGCGACGAACTGCAGTCCTGCACCACTCAAGGTGAGGCCCTTTGGGCATTGTTGGGAGGCGCCCAGGATGCCAGTGCCTTCGACCTTTTCACTCGCCTGTTGGAGCTGAACCAGGTCGGTCTATTCGACGATGTACTGATCCGCCTGCGTCGCGTGCCGGTGCCCAGCGATGCCGATGTGCCGGAGGCGGACGACATCGGCGTGCTTCGCTACGAGGAGCTGTCGGATGGCGAGCAGATGGTGCTGGGGCGCATGGCACTCTTTCATTTGCTGCAAGGTCAGCAGGACGCCTTGTTGCTGCTTGACGAGCCCGAGACCCACTTCAACGACAAATGGAAGCGCGAGATCGTCGACATCATTGACGACGCCATTGGCCACACCAGCAACGATGTACTGATCTCCACCCATTCAGCCATCGTACTTTCGGACGTGTTCAACAACGAGATCGTGATGGTGGAGAAGGCGGCGCACGGGTCCACCGTGCGCAGTGTGGATGAGCCGACGTTCGGTACCGATCCCAGCGCGCTGATGATGACAGTGTTTGGTGCGGACGACAGCATCGGCAAGCGGGCCCAAGAGTTCATCGAAGGCAAGCTTCGGCAGACCAGCGGCACGCAAGCGGAAATCGTCGACCTAAAGCGCCTGATTGCCCGCATGGGGTCGGGCTTCTACCGCAGTGAGCTGCGCACCTTGCTAAACACCTGGCGGGGCCGCGATGCTTAAGCCAATACATCGTGTGGCGTGCTCCCCCGCACTGGCTGCTTGTCAGCACCTGATGCAGCGATTTGCGCTGTGGCTTTGCGACCCCGGCACTTCGGCGGCATACCTCACTAAGGTTGGCTTGCAACCGCCCGTGATGCCCAGCGTCATTGAAGCGGATTGGCTTTGGGACTTTCTCCAAAGCAAGGAAGACAAACGGCCGTTGCTGGATCGTGCGCTCGTGTTGGTGGCGATGCCGGCCGCGCAGAAGACGGCATTGAACGCATGGGTGCAGTCTGTCTCGGCGCTCGCGCCCCA
>Ga0207853_1000042_pt1 | contig 35845 bp, 37 predicted proteins | sample LuqExpMetagenom6_FD_187764 | JGI IMG/M metagenome (GOLD analysis project Ga0207853, IMG submission 187764) | Tropical forest soil microbial communities from Luquillo Experimental Forest, Puerto Rico - Sample 6 (SPAdes) | ecosystem: Environmental > Terrestrial > Soil > Tropical forest ...
GCGGGCGCGGCGGATGCCACCGGGCCTACGGGATTGGAAGGAGGTTCGGGCTTGGGGGGTTCGGTTGGTCCGGGGGTGGACTTGGCGGGCTCGGCGGCGGCGGGCTCAGGCGCGCTACCAGTTCCCGCTGCAGTTCTGGTTCGTCCACCGCTTCCGCCAGCGTTTCCTGCAGCAGCCGCCTGTGCTCTTGCTGCTCGCTCAGCTTGCTTGGTTTGGACGAAAGCGGGGTGATCTGCGTTGGGCCGGTGATCGAGCACGCTTGCGATGAAGTCTGCATGGGTGTCATCCCTCCCTTGGGCTTGTTTGAACCACTGGGTGAACCATTTCTTGGGGTTCATTGCCCAAGCGTCGTGGCCAGCCTCCGGTTCCCCGTTTTTGACTGCCCGATCCATGAAATCGTTGAACTCAGCCTGAGTAGAGAACTGGCGCGCGTTCATCTTCGGCTTGGGCGGCGTGCTCTGCGGTCCGGGAGGGGGTGGGACACTGCCTGTCCGTCCCCCACTGCTGCCGGGCGGCGGAGTCTGGCGCTGCTGTTGCTGGCTACCGGTGCTTTGCTGGCGTTGCTGCCGCTGCTGGGGGCCGGGCTGCGGTCCCGGTTGGGGTCCGGGTGGGGTTTGGCGCTGGCGCGGGCCTGCGCTGCTTCCTGTTGGCCCAGGTTGCGGGCCGGGCGCTGGTCCGGCTCCGGACGTAGGACCGGGCGGCGGCGTGCCTGCGCCGGTTTCTGAGGCATCGGCAGTCGCGCCGGTAAAGGAATCGTCTGGCGCTGGTCCGGGCGCGGCCTTGGCGCCGGGAGTGCCGGCGGGCTGCTGCTCCGGCTGCTTGGCCTTGAAGTTGGGGATGAGTCCCATTCCTCCACCGATCAGCACGGCGGACAAGAACTGCTTAGGATCCACGTCCCGTCCCATGTAGGCGGCATCCAGCGTTTGCTGCGTGGCGTTGATCAAACCTTGGTTCATTGCGCCCGCGCCCATGCGAGCCACAAGACCCTCGGTTTCTGGCATCAGTTTGCCAAGCAGGGCAAAACTGCCGCCGGAGAGCGCGCCGTAAATCCGGGAATCGGCCCGCATCTTGTCCGCCACTTGGTGGTATTTCTCTGCAAGGTCCGGGTCGGTGTCCTTCACGGCCGCCGCCTGCTTTTCCGCAGCATCCGCGGCAATGTGCGCTTCCGCCGTTTTCTGGCCATAGACACTCACGCCAAGCAGCGCCGGTCCGCCGGGCACTGCGCCAATGGGCAGTTGTCCGCCAAGTTCACCGGTGCCACGCACGAACGCGCCTGCGGTCGTTGGGCGTGTGGTGCCGGGGTAAATGTTGGGAATTTCTTCCAGCGTCTTTTGCCAGACCTTGCTCTGCTTGGTGCCGAAAACCGGGTCCAATGTGGACGCGATGGCGTAGTGGATGCCTGCCCCGAACTCCGTGAAGGAGCGCGCAAGATCCTCACCAAAGCTGCCGAGCCCAAATTCCCCCGCCTTTGCCGCCAATGGTGAAGCATTGAATGCCGCACGCACACGCTCACTGGTAAGCATACCCTTGCCAGCATCACTGTTGAGCGCGTCAGCGCGGGCGCGCGCTTCATTGGCCTTGATCTGCAGGGGTTGCACGACGCCGGCTGGCGCTTCAAAACCGACACTGCTTGCTGTGGCAAGAGAATCGCCGGCTTGGTCCGCTGCGTCCTGAAAGCGCGTTGCTTCCGCCATTGCTGCCGCCTGCGCGTTCTGCAGGTCATCATCGGTCACTGGCTTGACCTTCAAAATGCCATGCTCTGCTTTATCCCCGCCGTGCATATTCACCAGCACGTCCAGGTTGCCGTCCTTGCCCTTCTGGATGCCGAACATGCCAAGCTCAGTGTTTCCCGCTCCCATGATGGGATGGAACTGATTGCTGTCCTGCGGCATGTGGAACGCCGGATTTTTCAACGCGGCGTCAATGTCCTTTTTCGCCTGCGGGTGGACCTGGTCCGCCGTCTCGGGGTCCGTTTTATAAACCTCCCAGAACTCATTGGCAGCATCCCCGCTGTCGAAATGGTTTTCCGCGATGCGCTGCAGGTTGTTCTTCAGTAGTCCGGTCAGCGCACCCTGCACGTCCCGGTCCAGACGCATGTTACCGTTGAAAAACTTCTCTGGGTCTTTGTCTTTAACCACTGCGTCACCATAGGAGCGCATTTGATCGCGCCACTTGTGGACTGCAGCCGCCTGCTGCTCCGGCGGGACGTCGTTGTCCGAGCCGTATTTGAGGATTTGCGGCAGGGGCGGGGGTGCAATGGTGTCGTCATTGGCCATAGTAGAAGGCTGCGGAGCCCGGTCCGGCTTGCGGAGTATTGCCCGGCTTCACGCCATTGTCCATCTGCTGGATCACCTTGAGCAGCGCAGAGGCTTTTGCCTTTGCAACTTCGCGCGATGCCTTGTCAGAATTTTTTGTCTCGTCGGCGGCAAGCTGCCAGTTCTTGTATTGGTTCCACAGTTCTTTCAACTGGGTGTCCTTCTGCTTCTGCGCCTCCACGTCCTCCGGCTTGCTCTTTTTGAAGTAGGGGACTTGGGTGTTGTCCTTCATGTCAGGTTTGTAGCCGGCCACTTCCATGCCTGGCGGCGGCACGGCATCCTTGAATCCCATTTTCATCAAGTGCCCCTGCACGTCCGGATCATTGCCAAGCGTCACCATCATCTGGTGCATCTGCATCGCCTGATCCCGGTTCGCGGCTTTGTCCTTCACGTCCATTCCCGGGTAAACTTTTTCCAGCCAGAATTTGGCAGTGTCGTATGCCTGCGCCTTGTCCTTGGGGAGTTGAACCGCCATCGGTGCCTGGGTGATCTTGTCCGGCATGATGACACGCTCCGCAGTGCGATGTTTCTGCCCGTTCTGAATGTATTCATCCCACTCAATTTGGACATTGCCGCTCTTTTTGCGGAACGTGGCCATATTGCCGTCGTTGGTCACCTTCTTCACGACGTCCCCGTCCTTGATATTAGACCAGTCAAAACGCGAGCCGGACGCCGTGGTTGCTGGCGTGCCGGTCTTGGCGCGCTTCGCGGCGTCCAGTTGGTCCGTGAGCCGCTGAATCTGCGCGGCGTCCTGCTGCACCTGCGGGGTTGCCTTGGCTACCTTGTCCTTGTCGGTGTAGTCGAAGCCATTGGCGCTCTTGAATCCCGCGGCGCTGTCCTCGCGCAATTTGAGCGCGTCATCATAACCCTGCTGCGGAGTCTGTGGAGTTCCGGCCGGAATGGAGCCGGTGGGCTGCTGCATCAAAAACGAAGGCTGCGCGCTTTGGGGTGCCGGTGGGAGCAGACCCGCAATGGATGCTCCGGGTGGTGTGCTTGGCGCAATGGCGGCACTGGGTTGGCTGGGAAGATTCGGCATGGCCATTCCCGCCGGCGGCGCACCAGCCTGCGGGACGTTGCTCATTGCTGAGCGTGGCGGACCCACGAAATCCGGCGCTGCTTCCGGGTCGGTGGGTGCGGTTGGTGAGGAACTGGGTGGCGCAGCATCATCACCAGACACCACGGACACGCTGCCGGGAGCGCCGAGGGTTGCACCGGGTGCCTGCCCACCTTTTCCCAGGCCGAGATAGTAGGCGGCGTGTGCCTTATCCAGTGCCAGCTTGCCCTGAAGTTCCTGCAGTCCAAGGAAGTTATTGAACTGGTCCTGCTGGGATTTGCGCTGATCCTCGCGCTGGCGTGCCAGCGTCTCCGCAATGCCAAGGGCATTGTTGGTTGCCTGCTTCGATGTGGCGAGAAAATTCGCTTCCTCGTTCTGGGCAATCTGATCCTGCGCATCCAGATTCCGGCCAAGCTGCTGCATCCCTTGCAGCACAAGCTGGGCAAGGGAAGTGGGGTTCGTCTGGGGAAATGGAGCTGTAAGGAGTGCCATTAGAATGCCGCGAGTTGGTTCACCTGTGGATTGCCCGCACTGGTAAGGTAGCCGCCATTATACCCCGTCATGTTGAACCCGGGAATGGTGTTTACCGTAGAACTGGTGGGTTGGTTTTGTTTCAGCGCGTTGAGCAGGGAGTAGGAGGACAACCCTCCACCGAGTGCGCTGGCTGCATTGGAGATCCCGGCGCCAAGTGCGCTGTTGTTGCCAAGGTTGAGCGTGGCGGGAATCAGTGAGGCGTTGAGATTGAAAAGCGAGGATGCCGCCGGGTTTGCTGCTGCGGCAAGATTGTTGGCGCTCTGCGAGCTTTGCTGCACCAGTTGGGCTTGCTCAATGTTCTGCGCGTTCTGCTGCAGTTGGAGCCCGGCCAGGGTCGTTGGATCATAGAACATGCTGCTCGGATTGGAGAGCATGGAAGTGGGGAACACCTGCTGCGCACCCTGCAGCATGGTTTCAAACATATTCGCACCCTGTGTTTCCGCACTGAGCTGCGAAAGGCCAAGGTCTTTGAGCGTGGCGTTTGCGCTGCCGCCGGGCGTGCCGAGAGAGGCGGCGAGGCTGCTGCGGTTGCCGGTAATGTCCAGCACATCGGAGTAGGGAAGTTGGCCCAAAAGCAGGGATTTGGTCACTGCTCCCATCTGGTCCAGATTGGCCTGATAGTTTGGGACCAGTGCGCCGATTCGCTGCTGTGCCTGCCCAAGATTGTAGGCGTTGGTTGACGTCGAAAGCGCCTCCGCGGATGGCAGGGCGGAAATATTTGAGCCAATGGTGTCCAGTTGGTTCTGGTAGAAATCCACCGGGGCCACTGGTTGGTAAAGCGCGGCGTTGGGTGTGCTCCCGAAAATATCCGTCGCACCGAATTGACCAAGGAAGTTGCCACCAAGCGCCTGGCTGCTCAGCGTGTTGATCTGGTTTTGCGCATTGCTCAATGCCTGATTGCGGGCATCGGACTGCATGGACGCGCCCAGCAAGCTGCCGCCCGCGCTGATTGCGCTGCCACCGAGTAGTCCGAAAAGAAGTGCCATAGTCAGGGAACGGTTTGGATTTCCTTATCCTTAAAATAGTCGGGGTGAAGCCCGTTCATTTGGATATTCATGCCTGCCAGAAGGTCCAGTTTTGCTGGTGAGATTTCATTTGGAATGCCCATGTAGCGGCAGATGGCATTCATCACAATCTGTCGCCCCTCCCTGCTTCCAACCATATCCTCAAAGGAAAGCAGGATGGGGGTGTGTGTCTGCCTCCAAGTCTCTGCCAGGGTTTCCGCTGCAGGCCAGACGTCCGCCGCCAACTGTCCAAACTTTTTAACCGAGGACGCCAAGCACCTTAGCGGATTGCGATACAGGAAAAAGCGCAGGGCCGGGACTTCATCAAAGGCAGGGTTGAGATTGGTGGTGCAGTCGATCACCACTGGCGAGGATTCCAGCGCGTTCTGAATACGCCGCGTGTAGTTCTCACCAGTCAATGCCGCTTCATGGAAGGCAAAGATTCGGGGATGAAGATTCAATGCCGCGGCAAGCCAAGCGGTGCCACTGCGCGGCAGGCCCGCGATGATGGCAAAATTGGAACTGTTGATTTCTCTCACGACGTTATCCTCCGGTATGGCCAGCAGCCGGGCCTGCGGGTGGGCAATCCGCTGCGATGAACTTTCTTTCCAAGCAAATTGACCCTGCGGATCGTGGCGCCGCCTTCATCGCGGGCCTTGTCCCCAAGCAGGTATTGTTTGGCGCGTTGCTCATGCACCGCGCCCTTCTGCAGCAGTTGGGGGTCAGTGGACTGGGACCGAGTAAATTTGAAACTCAGCGCCATCTCCACGAACGCCTGTTTGTTGTCCGTCTCCACAATATCCTGATCATGGTAGAGCGGCGTATAGCGGCGGCTGGCAGTCACCCGCACCACGTCACGCTCACAGACGTTGGTAAGCGCCCGCCGGCGCATGTTTGGAATGAGTTCGCCCGGGCAATACTCACTCAGGATAGGGCTGGCATCCGTGCAGGCTGCGACGATGACGCCGCCTTCCAACTGCGCGCTGAATACAATGGCGCAAGGATGTTTGAAGCGTGCAACTTTGCTCGATGTGGCGGTGTAGCCGGGCGCGAGCGTGATTGTCTCACAGCATTCCTTGCCGATTTCATCGTAGTAGGATACACGCACAGTCTTTCCGCAATCACGCGGGGAGAGCGCGATGAATTTCACCGGCACCGCGCAATCGCCTATGTCGCGCTCCGTGCAAAAGCCATCGCCCAGGTCTGAGGATTCCAGCCTGCAGCCTGCGCGTCCCCGGAAGTCCGCCCGGTAGCCTCTCCACCGGTCCAACAGGGTGATGGGCGCTCCGGCAATGTCCATTTTCTCCACCTGTTGGATATAAGGAGGAAGTGTGAAGCCAAAATAATGCCCACCGCATGGGTCACAGTGGTTCGTGAACCGTTGCACGCAGAAACATTCCTCAAGGTCCATGAACATTTGGACCTTTTCATAGAGCAGATAGAAGTGCTGCCGAATGTCATTGGCCTTGCGCGCCAGTTCGTGCCGGTTGTCCCGGACCGTCAGGCCGTAAGGTTCCTGCAGCCAGTCAAGCAGAGTGCTGAATGTGGTGTAGCCCATGTTATTGTGGAAGGGTAACGCGGCGCGCATACACTTTCAGCGCGACGGTGCCGCCAAGTCCGGCGAAATTGAGGGTGCAGCCGGTTTCGCTGCGGTCTGTTGTCCACCAGCGCGAGCCCGAGCCCGGATCAGCCAGGAAATTCACGCCAATTTCAGCGTCAATGTCCGTAAAACCAGCATAGGAAATGGAAAAGGAGGCGGAACCGGAGGATGGATTTGCTGTGTTGTTGGTGACTTCACAGAATCCCGGCACATTGCCCGCTGCGACGTAGAGGCACCCGTTGGAATCTGGCGCCAGCAGATTGTCCGGGGCTTGGCTGATACAACTACCGACGTCCGAAATCGGAATCCACGTCCCGGAGGCTGGATCATAGCCCTGCAGAACACCGGTCACCTTGCCGTTTTCATCCACTGGAAGCCAGTAGAGCGTTTTGTTGGACGGCGGTTGCGTGCTTCGGATGATCTGGTCCTGCGGTTTGAGGGTGAACACCAGGATGCGCCGCTTTAATTCCTCTGCAGTCTGAGGATTTACACAGTCGCCAGTGCGCGCCGGGGCAATCACCACGATTGCTTCATCGTGTCCGGTTGGGACGAGGACTTTGGATGCGTTCATGCGGCGGCTTTTTCCCAGCGGTTGGTAGGTTCACTATACTCAAAGGCGTTGTAGTTGCCACAGGTTGTCCTTTTTCCGCGGCAGGTTTCCTCCGGCGGGGTGAGTTGGCCGGCGTTGGGGTCGGCATTCTGGAAGGAGAGGCGCACAAATTCAAGCTGGGCAAAGCCGGTGAACCGGACCAGCAGTTGCACGGCGCGGGCTTGCTTGATGGGCGGCTCGCCAATGCCGGCAATAACAGTGCGCGGCTGCAGCGCCGTCATGCAATCGCAGCCTGGAATGGGGTTGCAGGGCGTCCCGTCCGCGTGGCAGGCAATGCTTTTGCTGGATCTCCAAAACGTCCAGTCACCTTCGGAGTTCTCCCGAATCCACACACCCCACGTGAGGTCACCGGTCACATTGCGGAACGAAATATCACCGTTCATCAGTTGCTTGATGAGCGTTCGGTCCGCTCCACTAAACTCTCTCGACTCCACTTGGCAGGAAATTGGCACTGCGGTCCCGTCCTCCAGCACATCATGGGTGAGCGTTGGATCAATTTCCGCGATGTAGTTGCGGAAGCCGAGTTCGCCTGTCTCGAAGTTGTATTCGGTCTGGCGCGTGGTTCCAATAATGAAGGTGCGGTCTTGTTCACGGAATACTCCATTGATGAATTGAATCACTGACTCGCGGCCTGGGGGCAAGGTCCAAAGACCTTCCCACGCCCAGTTTTGCGGCTGCACGATGCCAAGCGGCATGAAGTTAAGCGCCACAAAACCGTCCGCTCCGCGCCAGCGCGATTGGCACCATTGGCCCACGGTGGAAAAGAAACGGTTCTGCGTGCCCCACTGCGCGCAGGAGGTGAAACGAATCAGCCGCTCCACATCGGCGTCAAACCATTCCTGCACCGGCTCACTTACCGGGCTTTGCGGGTTCCCAAAAAGCTGGTCATTGGCCGCGGCACTGCGGAGGCTTTGGATGCCGACGCGCGAGCGAAAAATCTGGTCCCCATTGTTGAGCGCGATGGCGTAGGCACCGCTGGCCGCTGTATCGAGCAGGGCAATGCTGGTGAGCGCCAGTTGCTCCCAGTTGGAGCGGGGATACTGCGACACATCCAAACTCATCACGCCGATCTTCTGGTGGAGCATCACATCACTGTGACCATAAAGAGTGTTGCGCAGCGGCAGGAAGGCAATGGCCCGGCAGTCGCCCATATCAGCCGGAGCTGCAAAGTTGGCGCCGGTGGCGAAATAAACCTGCTCGCTGGTTTCCAAGATTGCCTTGGGTGTGGTGAGTCCGTTCCCAAAAATGATGTTTCCGACAAGGAACTGGTTGCCGTTCACCACTTGGATAATTCGGCTGTGCGCGTAGCACGCAAGGCTCGCGCCGTTGGCAAGCTGGCTGGCGAGCTTGTTGATCGTGTTGTAGCCCTTGGAAAAAAAGGCATCGCCTTCGCCCGGAAAAATGAAGCAGTCCGAGATTCCGTCGCTGGCAATCAGGTAGTTTTCCGCCTGAATCAGTTGGACTAGATAGACGTCCGGATTGGTGAACAGGCCGGAGGTGATTTCAGAGACTTCCGCCGCGCCGCTCGCGTCATTCAAAAACACCTGATATTTCCGCCCGCCGGCAGCAATGCAAAGGGTGTCCTCATTCTTGCCAAAGGTCTTGCTGCTCTGGCCGAGCGCGGGATTGTAGAAGCACGCGCCTTGGATGTTGTCCTTGACGAAGTTTTCCGTCTGTCCATCCAGCGGCAGAAAGCGCACGCCGAAGCGGGTGGTTGGAAGGTTGTCCTCCAACCGGCAGTTGGTCATCCGGCTTACCTGGTCCTTGCTGAGCAGAGAAGGGTGAATGGCGGAGTTCATTCCGCCATTGGCAAAGTAAATCACCGCTTCAAAATTGTCCGCCATCTCATGTTGTTTTCACGCAGCCAGCAAAGGCGATTAGATACACACCGAAATCGTAAAGCGCCGCCGTGCTGTTGGTCCCCTTGCCGTAGCTGCCTACGTTGTCACCAGTCGCGCCGCCAGTGTATTTTGAGGTGCGTGCGCTCGCGTTGGGATCTTCCCCGGCTCCATCATCCACGAAACGGGGATACAAGCCGCGGGCGTCCGGCGCGTTGAAGGTGGTTCCGCTCCCGCCCCATTTGTAGCCCCAGGCGGTGAACAGGTCCACGTAAACGGACTTGGCCAGCGATTGCCCTTCACAGATAATCCATCCGGCGGGCAGGATGTTCTTCGCTCCGCCCCACATCATCATAATGCCGGGAGGCATGGACGGTTTGGACCGGTAGCCCGGCGTGATTGTGCCGTCCGGCAGCTTGACCCACACCGCTTCAAAGGTGTCGCAGTAGCCGTGCGTTGGGCCAATGTAGGTGAGATTGTCCAGCGTGAGTTCCGTGTCATCGGCCAGAAACACGAATTTGCAGCCATCCCAGACCACGCGCTGGCGGACATTGGACTGCCCGCGAATGCGATACTGCAAGCCTTCGCGCGCCGTCACCATCAGCGAATCAAACGGCGGCGGCGTGTCCTCCACCCAGTTGCCCTGCGCATCCTTCTGCGGCAGACCATCCTGCACCTGCACGCTAAACAGGCGGGGGATATTCACGCGCGGCTGGGAAGATGGGAAAGCGTTCCCGTATTGGTCCACCAGCAGATAGCGTTCCGGCTCACACTCCGCGCCCGGCGCGAGACGCACCATTTCGTCCTTGTCCGCCCCCAGAAGCCTCATGCGCTGACGGGTGGGCAATCCTACAAAGCGTGAATCCACCCAGCGCGATGGGCAGCAGGGGTTGCTCGTCTGCGACTGCGACGGCTGCGAGGGTGGTTGATTGCAGCAGGACATATCAGCGGAATAGGTAGCCCATCAGGTTCACCAAGAAAGTCGTGGTGCGCGACGTTCCTGTTGCCGTGACGCGGAAAGTGATGTTCGCATTGGTGACCGGAGAAAGAACGTAGTTGATCACATCCTGACTTTGCGGCCCACAATGCGCCAACTCCATGACGCCAAGCAGATCAATCTCGCTGCTTGATGCGCCTGAGTTCTGGTTTACGAGATTCACGTTCAGCATCGCCAGGCAGTATTTTTTGAACGCGGGGAATCCGGGAAGTGTTACCGGGAAGTCGGTTGGACCGGCTGCAGTGGTGCTGCCACTGAGCACCGTCACCACCACCTGCGAGTAATCCGCCCCCAAGTTTTGAAGCTGGAAGCGGGGGTTGCCGTCTGTATCCTGAAAGCTGCCCACCGTCTGACAAAGCGCGGAAGGTGCGGCAATCACCTTTTGCTGGCCCTGCGAGCACACAATGAGGGCGTCCGCCTTTTGGGTTTGCCCAAGATTCGCGCAGTTGCCGCCGCTCAAATCATTTATCTCGTTCTGAATCTGGTCCAGTTGGCTGGCAAAATCCTTCACTGAAAGCGTTCCGGCCTGCACCTGAGAAAGCAGGTTTTTGTATTTGGTCAGGACGTCGAGATAATTGGTCTGCAGGTCACAGAGTTGGCGCTGCATCCGCTCAATCGCGCCGCCACAATCCGCGGGAGGTGTGCTGCACGGCGAGCAGGGGTCGCCCGGAGTTGGTGAGCCAATGGGCGGGTCTGTGGTCATCGCGCTTTGCCGGGTGCCGGGTGCTTCTTCCACGGTCCATTCTTGGTCCGTGTCATCGGCTCAGCGCACGTGCCGGGCATGGTCTTGTTCGTGCTGCGGGCCGTGCTGAGCTTCAAGTTGTTCTCTTTCGTGGCCATGCGGCGAGAGTAGCATGACGCCCTGTGGACGTCCAGCAATTACAAAAGAGCCATGAACTCATCCACCGCATCCCGGCTTAGCCAGGGTAGAATTTCCCCACGCTTCAATGGACCGTTGTGCTGGGTGGTATGACGGAACAGCCGGGTGGCCCACTCCATTGCGAACCAATGATCCTGCTTCGTGTACTCCTGAAATCTCACACCCTCTTGAATGCCCGCGTCAGATGCCATTTTCTGTAGGTCTTCACCAAAACACACGGAGTTCCATGAAATCTGCCAGAGCCCGGCGCTCATCGTTTCCGGGCTGTCCTCGGTGGGATTGGTTTCGTCCGGTCCTTCATTCCAGTTCCAAGAGGACTCGAAGCCGCCGAGCACGCGCAAGGTTTCCAGCATGGCGGAGCGGCGATGGAGAATAGACTCCCACGGTCCCAAAACTGGCCGGATCAGATTATAAACGTCATCCGGCTCATTATTGAGCGCGAAGATTTCTTCCGGAGCGAGTTTTCCCCATTCCACCAGTTGGACAAGAAAGGCGTCGGGTGGGGCGCCTCTGTTGTAAACCGAGGACTTGGTGGCTAGGAAGTTCACGCCGCCTGATTCAGTTGGTGAAGATCGGAGCAGTAGCCCGCATTGAAGAAGGCATACGGCATCCAAAAGTCGCCGTTGAGCCCCCACTTTTTGTTCCACGAATTGCGGGAACGGAGCGCGCCCACTTCACCGAACACTTCGATTTCATCATCCCAGCCAATCCAACGGTTGGCGTGTCCGCCGAGCACATCATCGCCCGGGTCCGGCATCCGGAGCAGGCCGGTTTCCGCGGTTTCGTCCGATTCCAAGTCGGGGAACACTGTGAAGCCGTAGAGCACGCCGCGCTGGGCGAAGATGGAGGCTTTGATGGACGCCAGATCGGGCGCGACGTTGGTTGCTTTGAGGATCTTGTGCTGCGCTGCTTCTGCCAGAATCGCCTCGGTGGGCGTCATGGCAAAATGATCCGGGTCGTAAGGCCAATCGGTCTCCAGCGCGAGTCCGTATTTCTCCATAACGTCCACGCTTTCCGCGATGCTGCTACCGGAATCATCGCCCGGATCACTGCCTTGCTCCTTGCGCTCCAGCCAGTAGTGAAGCTGCCGGGCGAAATCGGCATCCGGAGGGAGACCAAGCAAGCGATGGAGTGCGCGAGCTTCACCGAGCGCACTGTTCGACGTGCAAGACCCTTCCTGAAGTTGATCGAAAGCATCCGGCTGGAAAGAAAGCAGGTCAAAGCGGACCGGGAAAACGGCGTCCGGCGCGGCGCGGAACATGGGCGCCATGCGCAGGTTGGCTACGCGGGGACGATGCCAGCCGTAACGCCGGCCGATTTGGGAAGGAGCGAAGGGTTTCATGGGGTTTTGAAGTGTTGCGCGGCAATTAGAGCTTGGTCATTGGCGGCTTTTAACTGAGCCTGGGTCAGTGCGAGTTGCTGATTGAGTTGCGCTTTCTGGAAGGAAGTGAGGTTGGCGTTCGCTAATTGGCTTGTCAGATCAGCGGATTTCTGGGTGAGATACCCAATCCAGCCAGCGAGAGCCACCCCACCAGTCTGCATCGCCACCTGAAAGGATGCGTTGTGATCAGTAGCGTTGTCCCATCCGTCCGCTCCGGTTGTGTGGGTGGTGCCGCCCCAAGTGATGTTTGTGTCCTTCTCCCACTTAGTGGCGCTGGCATGGGACTCATGCGAAGCGTACTGACAGGAGGCGAGCAGGGGAACAAGCAGAATCAAGAATCTCATGGCGCGCCCCAGTAGGCTTTGCGGGTTTCGTTGAGTGGAGAAATCATCTGGCCTGATGGAGCCGCGAGCAATGTTCCAGAGGGCGTGACGACGGGTGAGTAGGGAAGATTCGCCTGTGCTGACATTTTCGGCACAAGGCCATCATTGACCCCCATCTGAGCGCAGGATGTGCAGCAAAACGGAACGGCCAGAATTGCGATGGCCAGCGCGAGCATGACGCAGAATTTCATTTCGATGGGGGTAGGAGTTGGTCTTTCGCTTGTTGCCCGCCGTCCGTTTCCGGAAAGAGGGATTTCCAAAATTGTCCCACCCCACCGAGAATAAGCCCGGCCATAAGCCACGCATGGGCATTTGCCGGATCAGACGCGCCCCATCCTGCCACTGTGAGGCCCAGACCAGTGAGCGCGGAGCCGAGGCGGAGTTTCCAGTTGGCAGGCATTGGCTTGTTATCCCTTTTTCGCCGCAGCCTGTCAAACTTTTTTTACTTCTGCTTTTTTTCCCGGTCCTTGGTTTTCCGTGCTGCAGTAAGCGCGGTGTCCGTCTCATTGGACTTTAAACCCCTGTCTATCAGGCATTGGTCCACCCGGATCAAAAGCTCGAAGTCATCGCGCATGTTGTCCGAATTTGTTTGCACAGCGCGTTCCAGTCGCGCCATGCGCTCCCCAAGGGGCACCGTGGTAACGGTGATCGTGAAATAGATCAGGCCCGCAATGAGAGGAATCCCGGCCAACATCAAACCAGCCACGCCCAGGTAGAGCGCGGAATTATTCTTTGGCGCCAGCCGGTCCCGGAATCCATCGAGCAAAGTAAACACACGCTCGAAACCGGTGTCCACTTTCCGCTCGACTCCACCAAGCCGACTATCCACCGATTCAAGCCCTTCATTGAGCTTGCCAATTTCCCGCTCATGTTTCAGGGCTAGGTCGGATGGTTCGGAACTGCTCATCTCGTCTGGTGGTTTATTGGCCATGCAAACTTATAAAGTATCGCGCCCTATTTTGTCTAGGTCTGCTTATTTCCATCGCAGCATCACCTATTAACCCATCATGGTAACAAGTATCCTTTGAGAATTGTTTTAACGGCGTCCGCCTCAGCATCCGAAAGTTTGTCTGAGTAAACTGCCAGCTCTGCGAAATCCGCCGTGATCCCGCCGCTACCAACTGTTACCTGTCCAGTGTCCGGTCCTTCCCCAGTGTAATTGAAAACCTCGGAACCCCATGCTGCCCTTGCATTTTGGGATGAGTCTATACCGAGTTCGGCGGCGTCCCAAACATTCTGGTGTTGCGTGAAAACGTGCTGGCCGAAAGCACTGTCAAAAACAGTCCAGCCTTGGGTGAATCCCCCATCATAAAACGCATTGATGACGTTTGTGGAACTAATGAGAAAAAGGGGCGCAAATGAACCAGCGCCATCCACCTCGTTCCTTCCCGTCATAATGAAGTCGAAGGCAGGGGTGTGGATGGGTGATGCAAACATTGTCCATCCAAAAACGACCCCAACGCAGGGCTTACCATTCACGTTTACCAGTGATCCCGCTGAAACAATCTTTGGCTGGGCTCCACCTGTGCTCTGCACAAAATCATTTCCGCTTACTTGGTCGAATGATGTGGTAACGAATCCATCACCTGATCCTACGTGAGACATTAACGCCGGAAGATCCAAGGAACCATTTTCCAGGTATCCGATATTTAATTCAGTGCCGCTGCTGTTTCTTACACGGATGATCGGACCTGTATAAGAGGAGAGTAGCCTGCGACCAATGCTGCAGGTTGCCGTGAGCCCTGTCTTGTGTCCATCAAGCGGTCCAACGAACGGTTGAACCAAAAGGCGGGAGGCACTAATGCCGCCCGCCCCACCGAGTCTTGCTTGTGTAGGAACACAGATCGGCATTTCAAGTCAGGGTTTCCCACCAGAATGAGCCCGTCGTAGCGACTATGACATAGGATGGGACAAGTTTGCCGGGCAGATTGAAACTAAGGGATGGTGTCTGCGTCACGTCGATTGTGATCTCGTCAAACGTGCCTGTGAAGTCCTTGGAAAACCCAACAAGCAACGCCCCTACACCAGGTGGAGTTGGGCTTGTGGTTCCCTTATTGGCAGTCGCCAGGGTTGGGGTCGGTGGTGTGATGGGAACTCCGTTGATTAGTGCATCTGCCGCCGCCAGAAGCAGCGCGAGCACTGCATCACCTTTGCCGCCATCAAAATCATTGCCCTGCAAACGCTGGCCAATATTCCCCTTGTCGGTGTCCGCCTTACTGAGTTCGTCAATAAGGTTTTGAAGGTAGGCAGAGGAAAGACTCATGGTTAGGCGATGGATTTGCTGTTTCTGCGATTTTTCGCCTGCTCTAAGCGGGTTGCCCACCGGCAATTTCCCGGCTCGTAATTTCCATTATTATCCGGGAATCGGTCAATGGAATGATCAAGAGAAGGACGCTCGCCCATGTCCGCTAAAAAATTCTCAAAGACATGCCACCGCTCACACACTTTAATTCCCCTTCCGCCGTAATCCTTAAACTGATGAAATTCAGAATTGTAGCATCGCGTCATCGCATGTTGCCACGAACTATAGGTTGCGGTTCTGGATAACTTGTGAGTAGCAAATCGTGCCGACGCTTTCTCGCGCTGGATGCAACCACAAGACTGAGTGTGACCAGAAACAAACTTCGATGATCTTGTGACAATCTCGTTGCCGCACTCGCAACGACATTTCCAAAATGTCGCACCCCATTTTATGTGGGACACTTCAACGACGGTCAATCTTCCGAATACCTGTCCCGTAAAATCCTTGAACTTACGAGTGGACTGAGGAACACTTTGATCAGCTTCATTCATGGTAGTGACATGATTTGAGGTTAGAAGGAGCCGACCGTTTGCAGCGGTTGGCTCTTTCGTTACAAGAGCACAGACTAAAAATGGAATCAACAACTTCATGGGCTTGGGTTCCAGTATGGGTCGTGGTCAGTCGCGGTCACCCGGTAGAGGCACCATTTGCCGCAATCATTTGGCCCAACCACGCAGATCAATTCATTGGCTTGGTAGCCGTCCGGCAGCACCGGGATTGAGCCGAAGCAGTTGGAAAGGACCGGAGCGCAGGGCGCGAACGCAGTCACAAAAGGAGAGACAAGGAAACTGTTCTTAATGTCATCAAAGGTCACGCCGCCGGGCAGGTCCGCGGCCTGAATGACAAAATCATAACTCCACGTCGTGTCATCGTTGAGGCGTTCACTGCCGGGCATGTATTGAGCCCGGATATTTCCATGTGTCGTAACCAGATTCACCACGTTCCACAGCGCGATGTTTGTCCATCGCGCTGCGAATGTGAGAGTCTTTACGGCTGAGTTCATGGTAAGTGTCCCGCCGCACCCGCACCGGAGAGTGCGGCGGGATGATTACGCACCCAAAATTAGATGGCTTCGATTTCCGCCGTGACCGAGGTTGCGCCATTCCACACTGCGCCGGTTGCGCTGGAACGCGCCACGGTGAAGTTGAGGGGAGTCGGCGTGCTCGGAGTCGGAGCAGGCGGAGATGCTGTGACAGGCACGTCCAGGAACTTGCGGCCTGCTTCGCCGTCCGCCCAGTTGAGCGTGGCATTGCTGGCCGTGTATTCGGTGCCGCTGCTTGCCGTGCCATTGGCAGTGGCAAGATGCACGCTGGCCGCACCAAGGGTGCCGCCCACACGTTCCACATAGACGCGCATCGTCTGGCCCGGGCCGGTGATGAACGGTCCTTCGTTGTAGAACTGCAGTTCGCCAACATTGTTGGCCGGGTTCGGATCGTTCTCGGTGGGCTGGGGGACCAGCCAGCCAGGCTGCTCGTAGGGGCAGGTGTCCGAACGGTCCAGATCGCCGCACGCATCGCTGCGCACCGGCAGCGGTTTCTGCATGTTGCCGGGAGTCGGTGGAATCGTCGGCTCGCTGGCGCAGGTGGGCGTGTTGAGGAAAATCTGGTCCGGAGCCACGCGGTGGATCACGGCGCCCATGAGTTCCGGATAGGTGGACTCGAAGGCGTAGGCGTGAAGCAGGCGCAGGAAAAACTTAAAGTTGTCCACGTTGCAGGGGATATACGCCCCATCAATCATGCGGACATAGAAGTTGAACAGGTTGCCCGCAAATGCCTTGCCGCCCACTTGGGGCATGGCGAAAGCCTGCCGTTCCGCCGCGCGGGGGTGGCAGTAGTAGGCCACTTCAAACACTTCGTAGCGGACGCCTTGGCAGATCGTGTAGCAGTTGAAGTAGTCCGGGTTGACGTCCACCACCACGCCCTCACCGGAACCGGCGCGGGCGAGGGTTGGACGGACCGGGACCAGCGTCCACGTGCCATCCGCATTGTTTTTCAGGAAGCCGCGACTCGGACGATCCGAAATCACCCAACGGATGCCTCCCCAGTTCACCACTTGCACGTCCTCGCCAAGATGGTGCGTCTCATTGGATTCTGGCGTCACCACCATATCCATGCCATTGTTGTTCTTGTAGTTGAGCCGCATCTGGTTGAATGCCTGCTCAGAAATCTTGCCCACTTCAAACGCGCCGTCCCAACCCTGCACGCGCAGGATTTGCTGCAGCCGGCGCATGGTGCCGAGGTCCAGCGTGCCGGTGGGAATTGCCGGGAAGTTGCCGGACGCCGTGATGAAGCCGGCCACGGCGGAAGTGTTGTAACGCCCACCGTCCACGACGTTGCGTTCCAGCGAGTATTCAAACTGCTCCATCGCGCGGCGGGGCAGGTCGTTGCGAAGCATCGCAATGAACTCGTTGTAGTGCTTCTTCAAAATCAGGTCCATCGCACAGGTGGGCTTGGTTTCCCACGCCTTGCCTTTCAGCGTGCGGAAGAACACGTCATAGCCGCCTTCGATGCCCTGGCCGGGAATGTTGCAGCCGAACGCGCCGCGGTTGTCACCCTGCGCAGTAATGCTGCCATATTGGTCCAAGCAGTCACGGTCACCAAATTGCTGCTCACTGTTGCCGTCCACCAGCATGTCCACGTATTCCGCGTCGGGAATCGGCGCCGTGCTGTAACGGACCTTGCGAGGATCTTCACCCCACGACGGATCAAACGTGGTCTGGGGGATTCGCTGTTTCAGGTAGTCCGTGCTTTCCGCGATGTAGCGTTCGGACATTGCCTGAATGTTGCCCACTTCTTCCGCAATGGCGGTTTTGAGGCGGGCGCAAGAATCAGGATTCGGAATGAGACGTGCCATAAAAGTAGTTGCTAGGGGTGAAATGAAACGATCACAGCAAAAGCCATGATTTAATCTCCCTTCCACCGAATGAGCGAACTACTCGGCTAACTCACTTACAACCGTAAAGGGCGCGACTCCTTCGATGCTGCTGTCGGTCGGGTGAGGTTGGCTATGGCGGGCCATAGCATTTGCAAGCTCGGCAGTAGTCTATGAATTTTTCCCCTCCGAGTCAATCAATTTTTTGTGGTGCGCATGATGGCACGCATCACACAACCAAACTACCTGCAGGGGAAAGTTATAATCAGGATGATGCATCTCCGAATTAGGAGAGCCGCATTTTTCGCACGGCTTGCGGGTTATTTTTCCCCGATTTCTATAAACATGCGCGTAACTGCGTGCGTTCGCTTTCTTTCTTTGTTCCTCGGTTTTAGGATGAGTAGCACGCCACCTACGATTGTTTGCTGCATGACAGGCATGACAGGTTCGCTGGCCGGGTCGGGGATTGATTTTACACTCAGGGCAGGTGTTTTTCATTCACAATGTTAACATGGAACATTTGTTCTACAAAGAACATTGTTCCATGTTAACAAAACTTTTTAGCCGTTCTTGTTAATGTCATCCAGTATCGAGTTGGATGGGCGGAAGTTTTTCACATCGCCAACCGATGCCGGCGGCGCGGTGTCCTCGCCATCCGGCGGCGGCGGTGCCATGCCGCGGAGTTCGGCAAGCTGGCGCTCCGCTTCCATAAGGCGCTTGTAAACACCGGGCAGGAATTGCATGGAGGCGATGGCCACCGGCAGCATTCCCTGCACCTTGTGCTGCAGCGCGGCCCGGCCTGCGCTGCGTCCTTCCAGGTAACGAGCCCGGTCCTCGTCATTCATCTTGTTGAGGTCCGCCTGATTGATTGGGGTTTGCGGCAGCACCACGGCGCGGACGAACTCCAAGAGTTTGGTCTTTGCAGCCTTGGTCTGGTCGGTTAGCCCGAAAAGTTCGGAGCAAATCACCTCCGCATTGAAGGGGTCGTTTTGCCGGACGTCCGCACTGGGAGTGAAAAACTCACGCTCGCGCTGGTTCCACGTTTCCACTGTGCGCTGGTAGGCTTGGCTCTCGCGCTCGCCGCGGTATTTCTCACCGTCCGCCGTGATGGTGTTGATTCGCTCCGTGAGCTTGCGCTGGGTGTCCACGCCATCCCGGATAAGCTGGCGCACTTCCCGGTCATGGTCTGGAAAACTCTGCCGGATGGCTCGGTTGAACTCATCGCGCCGTTCCTCAAAACCCTCTGAGTTCGTGGCGCCAATCTGCTTGTAGCGATTGAGAAGGTCCGGGAACAGGCGTTTGAGTTCATTCACCCTGCCGCCATCCTCAGCAATGGAGGTGTCCAGGCTCACCACGCGCTGATCAAACTCCCCGTTCATCCGCATCACTTCCGGATCCGTGAGCGGGTCAATGCGGTTGCTGTCGCGCCGGAAGGTGTCGAACTCGGACCTAGCACCATCGCGCTCGGACCGGAAGGTGTCACGCTCGCGTTCCAGTGCTGTGATGCGCTCGCGCTCGGCGCGCAATTCAGTTTCCCTTTCTTCCAGGATTCGATTCCGCTCTGTGAGCGTCTGGCGCAGGTTGTCATTGTCCCGCCGGCGCTGCTCCAAGTCCGGCGGCGGCGTGTCGCCCGGCGGCTCCGCGGGCGGGGTCTGCGGCGTCACCTGTGGCGCGGGCTCAGGCGAGGGCGTGACTGGCGGCTTGGGAAGATCAGAGTCTAAGTCAATAGGCTCCGGCTTGAATGTGCGAATATCCCCGGGCGCCGTGCTCGGCAAGACAGTGGGAAGCGGCGCTGTGTCCAGCGACGAGTCAGCCGGTGGTGCCGGTGATGGTGCTGGTGTCTGCTTTGGGGCGCGCTGGCGCGGTGCTGGCGCCGGGGTTGGGCTGGGTGCTGGTGCGGTTGGCATGGGGTGTGGGTGTTACGGGTTTTCGGGCCGGCGGATCAGGCCGGAATACATCATTACTGAGCCTTGGTCTGGGCTTGCGTTCGGGCGCCTCCACCACGGCGTTTACCTTTTCCAAATCTCCAAACAGGTGGGCGGTGAACTCCACGAATTGGCCGATTTTTTCATGCTGTCCGGCGTTCTCACGGCTGTATGCCATCTGTCGCAAAACAAGATGCTTCTGTAGCCGATTCCAGACCAGCGGCCAGCGTGCGCAAAAATCTTTGTCTGCTGCTAGTTCCTGCAGTGTCATTCCTGGGTGGGTTCATCTTGCTGCTGGTCCTGCTCCAAGCGTGCCATCTCCATTTCGCGCTGCTGTTGGAGTTCATCACGCTGCAGGTCGAAAGTTCTGGCCGATTCGTGCATATCGTGAGCAAGGCGGCGGGCGTCCAAGGTCTTGCCCACCCGGTCCATGTGCGCGTTGTGGCTGGCTGTGCGCTCGGCTCCGATAAGCTGGGCGGCCGCAATCATCTCGCCGCTGGCCTGCTTCTTCTTGTTGAGCTTCAAAACTTCATCGCGGTGTTCCACCAGATCATCCTGCTTGCGGACATTAAGCTGGTGTTTGGACTGGTCGAGTTGGAGGCGCGCGGCGTCCATTGGGTCCATCTGCTCTTGCTGCTGCTGCTTCTCCAAATTGTTTGCGAACTCCTGGCCCTGTCTCGCCAGTTGTTGGAGTTGCTGCATGAGTTTGGTCCCAAGCGCCTTGGCTTGCGGGTTCTGCGCAATGCGCTGAATGTGGCCGGCGGTGTGGGCGCCCATCACCTTGAACGCGCCCAGTTCCTTCATTGTCCAGCCATTGCCAGCCTTGCCGATTGCCAGTAGCGCCTGCATCCCGCCAAAGTGCTCTTGGATGTGGATGGCATCAATGTCATCAGCGGCGTAGGGCGGAATATAGCCAGTGATGCCGCGCAACATGCACGCATTGTTTTCCTCGTTGGCCCGCGCCACTTGGTTGCTGTCCGGCTTTTGATCGTAGGGAACTACTTCCTCCGCGAACGAGTAATCGCGCGTATCGCTGGCTGTCACCTTGCGCAGAATGATTTGCTGAGCCTGCGGGCTGTAAAAGTGAATGCGGTTCATCAGCGCATTGTTCACCATCGCCTCGCGCACTTTGTCACCGTCGCCTACGGTCCGGTTGGTGCGGACAACCACGCCGGCCACGTCCACGTCGAACAATTTTCTCAGAATCTCCACCGGCACGCCGTCCGCCCGGCAGAGGTCTTGGAAGCGCTTGATTTCAGCATACCCCGGATCAATGGGCAGCGGAGTGTCGCCAAGCATCCGGCGGAAAATCTCACTCCCCATTAAATCAAAACACTCGTAAATGTCCGCGATGCGGTTGCCCATCGTCTCGGCATTTCTGCCCTGGCGCTCCAATGCCTGAATCTGCAGTTCCTTGTCCTTGGTGGGCGCGTTGCTGCTGCCGTAGCCGGTGCCTGCATTTTTCGCGCTCGCGCTTCGCAGAACGTCCATCGTCATAAGCGCGTGCTGGAAACTGGGATTCTTTGCAGCCTCTGAAACACTCACTCCGGGTGGCAAAAGATTGCTGGCGAACTCCCCTTCATTCCACCGTTTGATCAGTTCCCAGTCTCCTTGGTTTCCAACTTGGTAGGTGCGCCGAAGATTCTCACGCGCGCCTGCCATTGCGTCATTGAAAAACTGCTCGGTGTCCACGTCGTTGTCGTAGTTGAGCCTTCCTAGTCCCATGACGCGGTGCCATGTTGTTTCACCATCGAGATTGGCGTCCACGAAAAACGGGTGCATCCAATGCTCCGCCTGATCAAAAAGCAGGCTGCACTGGTAGAGACAGACCGGCAGCACGTCCTGCTTTTTCTCAGCGCGCATGGTGCGCTGCTGTGGGGAATAGCGCGCCAAAATAGTGAGGTCCGCAGGGCATCCTTCCTTGTCCGGGTGGGCTGTGTAAACGTAATACACCGGCAACTTGGTCCGGTATTGCGAATACATGATGCGGTTCTCCTGAAAATCGAACTCCACTTCCTCTGGAGTCTGCCGGGCGTCCGCCACGATCATATAGCCATTGCTGACGTTGTTGCAGAGCGTTTCGATCGCCCCAAGAACAGCATCTTCTTTCCAGTGGATCGGCAACCCGGCTTTCTTGCTGCGCTTGATGCGCTCGGCGAGATTGATCAGATAGGACAGTTCCAGATGCGAGGGCACCACGGCGTAGGGAACATCACGCGCCAGCGTGCCAATGCCGCGGGGCACCAGCGGGCGCATGAGGCGGGGGCACCAGTCGTAGGGCTCGCGGAACATCGGCACGGCGCGGCCAAAAAGCACAGCATCACCGGCTATCGCCTTCACCTGCGGTTTGAGTCTGCCGCTCTTTTTGATCACCGCATTGAAGTTCTTGGAAACGGCCATCTCCCATTTCTGGCGGGCCTGCACCGGCACGCCGGGAAGTTGGATGCCCCACACCTGCTCCGGGCGGTTGAAGATTGCCTCCACCTGGGCCTTGGCTTGCGCCATCGAATCGTAGCCCAAAAGGTGGTTGGTGAGTTCCTGCACGTTCTGCGCCTCCGCGTCTGAGTCCGTCATGGTCTGGCGCCCATTGTAGAACGCACTGATAATGGCCCGGTCCCCACTGTCCGGCTCGTCCTCGAAAACAAGCTGGTCCGCCTCGGCCAGCATATCGTTCCAGTCCCGGAAGTATCGGTTAGAGATGGCTCGGTCTGTTGCCATTGGTTTGTTTTACCACGTCAAATTTTTTTGACAATCAGATTCCCACCTTCCACGCGAAGGTCGTTGCGGCCCATTTCCAAGTAACCGGTGCCTGTCCCAGCTTTTGCCGGACCTCGTTGTGGACGGTAAACACCCACTCCGCAGCCTGCGCTTCGTTGTTCACTGCAGACGGCGGGCGGCGCTGGCAGTGCCCTTGGAACTCACGGAAGCAGTCTATGCAGCCGGTGGCCGGACTTTCGTGCGGGGAGAGGATGTGAAGCACGTGCGCGATGGTCTTGTCCCAAAGATCCTTGTCGAAGGACATTCCAAAAACATTGAGCCAAAGCCAGATTTGCGGGCCGTATTTGGCCGGGCGTATGTCCCAATGGTTTTTCTTCACACCCTGACGGGCGGGCGTGTATTCCTCACGCTTGGGAAGCTCGGAGAGTTTCACCGCCTTGGTTGCCCGGTCTGGGCTGCGCGCCGTCCAAATATCGTTGGCGATGGCCCAGGTATGGGCATCACTCACATACCACGCATTCATTTTCAAAATGTCCGTGAGTTGGGTGATGACGCGGTTCGCAGTGATGCCGGAGCACTGGAATTTTTGGCCGTTCGGACCGGTGTAGGTAAAACCCCAGCCGCCGGCGGGAGGCTGCGTTTTCCAGTTGCGGATGGCGGGTTCGTTCATGCGGAGAGTTTGGCTGCACCAAATTTCTTGAAACGCGGGCTTTCCATCAACCTACGCATTAACGTGGCTTGATCAATGGCGTAGGTGGCATGGTCCGGCTGGCGGGTCACCACGTTGATAAAGCCGCGCCGGAGCGCCATTTCAAAACCGCCCACCAGCACATCGGCATCGTCCGGGCTGCGGCCTTGGTTGTCCTCCTTGTATTTGTCTTTGGGCTGTATCTGCTTGCGTGTGCCTTTCCACATCCACGGACGGCGGCAGAGTTGCGCGAGCGCGGCGGGTATCAGATCACCACCGCGGAACTGCCGGGCCTGCACCAGTGAGGCGAAATTGAAGTAGCCTTCCGTGACGAAATTAAAGTATTCATCCTTGGCGGTTTTGCCTGCCTGGAATGGCAGTTCACGGTCTGAGGGTCCGCCGCCGGGCTCCACCGGCACGCATTCATTGCCCATGATCACCATGAACTCGCGCACGATTTCCGCGCGCATGGAGCCATCGAATCCGAAATTGGAATACGGCACCTGATGGGCAAGGCAGAACTCCGCGGCCTGCACTGCTATCTGCTGCTCCAAGGTGACAATCTGACCAGGTTGAATCAGCAGCTTGCGGCCTTGCATCACGGTTTCCAAGCGTGAAATCCATGCGTCGGTTGCCGTCAGCTTCACATTGAGTGTGATCGTTTGGAACTGCAGGATTGCCTCAAAGATGGAGCCGGGCACGAACGCGCCGTCTATGGTTGGCACGCGCGCATTGCCGAAGTGAAAGAGTCCAATCTTGCAAGGGTCACCACCAAAGCCCGGGTCACAGAACACCACGCGTGTAGGGCGCTGTCCTTCCCAGTAGCCTTCCGTGCCATCATAGCCACCACCGGCCCGCACGCGCTCACGTGTCAGCACAAAGAAGTCTGACATTCCCGAAGATGGGAAGGATCGGATTTGCTCATAGTATTTGGGACCGTTGAGCCCGTGATCATTCTCGCTTTCCCGGCGCGTTGGTTCGTCCAGAAGGAAGGGGTAGATGATGCGCTGCGCGATGATGTTGCTGCAGCGGTGGCCATCGAATCTCCACGTGTGGCTGCTGTAGGCACTGAGCCAGTCAAAGTCCTGCTCGATGTTGAGTTCGGAAAACTCGCGCCCCTCGGGACGGCACAAGTCGCCTTCCATGCCTTCAATGTTTTTGAAATTGCAGCCGGTGAGGACCAGCAGATTGCGGTTGCCCTTGATGTTCTCCAACAGATCCAGAAAGGCGCGCGTCGGGAACTGGTTGATTTCATCGCACACCACGATCAGCCAGCCTTCATCGGGATTGGCGGACTTCGCGCCCTGCAGCTTGCCCACCTTGTCCAGTGTGATGAGTTCCAAAAAACCCGCTTCCTCAGTGCCGGGCCATACGGTGTAACGGTCCTTGCTGGGTTCGTGTCGGCAGTGAAGCAACCAGTCAATGCCCCTGCTTCCCGCCCGTAGTTCACTCCACTTTGTTCCAAGCCTTCCCCAAACAATCGCGTCCGCGCTTCCCTTGTAGGGTCCGGAGATGTAGGCACGGCTGAACTCAGGCTGCACTGTGACCAACGCCAAGGGGATGACGGCAAAGAGTTGGGTGTTATGAGTCACTGTGTAATCAGCCAACAGGAACCTTCCATCTCCATCCAGCGTCCACCCGCACCAGTCGCCAACCCCCAAATTTTCAACAGTAATTCCTGTGCATCCGTGTTGGCGTCCGCGTTTTTTGCCACACTTGCTCTTGGTCTTTTTTCTTAATGTTGGGATTTGAGATACATCGCCACAGATTTGAATGCGCCAAAATGGCTTTCCAAAATTTTTCCCGCCTCTAACATGCTGGCGTTTTCTGGCGCTGCATCTAAATCCGAGCGATGCGCAGAGCCGGAGAATGTCATCCTTCAATCCATCGAGAATTGTAGCGTATTCAAAATGTGTCTCATTGGCCCACCCGTCGGAGTCAATAAGTCCAGCCAAAAGACGCAGGCGATTCTCTTTGGAGTTTAAAATATAGGAATCAGGAATCCGCTTTTCCCTGAAAAGTTTTAGATGGGGACTGCCCCTCCTTCCAGTTCTTCCAAGGCTCGCGTAAAGCCTGACGACTCCGGTTCTTTTGTCCACGCTTCGGGAAATTTTAAATCCGGTTTTAACCCAATAATTACTCCATTCTTTTTCAATTTCCGGTTCAACCGTGACCAGCGAGGGTTTTCCGGTTTCACCATCTCCCAGCCAAAGTCCAAAAATCTTAGGATCAATATCCGTTTCTTTTTCAGGATATTCCACGCAAGCGGTGATCTGCTTCAAATGAGTCTTGGCTGACTTCGATGTTGCCTCATACTCCTTGACCGACATCTCCACTATTTTTCCTTTGTGCTCCGCGCAGGTGTGTTTAAGCACCAAAATATGGTCGTCGTTGCATTCCCACGGATGGCCTACCTTGGGATGAATCCGCACCATGCGGCTTCTGCCATCGGTTCTCTTGAGCACTTTCCTGGGTAGGCCATCCGGCCCCATCAGTAAGTCACCTTCAAAAACATCCTTGGCGCGCTTCTCCGATCCATCGGCCATCAAGACCGGGGTATTTGGAGCAAGGCACTTGCCGCCATTCTTATGTCCGATGAAATTCACAATCTTGCGCCCCTCCACCATGCGCGTCTGCTCAATCGCCTGAATCATCCGCAGCAGTTCCGGCGTGATGATGTTGCGCGGGAAAAGCTGCCTGATGTAGTGGTAGAGGTGGAGGGACCAGCCTTTGAGATAGACCGGCGCGAGCGGGGCGGGGAACTCGACAAGCTCTCCGGCTTGAAGGTGAGCCGGAATGGTTTCCGGCTTGCGGCTGAACTCTGCTTTCCACTGCCGAAGGATAAGCCTTTCGATTTCGAGCCAAGAGTAGTTCTTGCCTGTGCTCGCGCGGATTGCTTCAAGATATGCAGGTCCAGAGTCATTCATCAGAAGAATTTAGATTGATAAATTTTCCTGAGATCACGCCATTTTTTACCGCAAAATCTAGTCTCTTAAAAGCGGTTTCTCCATAGCCAATCAAGCAACTCGGTCCACCGCCGGTGAATTTCGGCTTGCTGCCATCGCGGTTCAAGAATGTCAGCCGTCCTTTCATAAACACGATGCAGGATGCTTTCGGCCACACGCTTTCAAAAAATTTTCCCGTCTCCGTGCGCGCGTAAATCAGCACAATCGCATTGTCATGTTCGGCGCACTTCTCAAGCCACGGTCCTGAATTGTTGTAGGGAGGATTACACCATACCATGCCGCTCCACCGAAGAAGCAGGCCGTTGTCCTGCTCGGTGAAATGACATTCAGCCGTTGGCCACGGACGCTCTACCGGGGAGCATGGATCAAGATCGAATGGTCCCAGTGCATCGGTGATCCACTTTGGAGTCAGCCACTCGTCTTTTCCGGTGGCTAGGTTTTCATGGAAGAAAGATTTGCTCACGCTTGGAATTTGTTGAGATGCGGGAAGTCCGGCAGCGGACTGGGGATGCGGCACTCGCTGCCCAGAAAGTTCACCAGCTTACTCCACGGATCGCGTTCCTCGCCAGTCTGAAATTCCAGCAGGTGGTGCGGACGGTTGGCTTCCTGAAAGAACGCGCGGATCTGGGCATTGCGACGATCATACCAGCGCCACCAAATCTCCGGCTCGTAGCGGTGCATTTTGTAGCGCGGCTTCACCCACTTGTTTTCATAGGCCGGATCAAAGTGGCGTTGATGGCTCAGCTTCCATGCCTGCTTGTTGCGCACCGTCAGGATGAATTTGGCGTGCGGATATTTTGCCGCCAGTTCCCGGTAGAAATCCCCGGTGTTGAAGGGACCGTCGCTGAAACTGTCATGCTGGCCCACCAGTTCCCAGATGGGTTCCAGATTGCCATGCGTCCAGAGTTCGTGCATGTAGGCGTCAAAGCCGTAGTTGCGGTAGCCGAGGATTTTCAGCGCCTCACCCAAGCTCGATGTGCCGGTGCGCGGGGCACCGATGACGAACACTTTTTCCACCGGGGTAGGCTGGGGCAGGGTCCAACTGCAGTGGGGGATGGCGGCGTCATTGAAGGCAGTGGCGCAGGCTGCCTGCCAGTTGGGGTATCCATACTGGCGCGTGGCCACGGTCCGGGCTTGGGCAGTCATGGTTCGGGTTTCGGCGCTGTGCTGCATGATCCAACGAATCGCCTCCGCGTAGTTGTCGGCGCTTTGGTGCGCGCCTTTGGGGATGAGAATGCCGGTGTGCTTGTCAGTCACCAGCTCCGCCACCGCGCCCACGTCGCTGCCCACGATCGGCAAGCCGGACTGCATGGCTTCAAAATACACCAGCGGTATGCCTTCATCCAGTGAAGGCAGGCAGAGCACATCGCTGGCGGCGTAGAGCGCGGGCATGTTGCCGGGGTCCGTCGCGCCAAGGAAGCGGAAATTGCCGGCGAGCCCGGCCTGCTCCACCGCCTTGCGCACGCGCCCGGATTCCGGACCATCACCCGCCACGATGAAGCAGGGATTGCCACCCTGAGCGTGCAGCACTCCTGCAATGGCCGGGAGCAGCCGCGGCTGTTTCTGGGCTTGCAGGCGCATGGGGAAAAGCACCGTGAACTGGTTCGGGTTGATGGCGAGTTGCTGGCGCACCAGATGGCGTTGCATCCGCTGTTCCGCCGGGTCCGGCTCGCGCTCAAATCCAAACCACGGCACCGCCTGCAGCTTGTCCACCGGCACGCCCCGGTCGGCGAGCAGTGTGGAAAGATGGGTCGAGACAGTGAGGATCCTGTGGAACCAGCGGTGCTGTCCCAGCACAAGCTGGCCCGGAAAATCCCACGCCCCCGGCAGTTCCATGTGCAGCAGGCAGGTGCAGAGGCAGGCGGGAAGCAGCTCGTAGATCATGCGCGCCGCCGAATACGCTTCATGGCTGTTGTTCACGCAGCACACGCGCGGCTGCAGGCGGAGAATGACGTCGCGGATGCGGGCGCTGCAGTTGCCCGTCCTCCATGCCGTGCCCAGATCAATAACCTCATCACAGACCGCATCGAATTTGTGCCGCCAACTGTTCCCGTTGGTGTGCTCGCGCGTGGCCACCACCACCACCCTCCAGCCTTGGGCCTTGAAGAATTTGCACAGGTCCAGTCCGCAGCGGTCCGCACCACCACTCACCAGCCAGGGCATGAACAGCAGAAAGGTCTTGTTCATCTCGGGGTGCGTCTGAGGAAAATCGTCCCGGGCCCGGGCTCGGCCGTGAACATTCCACTGCGCAGCAGGTCATCCACCGCCTGCCTCACCCCTTCACAGCGCACGTTGGGGTAGTCATCGAAAAAGATTCCCCCGCCGTCCATCAGGCGTGGCACAAAGAAGATCACCGCGGCCTTGGTGGACTGCCAAATATCGGCATCCAGATGCACGAACGCAAAACGGTGCGGAGCCATGACCGTTTGAATCATGGCATTTCGGAAATCACCGCGCAGCAGCACGCTGTTGCCACACAGATTGGTGTCCAGCATGGCCCGGACAGCCTCGAATGAAGTGTCCCCAAAATCGCCGCACTTGTGCCCCTGCTCACCGGCGGCATCATCCTCCGGAATCCCGGCAAAGGTATCCACCGAGAACACAATCTTCTCAGGCAATGCCTGGCAGAGCGCGAGGCTGGATCCGCCCTTGTAAACCCCAACCTCTGCGACGTGGCCGGGCACATCGACACAAGACAGGGCCGCGGCAATCAGGTGCCGGAGCTTGTGACCCATCACCGAATGCGGCTTGGCCAGCGTGAAAATTCCTTCGGCAGTCACAGCGCCAGCAAGCCCTCCGCCACCAGGTAACGCAGTTTCGCCGCCGCCGCCTTCTTCGCCTGCTCCAAACTGTAGTCCGGATGTTCGGCCATGACTTCCTCCAGCAGCAGGTCGGCAAGCTGCCGGCCAAGCTGCAGAATTTGGGCTTCGGTTTTCATGCGCCGATTCTGCCATGCCGATTCTGCCGCGTCAAACTTTTTTGACTGCTTCCAACTCCTTTCTGGTCCGCTCAACAGCACGCATGAATTTTTCCGCCTTCTTCAACTTCCCCTGCCGCACACATTTCTGCACAGCCTTGGTCAAATCCTCCAGCCGGGTCTGCAGCCTGCGCCTCAAAATCCGGGCCGCGGCATCGGCAACCTCATCGACCACCGGCGCCGGGAACTCCTTGTCATGCTCCTTCTGGTGACACCAGCCACACAGCAACTCAACGTCGGTCAGCTTTTCCCGCCAGAGTGTCCGGTAATGCCTGTGATGCACCTGCAACCCGGACTTTCTCCCGCACCGTTCACATTTGCCGTTGCGGTCCAGATGAACGGCAATCCGGAAATCCTGCCAGTGTTCGGAAAGCAGATAGACGGCGTAACTGTTTCGGCTGTTCATGGTGAACTTCGGGTTGGTGAGACGGTGATGGGTTGCCGTGGAAGATGGTCCTTGCGGAACCACCCTCTCCATGATGCTTCGGTTTTGGAGCCGACGTCTGACGGGCATCGTGTAGGCTTTGCGTAAAGTAAAATCGCCGGTAAGCGTGGCAACGCGGTTTTGGCAGGGAGCCTCAATGTGCAGCGAGACAGATGAACCATCCCAGATCCACCGCGGCGCCCGGAACTCTGGCAGGATTTAAAACCCGCTTCCAAACGGTCTTGAAGCACTTCGCCCGTGCGCTTTGAATCACACGCGTTTTCGCACCGCTCCCACCAAGTTTCCGGGCGGGTCACCAGGTCTGCCGCTATGCGTGCATGGCCGGAGGGTTCAGCATGATCGCCCCATGCTGGCAGGGCCAGCACCGTCAGTCACAGCAAACAGGTTCGTGGTTCAAGGACGTAAAAAACCCCGAGCCTTGCTTCACCAAGATTCGGGGAGTTCTACCGTTGTCTGCGGCTGTCAGAGGGTGAAGCCACCGACAACGAATTTCTAAAGATGCCCACGTTTTCCCATGAGTCCACCAGAATGTCAAAACAATTTGTGAAAAAAACGAAAGGCACTGGTCGCAAGGGTGAGACTGGAACTCACGGACGCCCCTCATGCCAACGTGTGGCACCCCAGGCCAATGCGACAGTCAAAGATGAAAGCCGTGCTGCTGTAGCTCGGTCCATGCCACCAGCATCAACCATCCGTGGGCCTGAGTCAAGTTTCTTTGACCGGGCGGCAGGTTCCCGGAAGGCGGGCGGAGAGGGGCGGGAGTCACATTGCACGATACCCGCTGCCCGAGCCCGGGCACCCCCGGCCCCCACCCCCGGTCCAGCCCGTTCCGTGAGGCTCCAGACCCCCACCCCTCGCTTCTCATAACTTTATACAATCACCGTAGTATAAAATAGATCACCGTTCATTCTCAACGACTTAGAACCAAACGCCAAGTAATTGGAAAGCGAGCTGCCTAGATGAGACTGGCGAGCATTGAACCTGAGCCACTTACGGCAAGGGGCAAAGCGTGGTCACATCCGGCTCCGGTCCAGGCAGCTCGGGTCGGCGATGCGGGCGGTTCGGCACGTCGGCCAGGTATTTAGACTTGGGCCGCAGGATCGCGGCGCGGTTCCGGGCGATGGCGGCGGCGGTTCCTATCTTCTTCACGACGTCTAATCCCAGCAGGGTATCCAGTTGGGATTGTAGGGCTCCCGCCGCTCCGACGAGCCGCCCAAACTCCACGCTGCCTTTGTCCGGCGTCTTATCCATTTGCTCGATTACTTTGCCGAGCTGGGTTCGCAGGATCGCGGCGCGGCCGGCCCGTTCCGTGCTCTCCGTTTCCCGTTCGCCTTCCATGCTTTGCTCTCTCAGCAAAAACGGCAGGGTCATCCCATGCCGCTCGGCTACTGACTTGGCGGCGGCCTGCTCTCGGAACTCTCTCCATTTGTCCTGGCTTCGGATCTTCCTTACCTGGGCTGCTGATCTATTCCCGAGTCTTGCCAGTGCTTCGGCATTCTCTACTCCCTCATAGATGAAGGCGCGGGCGATGGTGGGCCACGGATGCCACCGGCTTTCGGTCCGGGTGGGAATCGGCATCAATACGGAAAGGGTTTGAGTGCTCATTTGCTCAGACTGAGGAACGGTTATTATGGAAAGCCTAGCTTGTAGAAAGTTAAGGGCTCAGGGTTAGCTTATCGCTCGGCGGGTCTGGGCAATGGCTGGAATATGGGACATAGGTGTAAACCCTTAGTTGCGACAAGGCGAAACCCGGACAAAAAATTTTGACTCTGGGATTGACAAGGCAAAAGATTTTTACCATACTACCAACGCACGCGCAACCAGCGCGCCGCCGGTCCGGGCCGTTCCCGGTTTAATCCTATGAGACACCAAGCCACACTAGAGCAGAAAGCCGCCGCCGAAGCGCGCCGCGCCAAGATTAAAGAACTGTGCGCTCAGATCAGCGCACTACCCGCCGAGAAGCGAGCCGAAATCGGCTTGTCTCTCGGGATTCGCAACACCACCGGCCACGAACTGAGCCCATATAATCAAATGCTGCTGCACTCCCAGCGCGCCAGCGTGTCAATCGTGGGAGGATTCCAGCAATGGCGCGAGGTAGGACGCCGGGTGATGAAAGGGGCGAAAGCCCTAGCAATCTGGGTGCCCACTGGCAAGGGCAAGGACTCCGCGCCGGACGATGAAGGTGAGCGCCAGAAATTCATTTGCGGGAATGTCTTTGATATTTCCGACACCGAGCCGCTGGACGGCACGGCCACCGCAACCCCGCTTTGCCTCACCGATTCCAACACCGCCGCCTAATATGCCACTCTATCGCGTAAGCTGGGAAATTGATATGGACGCGCCGGACGCAGAGACGGCGGCGCGTAAGGCATTGGCCGTGCAGCGCAAGCTGGACAGCTTGGCGACGGTCTTTTACGTGCAGGAACACGACCCAAACAAGGAGCGGGAGCAAATAGACCTCACCGCACTGGATGAAGGGAGCGCGCCATGAGTGACTTCACCCTCGAAACCCAGACAGACGCCCAGATCAGCGCCGAGCGCGAAAAGCAAGCCCAGGCCGCGAAGCTCGCAGAGCGCGCGGCCCGGGTGCTTTCCGGCACCGCTGGCGACCTCACCGCGGACCTTTTCAACGAAGGACAAACCCCGCTATTTAACCAAATCAGAAACACCAACACGCCAAAACGATGAACACCCTTATCTTCAATCACAACGGAGGCACTGCCGAATTGCGCTTTGATGCCAAACCCAACCCACTCACCCTGCGCAGGCTCAAAGAATACGGCTGGCGCTGGGACTCCCACAAGCGCGCGTGGTTGCTCACCCATGCGCGGAGTTTTCAAATGGTAGGCTCGCAGCTCGTCCCCTTGGATGGCTGGCGTTCCGCAGTCGGCTACGCCTTGGGTGCGGCCAGCCTGCCCGTTGGAATGCTTGATGCCATGCTTGCCGACAGGAACGCGCACGCTGACGCCGCCGGCGTGCGGGGAATGGAGGAAGCCAACGGCATCAGCTAACACAGAGTAAAAATCTTTTGACTCCAACACCGCCGCCGCTATGATGGCGGCACCGCTCCGGCGCGTTGCCGGTTGAAGCTCAAAACAAGCAATAATATGAAACTGGACACTGAAACTCAGAAAGCATTCCAAGCCCTTAGCGGCTTCATTGGTCACTCTCAGATGACCGTTCTACGGCAGATGTGCACCAACTGGGAGGAACGTTATTTTTTCCGGCTGAAAATGATCGCCGTGGCCCAAATGGTGGAGAAGATGCCAAAGACCTACGAGCAGGACGGTAAGGGAGAGGACGCGGTTATCACGCTTCATTATTTCACCGCCGGATGCGACTGGTATATTACGGAACGCGACATCGGCTCGCCGGAAGATGCGCTTTCCCAGTGCTTCGGCCTTGCTGATTTGGGCTATGGCCCGGAGCTGGGATACATCAGCATTCCCGAGCTGCTGAGCGTCGGAGCCGAACTGGACCTGTATTTCAAGCCGCGCGCCATCAGGGAACTTAAATGCCATGCCTGACAAACCCTCAGAGTTTTACACCCGCACCGACCCGCGCGAACGCCTTGGCTTTCGCGTGTGGCGGCTGCACACCGCCCGCAACATCACCAAGAAGGCTTGGCTGGATGAGGCGATCCGCGAGAAATGCGAGCGCGAGGAAACGGAGTTCGGCCAGCCACCCGGCCCGCCGCCATATAAACCCACAGCGGAGGCTTTCTAATGCTCGCTCCACAACTTGACGAACTGCCGGTCCCCACTGGTCTAAAGCTCATGCCGTTCCAAGCGGACGGCGTGCGCTTCATGCTGGAGCGGCAAAACACCCTGCTGGGCGATGAGATGGGACTTGGCAAAACTCCGCAGTCGATTGTTTTTCTGAACTCCGTTTACTGGGAGCGTGCGCTTATCGTGGTGCCTGCTTTCCTGCGCCTCAACTGGTTCAATGAACTTAAACGCTGGCTGGTCAAGGATGCGGACATTTTCATTGTCTGGGATGGAAAGACCCTGCCGCCGGAAACTTCCAGCAGAACCCTGTTTGAAGGCGGCGGACGTCCGCAAATCATCATCACCAGCTACGACCTGCTTTCCCAGCGCATTCCGCAGAAGGATGCGAACGGCAAGCCCACCGACAAAAAACATTGGCCGCTCGCGCCGGCGGCAGCACTGATGGCCAGGACAAAGTATGACGTGCAGATTTGCGATGAAGCGCACTATCTCAAAAACCGGAAAGCCTTCCGGACCCGGGCCACGCTCGCCATCAAATCGCAGCGGTTCATTGCCGCGACCGGCACCCCGATTTTAAACCGGCCTGTCGAGGTTTGGAATCTGGCGCACCGTTGCGACCCTACGACGTTCAATGACTGGTGGCAGTTCGTGAAACGCTACTGCGATGCCCATGATGGCGGATTCGGTTATGACGTGAGCGGCGCCAGCAACCTGGGCGAGCTGCAGCAGCGGCTCAAAAGCTCCATCCTGATCCGCCGGCTCAAGAAAGACGTGCTCACGGACCTTCCGGCCAAGACCCGGCAAATCATCGAACTGCCACCCACCGCGCAGATGCGGACCACTTTGAACCGAGAAAACATGCAGTGGGAAGTGCATGAGGAAACGCTGGCCAAACTTGTAGAACGCCGGGACCGGGCCGCAATCCTGGAGGATGAGGACGAATACCGGGAAGCCGCGCGGCTGCTCAAAGCCGCCTATGCCGTGGCCTTTGAGGAAATGTCGCGGGTGCGCAAGGAAACGGCGCTGGCCAAGCTGCCGTTGTGCATCAACCACATTGAGGACGTGCTGGAGCAGGTGGACAAGCTCATTGTCTTTGCCCACCACAAGGACGTGATCCGCCAGCTTGCAGACGCATTCAAAGAATACGGGTGCATGATGTTCTTTGGCGACACGCCCCAGATGGAGCGTGCGGCCAACGTGCAACGCTTTCAGGAGGATCCGCGCTGCCGGGTGGCCATTGTGGGAATCAGCGCCGCCGTCGGCATCACCCTCACAGCCGCCAGCCATGAAGTGTTTGTCGAAAGTGACTGGGTGCCGGCCAATCTCTCGCAAGCCGAGGACCGGGCGCATCGCATCGGCCAAAAGAACTGCGTGCTGGTGCAGCACTTGGTGCTGGAGGGAAGTCTGGACTCCAAGATGCTCAAGACCGTCATCAGCAAGCAGGAGGTGATTGACGACGCCCTAGACGTAAAGCCGGGCAGTGAGCAGCAGCACAAAGCCGTGCAGCGACGCAAGATCAATTACGCCGCCATTGGTGAAAAGCTCGACGTGCACCAGCGCGGAGCAATCCTGCTCGCCCTGCAAAAGCTCACGGCGATGGACGGCGACAAGGCCCAAGCCAAGAACGGCAAGGGATTCTCGAAATTCGATTCCAATATTGGCCACGAACTGGCCAAGATGCAGGAACTCACCGCAGGCCGGGCAGGATTTGGCCAGCACCTTGTCAGGCGCTACCGTGCGCAGCTTGACCCGATTTTAGTCCATGCGTGCGGAATATCAGAAAACCCATGAACCCATCACCCACCGCACCCAAGACAGACGGACAGGCAGCACTTGAAGCCTATTGGAAGCATTCAAGTCCAGACATTGAAGCGGCGGCAGTCCTTGCCGCCGCCCAAGCCGCGATCCAGAACTGGAAGGAAAGGCATCGGATCACAGCACAGATGGTCAATCTTGCTGATGACAGAACCATTTTGGTTTATCTCAGTCAAGATCAGCCAAGGAGGATGGAGTGGTGCCAAGAATTGGCTGACCAGATCAACACCCTTCTCTTCGCAGAATCCCCAACCCCACAACCCGTGCGCGAGGAATGGGAGGAAATTAAGGGCTATGATCTTTTTCGCCTAAACACGCCACCGGGAAAATACACATGGTCCGCCCTTGGAAGCCAAGAATCATGCACAGGCGGATGGAGGCAAATGGCGTCAACCGATCCCTTTTGCGAAAACCGCACTTATCGCCGCAAACGCCCCGTCCAGCAAACCGTGGAGGAACTGCGGAAGGAGGTTGAGGGGTTGAGGGCACATTTGACTGCAACCGAGGCCAGGATGAAGGAGTTGGAAAACTCCCTTTCCATCCACCGCACCGAAGCCTTCAAGACCGATGAGGCGCATGAGAAGTGCAAGGCCGACCTCACCGCCGCAAAAACCGAGATCGAACAAACCCACCGTGAATACGACGAAGTGAAGCGACTGCTGGATGTGGCGCATCAGGAGAATGACGACCTTCGTGAAAACCTCACCGCCGCAAAGGAGGAGATGGAGAAAGCTAAAAAAGGTCGAATGGATGATGTGGGAATTTACAATGCTGAACTCACCCGCCTCCGCGCCGAGAATGCTTGGGTGGCGGT
>Ga0207853_1000044_pt1 | contig 34562 bp, 24 predicted proteins | sample LuqExpMetagenom6_FD_187764 | JGI IMG/M metagenome (GOLD analysis project Ga0207853, IMG submission 187764) | Tropical forest soil microbial communities from Luquillo Experimental Forest, Puerto Rico - Sample 6 (SPAdes) | ecosystem: Environmental > Terrestrial > Soil > Tropical forest ...
GCGGGGCCGCTGCCGTGAACGAATTGCAGTTCGATGCCGAGTTCCCAGGCGCGGCGGCGCACGGCGGGCGAGGCGATGGGTTTTTCGCCGGGGGCGCGGGTGGCGATGGGCGCGTGCGCAGGTGGCTGATGCATGGGGTGTGCTGGCCCCCTCACCCCCGCCCTCTCCCCGAGGGGAGAGGGCGTTTCTCTTTCCATCGCAGGCGCGGGAATGGCTTCGTCCCCCTCTCCCGCTTGCGGGAGAGGGTTGGGGTGAGGGCTTTTGGCCGCTGGTGCCGCCACCGCAGCCGCCACTGCGCCCGCCTTCACATTGCCAGCCCCTTCCACCTCGAGCCGGATCAGGTCGGCGCCGACGGCAACCTGCTGCCCCACGTCGCCCACCAGTTCCATCACCTTCCCCGCCACCGGCGACGGAATTTCCACCGTCGCCTTGTCGGTCATCACATCCGCCAGGACCTGGTCTTCCTTCACCACGTCGCCCGGCTTCACGTGCCAGGCCACCAGTTCCACTTCAGCGATGCCTTCGCCGATGTCGGGCGTGCGAATCACATAGGTTCCCATCGCTCAGCCCTCCATCACACGCTTCATGGCCGCACCCACGCGCTCCGGCCCGGGGAAATACGCCCATTCCTGCGCATGCGGGTAGGGCGTGTCCCAACCGGCCACGCGTTCGATGGGCGCTTCCAGGTGGTAGAAGCAGTTCTCCTGCACCAGCGACACCAGTTCGGCGCCGAAGCCGCTGGTGCGTGTGGCCTCGTGCACCACCACGCAGCGGCCGGTCTTCTTGACCGAGTTCACGATGGTGTCGAGGTCCAGCGGCCAGAGCGAGCGCAGGTCGATGATCTCGGCGTCGAGGCCGGTTTCGCGCGCCGCGCATTCGCTGACCCACACCATGGTGCCGTAGGTGATCACGGTGAGGTCCTTGCCGGGACGGAACACTGCGGCGGACTCCAGCGGCACCTGGTAGTAGCCCTCGGGCACGTTGCCCAGTTCATGCTTGGACCAGGGCACGACCGGCCGGTCGTGGTGACCGTCGAACGGACCGTTGTACAGGCGCTTGGGCTCCAGGAAGATCACCGGATCGTCGTTCTCGATCGAGGCGATCAGCAGGCCCTTGGCGTCGTACGGATTGCTGGGCATCACGGTGCGGATGCCGCACACGTGCGTGAACAGCGCCTCCGGACTCTGGCTGTGCGTCTGCCCGCCGTAGATGCCGCCGCCGCAAGGCATGCGGATGGTCATCGGCGCGGTGAAGTCGCCGGCCGAGCGATAGCGCAGCCGCGCCGCTTCCGACACGATCTGGTCCGACGCCGGATAGAAGTAGTCGGCAAACTGGATCTCCACCACTGGCCGCAATCCGTAGGCGCCCATGCCCACGGCTGCGCCCACGATGCCGCCTTCGGAGATCGGCGCGTCGAAACAGCGCGACTTGCCATACTTGGCCTGCAGGCCTTCGGTCACGCGGAACACGCCGCCGAAGTAGCCTACGTCCTGGCCGAACACGACCACGTTGTCGTCGCGTTCCATCATCACGTCCATGGCCGAGCGCAGCGCCTGGATCATGGACATGGGCACGGTCTTCATCTCGGCCCGCGACGCGGTTTCGGGTTTCACCTTGGTCAGCATCGCTCAGACTCCCAGTTCCTGGCGCTGCCGGCGCAGGTGCTCCGGCATGTCCTTGTACACGTCCTCGAACATCGCGGCCGGGCTCGGGATGTGGCCATCGAGCAGCGTGCCGTAGCTTTCGGCTTCCTTCTGCGCGGCGGCGACTTCGGCCTCCAGTTCCTTCTGCGCCTGCTCGTGCTGCGCCTCGGACCATTCGCCGATGGCGATCAGGTGCTGCTTCAATCGTGCGATCGGGTCGCCCAGCGGGAAGCGTTGCCAGTCGTCGGCCGGGCGGTACTTCGACGGATCGTCCGAGGTGGAGTGCGGACCGCCGCGGTACGTCACCCATTCGATCAACGTCGGCCCCAGGTTGCTGCGCGCGCGCTCGGCGGCCCAGCGCGATGCGGCGTACACCGCGAGGAAATCGTTGCCATCCACCCGCAGCGACGCGATGCCGCAGCCCACGCCGCGGGCGGCAAAGGTGGTCTGCTCGCCGCCGGCAATCGCCTGGAAGGTCGAGATCGCCCACTGGTTGTTCACCACGTTGAGGATCACCGGTGCGCGGTACACATGCGCGAAGGTCAGCGCCGTGTGGAAATCCGCCTCGGCCGTGGCGCCGTCACCGATCCAGGCCGAGGCGATCTTGGTGTCGCCCTTGATGGCCGAGGCCATGCCCCAGCCGACCGCCTGGATGTACTGCGTGGCGAGGTTGCCTGAAATGCTGAAGAAGCCCGCCCGCTTATACGAGTACATCACCGGCAACTGGCGCCCGCGCATGGGGTCGCGCTCGTTGCTCATCAGCTGGCACATCATTTCCCACATCGGGATGTCGTCGCGCGCCAGCAGCAGGCTCTGCTGGCGGTAGGTGGGAAAGCACATGTCGCCCGGCTCCAGCGCGAATGAATGCGCGGTGCCGATCGCTTCCTCGCCCAGGCTCTGCATGTAGAAGGAAAGCTTCTTTTGCCGCTGGGCGATCAGCATGCGGCCGTCGAAGATGCGGGTCTTCATCATGGCGCGCAGACCCTTGCGCAGGCGCATGGCGTCCAGATCTGGCACCCAGGGCCCGACCGCCTGGCCTTGCTCGTCGAGCACGCGAATCAGGCCATAGGCCAGGTCGTTGGTGTCGGCGGCGGTGGTGTCGGTCTCGGGGCGGCGCACGGCACCAGCCGGGGAGACGTGGAGATAGGAAAAGTCCGTTGCGCAGCCCGGACGCCCGCTGGGCTCCGGCACATGCAAGCGCAAGGCTTGGTGCTGGGTCATCTGCCTTCCTTCGGCCCGATTGTGTCGGGACGGTGGTCCATGAATGGCCGCGCGCGGCGGGTAAGCCGATTGCTGCCGGGATGTCGCTTTGGTGAAAGCGACGCGCCGAGTGTAGGTCAAAGCTGGGCAGCAGCGACGTAAGATCAACCCGCATTTCGCGGCCCGTCGCGGCGCGCGCCACCTTGCTCATGCTGAACAAACACACGCCTCCGATTCCCCCGACTGCCCCAGCGTTCCGCACCATTGCCGACCTGGTGCATGAGCACGCGCAGGAACGGCCCCGCGCCATTGCCATGATCCACGGCGAGCGCCGGGTGACCTGGGCACAGGTCGACGCCATGGCCGATCGCGTCGCGGCTTCATTGCAGCGCGACGGCGTGAAGCCCCAGGACAGCGTGGCCATTTGCGGCGCGAACTCGCTGGAGTACGCGGCGCTGTTCCTCGGGGGCTTGCGCGCGGGCGCCGCCGTGGCCCCGCTGCCTGCGGGCGCGACACCCGCGCAGATCGCGACCATGGTCGAGGATTGCGGTGCGCGGCACTTCTTCGTGGATGCCTCGGTGCCGGCCTTCGACAGCCCGGCCCGGCGGATCTCCATGGATGCGAGCAGCACGCCCTCGCTCGAGGCATGGCTGCTGCCGCACGGCGCCCGGCCCGCGCCGGTGCAGGTCGAGCCCGACTGGCCCTTCAACATCATCTATTCCTCAGGCACCACCGGCACGCCCAAGGGCATCGTGCAGCCGCACGGTATGCGGTGGATGCATGTGGCGCGCGCCAACAGCTTCGGCTACGACGCCGACACGGTGACCATGCTGGCCACTTCCTTGTGCTCGAACACCACGCTGACCTGCTTCTTCCCGACGGTGGCCAAGGGCGGCTGCATCGTGCTGGGCACGCCGAAGTTCGACGCCCGCGCCTACCTGGCCTTGGCGCAGCAGGTGCGCGCCACGCACACCATGCTGGTGCCGGTGCAGTACCGCCGCCTCATGGCGCTGCCGGAGTTCGATCAGTTCGACCTGTCGTCCTTCCGCTTCAAGTTCTGCACCAGTGCGCCATTTCATGCTGACTTGAAAGCCGACATCCTGACGCGCTGGCCGGGCGGACTGGTCGAGTTCTACGGCATGACGGAAGGCGGCGGCACCTGCATCCTCGAAGCGCACAGCTTCCGGGACAAGCTGCACACCGTGGGCCGGCCCGCGGAAGGACACGACATCCGCGTGATCGACGAAGCCGAAAAGGAGCTGCCGCCCGGGGAAATCGGCGAGGTCGTCGGCCGATCCTCCGCGATGATGAGTCGCTACCACCAGCAGCCGGCCAAGACGCGCGAAGCCGAGTGGTACGACAGCGAAGGGCAGCGCTTCATCCGCACCGGCGACGTCGGCCGTTTCGATGCCGAGGGCTTCCTCACGCTGATGGACCGGCGCAAGGACATGGTTATCACCGGCGGCTTCAACGTCTACCCGAGCGACCTCGAAGCACTGCTGCGCGAGCATCCGGCGGTGGCGGACGTCGCGGTGGTGGGCGTGCCTTCGGCCGAGTGGGGCGAGACGCCGGTGGCGTTCGTGGTCGTGCGCGACGGAGGGCTGTCCGAGGAGAATCTTCGCGCGTGGGCCAACGCGCAGTTGGGCAAGACGCAGCGGCTCTCGGGCGTGCGCTACCTGGATGAACTGCCGCGCAGCGACATCGGGAAAGTGCTCAAGCGGCAACTGCGCGAGAGCTGGTGAGTTCCCGTCTCCCTCCCCCTCTGGGGGAGGGTTGGGGAGGAGGCGCGTCGGCGCTGGCCGTCAAGAGCCCCCATCCCTGCCTTCCCCCAGAGGGGGAAGGAGTAGAGGCATGATCCGTTAGACCTCTGCAATCAACTCGATCTCGACGCAGGCCCCCATCGGGATCTGCGCCACGCCGAACGCGCTGCGCGCATGCGTGCCCTTGTCGCCGAACACCTGGCCCAGCAGTTCGCTGCAGCCATTGGTGACCAGGTGCTGCTCGGTGAAGTCGGGCGAGGAGTTCACCAGGCTCATCACCTTGACGATGCGCTTGACGTTGTCGAGGTTGCCGACGGCCGCTTGCAGCGTGCCCATCAGGTCGATGGCAATGGCGCGTGCGGCCTGCTTGCCTTCCTCGGTCGCCATGGTCTTGCCGAGCTGGCCGACCCAGGCCTTGCCCTCTTTCTTGGCGATATGGCCCGAGATGAACACCAGGTTGCCGGTGCGCACGAAGGGCACGTAGGCGGCGGCCGGCGTGGCCACGGGCGGCAGCGTGATGCCGAGCTCCTTCAGCTTGTCGTTGATGCTCATCGTCAGGATCTCCTTGTGGTCAGGCGGCGATTTTAGGTGTCACCGTGACGGCCACGTGCAGGCGGTGATGCGCGCCGCCATGGATCACCCCACGCAGCGGCGACACGTCGGCGTAGTCCCGGCCGATGGCGAGCACGACATAGTCTTCGCCGGCTTCGCGGCAGTTGGTCGGGTCCAGGTCCAGCCATTGGCCGGCGCCCTCGCGCGCCGGCACATACACCGAAACCCAGGCATGAGAGGCGTCGCTGCCCAGCAGCCGTGGCTGCCCGGGCGGAGGCTCGGTCAGCAGGTAGCCGCTGACATAACGCGCCGCCAGCCCCAGGCTGCGCAGGCTCGCGAGCATGACATGGGCGAAGTCCTGGCACACGCCCTGGCGCAGTCGCAGCGCGTCGAGTGCGGGCGTGGCCGCATCGGTGGCCTCGGTGTCGTAATCGAAGTCCTGGTGAATGCGCGCCATCAGGTCACGCGCGGCTTCAGTCAGCGAACGGCCCGGCGTGAAGCTGCGCAAGGCGTATGCGTGGAACTCCGGGTGCCGTGGCACATACGACGAGGCGAACGCGAACTCGGCCGCCGGGTCATAGGCCGCCTCGCGGTGATAACGCAAGCGCTCGCGTGCATCCTCCCAGCTGATCGCGTTCTTCACAGCCGGCGCGCGCGAAGTGCGCACCAGGCTGCGCGCGACCACCTGCAGCCGCTCATGCCGCGTCGCCAGACTGAAGAAGGTTCGGGTGTTGCCGCAGGCGTCTCGTGCCTGGCTCTGCTGTGTCGGCGCCGGCGTGATGGCGAGCTCGTGCGACAACACTTCCTGATAGGCGTTGTCCAGGGGCCGCAGGTGTGCCATGTGCTGCGCCGTCTTCACCGACGGCGCATAGTGGTAGCAGGTCTCATGCTCGATGCGTAGCAGCACGCTCAGGCTCCCACGCTGTGGGCCAGGTCGGCCGAGTGGGTGAAGTAGTGCGAGCCCAGGTCATCGGAAAGGCGGTAGCTCGCATCCGCGCATTGCCGCAGCAATGCTTCGAGCGCGCGATGATGGCCGTTAACCTCCTGTTCGCACAGCCCGTCCAGCGACCACAGCCGAGGGTCGGGCACCTGGCGTGCAAACGAATAGCGGATCTCCCGCGTCCCTTCCTCCAGGCGGGCGAGCGCATCGCGCAAGGTGAGCGCGATCGATGCCAGCGCGCGTGGATTGTCGCGGTCGAGGACCAGCTGCTCCAGCAGGGCCGGGAGGTCGCGGCGCTGCGGGTAACGGGCGTGAAAGCTGAAGCTGCTGTCGAACAGCGCGACCACGGCCTCCAGGCCGCCTTCGTCCTCTAGCGCGTTTGCCGGGAGCGCGCGACCGAGCATCGATGCCAGGAAGGCGAGCCGCTCGAGGTGCCGCCCGATCCACAGCAGCCGCCAGCCGTCGTCGCGGATCATGCGATCGGCCTGCGCGCCGGTCATGGCAGCCGTAGCGCCCAGTAGCGCCTCCAGCACGCGCACGGCTTCCACCGGCGAATGGTCGCCGTCCTGCGTGACGATCAGGCAGCCGCGCGAGAAGTCCTGTTCGACGCGCACGAGCAGATTCCAGTGTTCCTGCGACAGCCGCTCGCGCACGGCGGACGCGGCGTTGTGCAAGGCATGCAGGTTGTAGCCGACACTGCAGGCGCCCTGGCCGTCGGCCAGCGCGCCGATCAGCGATCGCTCGAACGCGCGTCGTTCGTTGATGGACGGCGCGGTCGGCGGCACCAGGCCGTGGGCCAGGGCGAGTTGACCGAGCCATGCGAGCAGCGCCGGCGACGATGGCTCTGCGCCGCCCAGGTTTTCGAGCACCAGGCGCGCCAGGCGCACCGAGTTCTCCGTGCGTTCGGTGTAGCGCCCCAGCCAGAACAGGTTCTCGGCCGCGCGGCTGGTGACCCCGAGGCGTGGCGCGGCCTGGTCCGCATGGGTGCTGGACGCCAGGGGGCGGGTGTCCAGCGGGCCGTGCGTGAGCACCCAGGTGTCGGCGCTGCTGCCGCCGCGTTGCATCGAGGCGATCTCGCGGCCGGCACTCGCGATGCGTGTGAGCCCGCCGGGGAGCACCCGCCAGGATTGCGGGCCGTCCGAGATGGCGAACACGCGCAAGACGAATGAGCGCGGCAGGATGCGATCGCCCTCCATGCCGTGGGTCCAGGTGGGCATCTGCGCAAGCGGCAGGTACGCCTGCACCGTGTGTTCGTCGGGTTCGCGCGCGATGCGGCTGGCCCAGTCGTCGAGCTCGCGCGCCGACAGGGTCTGGCCGAGCTGTGCGTCGGCGCCCAGCCCGTAGGTGGACTTGATCACGCGGCTGGACAAGCGCGGCAGCACATCCTGCATGGCGGCGCGCTCGCCGCACCACCAGGTGGGCAGCGATGGCAACGCAAGCTCTTCGCCCAGCACCTGGCGCGACAGGGCCGGCAGGAATCCCAGCAGGCCGGGCGACTCGAGAAAGGCCGACCCCGGGGCATTGGCCATCAGCACATGGCCTGCGCGGACCGCCTGCATCAGCCCCGGCACCCCGAGCTGGGAGTCGGATCGCAGTTCCAACGGGTCGAGGAACTCGTCGTCCAGGCGCTTGAGCACGCCGTGCACCGGCTCCAGGCCTTCGATGGTCTTGAGGTACAGCCGGTCGTTGCGCACCACGAGGTCGTTGCCCTCGACCAGGGTCAGGCCCAGGTGACGCGAGAGGAAGGCCTGCTCGAAGTAGGTTTCGTTGAACGGCCCGGGCGTGAGCAGCACCAGGCGCGGCTCACCCGGCGTCGGGCACATGGCCCGCAGCGCGTCCACGAAGCTGCGATAGGAACCGGCCAGGCGTTGCACGCGCAGATCGCCAAAGGCTTCGGGAAACTGCCGCGCGATGATCATCCGGTTTTCGAGCAGGTAGCCCAGGCCCGAAGGCGCCTGCGTGCGCTGCGACACCACCCACCAGTCGCCCTGTGGGTCGCGTGCCAGGTCGAAAGCTGCGACATGCAGCCAGGAGCCGCCGGCTGGCCGCAGGCCCTGCATGGCGCGCAGGAAGCCCGGATGACCCTGCACCAGCGCGGGCGGCAGCAGCTTGCCGGCCAGCAGCTGCTGCGGGCCGTACACATCGGCCATGATGCGTTCGAGCAGGCGCACGCGCTGAAGCACGCCGGCCTCGATGCGCTGCCAGCTCGAGGGCGTGACGATCAGCGGAAAGAGGTCCAGCGACCAGGGCCGCTGCGGCCCGTGCGTGTCGGCATAGACGTTGTAGGTGATGCCGTTGTCGCGCACCTGGCGCTGCAGGTTGACCGTGCGGCGGTTCAGGTCCTTCAAGCCTTCGGGGCCGAGCGCGTCGAAGAAGCCCTGCCAGGTCGGGCAGGGCAGGGAGCGGGAGGCCGTGCCTGAGGCGCTGCCGCGCAATTCGTCGTAATGGCCGGCCGCCGCCCCGGGCGCCAGCGCGGCCGCACGCGCGGACGCTGCGGTGGCCTCAACGGATGGGGAGGTCGTGGGCATCGCCGGATCATCCCACGGCCCGTGGGGACGCCCGGCGAAGGTGCGGTTGTTAGCCGAGCAGGTCGCGCAAGGCGGCGTCGTACAGCGAAGTGAGGTTGTCCATCACTTCGAACACGCGCTCGCTGGTGGTGGCCACCGTTTGCAGCGCATCGGGGTTGGGCGTCTTGGCCAGCGCGCCGTCGTAGAACAGCCATTGGCTCTTCGCCAGCTCCAGCTCGTTGCGGATGGCGGGCGTGGAAATCGCTGCCGCTTGCAGGGTGGACAGGCCCTGGACGAACTCATTGCGGGCGTTGGTGAGCTGCGTGCGCACGGCCGGCGTGTCGTGGCCGGCAGCCACCAGGAAGTAGGCGCGGGCGGCGCGTTGCGACAGCATGCGCTGGCGGCCGGCGATGTTCACGATGCGCGCATTGCCTGCCTGGCTTTGGGTTTCGAAGGCCTTGGTCAGGCGGTCGGCCGCTTCCAGGACGACGTCGGCGCTGCGGGCAACCTCGAGGACGTCCTTGCGGGCATTGGCGCTTTCCAGCAGGCCCTGGCAGTCCTTGTCGAGCGTCTGCAGCAGCCGGCGGGTGTCGGTGCTGAGCGAGCCGCCACCGATTTCGGTGATGCTCGAGGTGAGCAGCTGGCGGCTGGCCGTCTGGATATCGCGTGCGCGATCCGGCAGCACGTTCAGCGTGTTCTGCACGTACGCCTTCGACATGCGCTGTGACAGCGCCCGCATCTTGCCGGACCGGTTGATGGCCGCACTCAGCGGCAGGCCTTCGGCAGCAGCAGGCAGCGCCAGGCCGGCGCAGGGCAACAGCAGCAGCGCACCGCATTGGACGAAGCTGCGGCGGCGGATGGCGACAGGGCTGGTGTCTTTCATGAAACTTCTCCTACTGATGTAAGAAACTGTAGAGACCGCCGCCGAGATCGCCTATCCCTCAGCGGGACTAGCGGCCATCGTTCGAAGGAACTATGCGGGCGATCCGTGCTAGCGTCGAAGGCGCTGTTCGTGCCGCCCAAGCCATGCGAACCGATGCGATCCACCGGACCTGGACCGAGCCGCTGCGACGCCGGGCGGTGATCGCCGCCGGCTTGACGCTGCTCGTGTTGCTTTGGCTCAAGCTGCTGGCGGCGCTGTTCGGCGCGCTGGCCGGCTACGTGCTGTACACGGTCGCGCGCAGCCCGGCAGCGGCACCGCCCTCGCTGGGCCGCCGCGTCGGCAACATGCTGCTGGCTGCTGTATTGATCGCCGGCGGTGTGCTCGCGATCGTCGAAGGCGTGGAGTTGCTGCTCAATGCCTCCAGCGATGGCCTGCCCCGCTTGATGCAACTGCTGGCCGACACCCTGGACCGCATCCGCGGCACGGTACCCGGCTGGATCGCCGGACACCTGCCGGATTCGGCCCAGGCCTTGCAGGAGGCGGTGTCGAACTGGCTGCGCACGCATGCGGGGGAGATGCAGCACTGGGGCAGCGAAGCGCTGCACCTCATGCTGCACCTGACCCTGGGATTGGCCATCGGCGTGATCGCCGGCGTGTCGATGAGCCTGCGGCAGGCCTCCAGCGCGGCGCTGCCGGCACTGGCGCGGGAGCGCTGGCATCAGCTGGCGCTGGCGTTCCGCGACGTGGTCGCCGCGCAGCTGCGCATCGCGCTGGTCAATGCCTTGCTGACGGCCCTGTTCCTGCTGGCATTGCTGCCGGCGTTCGGCGTGCATGTGCCGCTGGCGGTGACGCTGTCCGTCTTCACCTTCTTTGCCGGGCTGCTGCCGATCGTGGGCAACCTGCTGTCGAACACGGCCATCGTGATCGCGTCCCTGACGGTCTCACCTTGGGTGGGCATCGCCTCCCTGGTGTTCCTGGTGACGATCCACAAGCTCGAGTATTTCCTGAACGCGCACTTCGTGGGCAGCCGCGTGCAGATCCCGGCCTACGCGCTGCTGGCCACGATGCTGATTCTCGAAGCGGCATTCGGCGTGGCTGGCGTCGTCGCCGCGCCGATCTATTGCGCCTGGCTGGCGCGCGAGCTTCGCGAAAACGGCTGGATCTGACCAGGCCCGGGCGCCAGCGGTCTCATGCGTGCAGCATCCACACCAGTGCCGTTCCCCCGATCGAGATCAGCACATGGCCGAATGCCACGGTGCTGGAGTAGCCGATCACGGCCACCGGGCTCTGGGAGCGTTCCTGCACGGCGGCCAGGCCCGCGGTCATGGTCTGCGCACCGGCCAGGGCGCCCAGCAGCAACAAGGGGTTCAGCCGCAGCACATAGCGCCCGACGAACAGCCCTGTGAGGAGCGGCGTGAGCGTGACCACGATGCCGCCGAAGAACACGGTGAGCCCGACCTGCTGCAAGGCCTTCACGAAGACAGGGCCCGCTTTCAGACCGATCATGGCCACGAAGCCGGCCAGGCCGATCGCCTTCATCAGGTCGATCGCGTCCGCCGCAAGAATCGCGAACGAGGGGCGCACCGAATTGCGCCAGCCCATCGCCAGCCCGACCAGCAGCGTGGCAACACTGGAGCCGAGCGCGACGTGCACGCCGCCGATGGGAAAGGCGATCACCACACCGAGCAGCGCGCCCACACAGATCGCCAGCCCCAGCGCCAGGTAGTCGGTGCCGCGTTCCTGCAGCACGTCGCCGACCACCGCCGCCACGCGGCGCACGGCTGGCTCCAGTCCATGCAGGGTGAGCAGGTCGCCGCGATAGACCTGGGTGCCGGGACCGATCGGAATCTGCTCGCCCGCGCGCCGGATGGATTTGAGGAAGACGCCGCGGACCTGCTGGGCGTCGCGCGAAAGCTCTTCCAGCGTGCGCCCCGAGAAATCGCGCTTGCGCAGCACCACGTCGAGCGTGGCCGAGGGCACGTCCAGCAACTCGCGGTCGAACACCTCGCGCCGGTCCCCGCCCAGCACGTGCAGCAGGGATTCGTGCTTGCCCATCGCCGCGACGACGTCACCGGGAGCCAGCACGAAATCGGTGGATGCCGGAATGATCTGCCCACCGCGGCGCACACGCTCGATGAAGATGCGATCGTGGGTCAGCATGCTTTCCGCCTGCCCGATCGTCTTGCCGACGGCCGGTCCATTGGGGGCGACTTCGATGGCGCGGAAATCGAACATCTGCCAGGCTGAACTCACGCCGGGCGCGACGCGCTCGATGCCCATTTCCTGTTCCAGCTTGCGCGCCTCGGCCTGCATGTCGATGCGCAGCAGCCAGGGGCCGACATGCGAGCAAAAGAGGATCAGGCCGACGGTGCCGAACAGGTAGCACAGGGCATCGGCGACCGGGATCTGCGCAATCAGCCGGTTCTTCTCGTCGTCAGGGATGTGCAGGCTGCGGATCGCTTCGCTGGCAGTGCCGATGACCGGCGACTCCGTCAGGCCGCCCGACATCATCCCGGAGGCGTAGCCCAGCTCGAGGTTGAGCAAGCGGGCCATTGCGTACGCGGTGAGCAGGCCCGCCAGCGGCATCAGGCAACCCAGCGCCACCCAGCGCCAGCCGCCCTCACGCACCCCGCGCACGAAACCCGGCCCGGCCGAATAGCCGATGCCGTACATGAACATCAGGAACAGCAGCGACTTGGCCGTGTCCGAGACCGGCACATGCCAGAAGTAGCCGATCAGGACGCCGGCCAGCAGCGACCCCGTCACAGGGCCGATGCCGATGCCGCGCACTTTCCAGTTGCCGATCCAATAACCCAGCCCGATCGCCAGGAAGACTGCGATTTCCGGATACTTCTCGAAGTAGCCAGCCAACCAGTCCATGACCGGCGCTGGCTAGAAGCTGTGCTTCAGGCCGATGTCGAAGCCGTCCGAGTTCTTGCCCGGTGACGCCACGGAGCCGTTCAGCCCGACGGCGGAGGAGCCGTGATTGTCCAGGTGCGCGTAGGTCAGATAGGCCGCGGTCCGCTTGGACATGTTGTAGACATAACCCAGCGCCAGCTTGCGCGCGGTTGGATTCGTGGGTTCATCCGTGTCGTAGGAGGAGAACGACGCCTTGAACTGGTGCGGCCCGAACGGGTACATCGCACCCACCAGGTAGCCCTTGGCCTTGACCGGCACGATTTCGTTCACCTTGTCCTCGTACCAGCCTGCGGTGAGTGTCAGGTCGGCGAAGGTGACGTGCCCCCCGACGTTCCAGGAAGTGATGTCGCCCAGCGTGGCTGTGGTGGCATAGCGCGTGCGACCGTAGGCACCGGCGAGGCCCCAGGGACCGTTCGTCCAGCCCAGGCGTCCCTGGTAGCCGCTGCCATCGCTGTGGTTCGGCGAGTTCGATGCGTTCTCGCCGATGTAGTACTGCGCCTCGCCGAAGAAGCCGCCCAGGTTCGGCGGCAGGAAGTAGCCGATCATGTTCGACGCGCGCGTGCCGGTCACGCCGGCAATCTTGAGCGCGTCCGCCAGATTGGCGCCGACACCATTGGTCGTAAACGGATCGAGCTGGTCGCGGTTGCGGAAGGTGGAGACATAGTCACGCCCGACGCGCAGCTCGCCGAATCCACTGAGCAGGCTGACGGTGGAGCGGCGATTGAAGGACAGGCCCTGGGAACCGGCGGCGCTGGTCGTGCAGGTCACCGGATTGGCGGGATTGAGCGGCGCCGCGTTGCTGACGGTGCAGCTGCCGCTACCAGTAGGTGTGTTGTTGGTGTTGGAGGCCGACCCGGTTCCGTCGTCGGCGTTCACGCCAGCCTCCAGCCAGAAGCCAGCGCCCAGTCCGTTGCCCAGGTCTTCAACGCCCCGGAAGCCGATGCGCGAGGCCGTGTTGGCGCCGCTGACCAGTCGCGTGTTGTTCGCGAGGTCGCTATGGCCGTAGGCCACGGCGGCGTCGACGACGCCGAATAGCGTTACGTTGCTGCTGGTGACCGGACCCGCGCCGGTACTGGCGACCTGCGCAAGCGCCGCGCCAGCCATCGACAGCGGAACAAGGGAGAACAACTTCAACTTCTTCATGGTCATCAGCTCCTTTGAAAAACTCATCGAGCCGCGAGCAGCATTGCGAAGTAGCCGAAGATCGTCAGCAGGATGCCAGACACGGCATAGCCGACCGGGAATCCGATCCACGGAACGGTGCTGCCGATTTCCTTGGCCGCTTCGCGACAGGGACCGGAGTGCGAGCGCGCGCCCGCAACACCACCCATCAGCACGGCGGGGTTGATCTTGAAGATGTGGTAGCCGATCGCCCACACGATGAACGGCGGGATGGTGCAGGCGATGAAACCGACGATGAAGATCTTCAGTGCCAGCGCGCCGGTCAGTTGCGCCAGCAGCGAGTTGCCGGCATTGATGCCGACGATGCACACGAACACCACCAGGCCCAGGTCTTCCAGGATGTTGCGCGCGGCATTCGGCGTGTTGCCGAAGAAGCGCAGCCGCGATTGCAGCGAGGACACGATCACGCCCGACACCAGCAGGCCACCGGCGTTACCCAGGCCCACCCTGGCGCCAAAGGCCGGGAAATCGATCGCGCCGATCAACAGGCCGAGGATCATCCCGACCGACAGGGTCAGCAGGTCGGTGGCCGTGCTGGGAACCGCGAAACGGCCCAGCAGGTTGGCACCCTTGGTCACCGCGTCCTGAAGGCCGGCCAGGAACACCACGTCCATCCGCTGCAAGGTGGTGCCATTGCCCACCGGAATGGGTTGCCCGGCGCGCTCGATGCGCGTGACCGCCACCTGTCCGGCCAGGTCGCCGCGGAAGGAGCCCAGCTCGCGGCCCACGGCATCCTTGTTTGTCAGCAGGATCTCGGCTTGGCCCAGTGGCACGTTGAGCGCGCGTGGATCGTCCAGTTCGGAACCGATCAGCCCCATCTTGGCGGTCATGTCTCCGCGCGCGCCGGCCAGGGCGACGATGTCGCCCAACTGCATCTTCAACGACGGGTCCGCCCCCAGCAGTTCGTCACCCCTGCGCACGTTGAGCACGCGGTACTCGCTGTTGCGCTGGCGGAATTCCGAGATGGTCTTGCCGGCCCACTCGGCGTTCTCCAGCTTGTAGGCGCGCGCGGCGAACGGGCGATAGCCAGTCAGGGCCACGTCGTCCACATTGCGCACGCCGTGCTCTTGTTCGTACTGAATGGCGGCCTGGCGCGCATCGATGCCCCACCACTTGGGCAGGTACTTGCAGATCAGGATGATGCCGACCGTGCCCCAGATGTAGCTGATGCCGTAGGACAACGCGATCATCGCGGAGACCTGTTCGGCCGTGGCGCCTGCGGGCAGCTGCACGGCGCCCTGGGTCACCGCCTGTTCGGCTGAGCCAATGGCCGCCGACATGGTCTGGGAGCCCGCGACCAATCCGCCGGCCGCCCCCATGGGCAAGTCGAAATAGCGCGCACCGAAGACGCAGAGGGTCAACCCTATGATCGACGAAAGCACCGCCAGGAATGTGAACTTGAGGCCTTCGCCTTTCAAGCTGTTCACGAACGACGGACCCACGCGCAGCCCTACCCCGTACATGAACAGGTAATAGAACAGGCTCTTGGCGAAGTTATTCAATTCCAGCTTCACCCCATACAAGGAGGCCCAGGTCGACAGCGCGCAGCCGACGACGATGGCAGCGGCCACCATGCCGAGTCCGTAGCCCTTGACGCTGAATCTTCCGATCCAGACGGCGAGGCCGACGGTCACGAATAACAGCATGAACGGATTCTTTGCCAGCCACTCGAAAATGTCTTTCATGACAAGCTCCCCATGGGTCGTTGAGTTGGTTTTCCGGCGTTTACAAATCGGTTGAAGATCCCTTCTTGGCTCGCTGGCTCAGCGCTTCGGGCTTGAGCAACTTCAAGCCCAGCGATGCGTCGTAGCCGTGGATCTCCTTGACGTCCAGCTTGCGCATGAACGTGATCGTGTCGGCTTCGATCACCTGCCCCGGCACCATGATCGGGAAGCCTGGCGGATACGGGATCACGAAGTTGGCCGACACCAGCGGCGGGCCCTTCTGGATGCGGACATCCACGTCGGGGTGACTGAGCTTCAGGTGCTCGCACTGCTCCTCGCGGTAGGCCGAGAAGAACGCCGCGCGCATGTGGCCTTCGGACGTGCCGCTCTTGGTGCTGTCGCGGAACACGTCGTGGAAGCGGCTGAAGTTCGGCAGGTCGGGCACGTCTTCCATCAGCGACTTGACGCGTGCCGCAAACGCTTCCTGTGCGGCCTTGCCGCCTTCCTGCAGCCTCTGTTCGACATCGCGCGCGACGTCGGCCAGCACCTTCAGCAGATGCGCGACGTCGCTGCGCGTGTTGTTGATGTTGGTCTGCACCAGGATGGAGTTGCGCGAGGTCTTGTTGATCTGCACGTCGTACTTGGCGGCCAGCAGCCCCTTGAACTGCGTGCCGTCATAGCCGGCGCGACCGGTCACGATCGTCAGGCGCGTGGGATCGAGCGCGAACTCGTCGTTCTCCCAGGCCTCCAGCACCTTGTCCCAGGTGGCGTTCGGCTTGCCGTAGTCCTCGACGCCGGATTCGCGGAATTCTTTGGGCACCATCTCGCCGGGCGTGAGGATGCGGAAGTACTTCGAGATCAGCGGGTTGTTGTTCACCTGCTTGCGCAGGTCCAGGGATAGATCGATGGCCTGCATCACGAGCTCGTAGCCTTCCAGCTCCATCTGCCGCCGCGCGAGATCCAGCGAAGCGATGATCTGCTGGTTGGGCGAGGTGGACGTGTGCGTGTAGAAGGCCTCGTGGAACTGCTCCTCCACATGCAGGAAGTCCTTGTCCCGCACAAAGATCATCGAGCCCTGGCGCAGCGCCGACATCGACTTGTGCGTCGAGTTGGTCTGGTACACGCGCAGGCGCACGCGGTCGGGGTCGGGCATCAGGCGCATGTCCAGCAGCGACTTGTCGCCGGGGTCGAGGTCGTCGCCCACCTTGCCCTTCATCTTCGCCTTCCATTCCTCGTAGGCGGTGCGGTACGAGGGCGAGGCCAGCATGTCCTCGATCGCCTCGGCGGCGCCCATCGCGGTGCGGCGCCGATGGAAGGCCGAGAAACGCGCAAAGCCGAACCAGGCCTCGTCCCACAGGAAGATCAGGTCGGGCTTGATGGCCAGGCATTCCTCCATCACGCGGCGGCAGTTGTACATGTGGCCGTCGAAGGTGCAGTTGGTGAGGTCCAGCATGCGCGCCTTGTCCAGCTTGCCTTCGGCCTTGAGCGTGAGCAGTGCCTGCTTGATGGTGCGCAGCGGCACGGCGCCGTACATCGAGTACGCCATCATCGGGAAGGCTTCCAGGTACAGCGGCTGCGAGCCGGCGAGCACCAGGCCGTAGTGATGCGACTTGTGGCAGTTGCGGTCGATCAGGATGATGTCGCCGGGACGGCACAGCGCCTGCACCACGATCTTGTTCGATGTGGATGTGCCGTTGGTGCCGAAGAACACGCGGTCGGCGCCGAAGGCCCGCGCGGCCTTCTCCTGCGCTTCCCTGATGTTGCCCACCGGGTCCAGAAGGCTGTCGAGGCCGCCGGTAGTGGCCGACGATTCCGCCAGGAACAGGTTGGACCCGTAGAACGTGCCCATGTCGCGGATCCAGTTCGACTTGAACACGGACTTGCCGCGCGCCAGTGGCAGCGCGTGGAAGGTGCCTATCGGCCGGGCCGCGTACTTCTTCAGGTTGTCGAAGAACGGCGTCTCATAGCGCTCCATCACGCCGGCGAGGATGCTCAGGTGGATTTCCATGAGTTCCTCGACCTCGTAGAACACGCGCCGCACCAGGCGGCTCTGTTCGCTGGTGGCGGCTTCCTCCACGCCGCGCTCGCTGACCAGGTAGATGTCGATCTCGGGGCGGATCTTCTTGATCGCGCCGGCCAGGCGCAGGCCGTAGTTGCGCGGCAGGCCGTCGTCCTCGATCTCGCCGAAGCGCCGGATCAACTCGTTGAGGGCCGGCAAGGCGTGGCGCGACTTGAACTGGAAACCATCGTAGATGACCGCTGCCTGGATGTTGGGGTTGACGATGGTCGCGACGACAGCGTCCTCGAAGGTGAAGGTCTGCACCGCTTCGTAGGTGAAGGGGTCCTCCGGCCGTCGCAGCTTGCGCAACTCCCGCTGCGAGTTGGTCCGCGCGCTTTCGGGCGCGACCGTCAGCAGCTCAAAGTACGGCCGTTGCGCCAGGTCCGGTGCCATGCCGGGGGGCAGGCGGTCGGCAAAACTGGTCTCGCTGTCCTCCTCGAGGTTCCAGGTCGACGGGTCGCGGCGGTAGGCGCCCGAGAAGATCGCGGTCTTGATGCGATGTATGCCGTTGGCGAATCCTGTCGCGTCGCGTTCTTCGGCGAGCTCGCGCAACACGCGTATCAGCGGCGCGCCCGGGTAGGCCCAGTAGTGCTCCAGCGGTTCCATCTCCTTGAAAAGCGTCGCGATTTCGGCCACTAGCTTGTCGGCGCTGCCACGGCCCGCGGCGAATGCCTCGGCACAAGCCTGCAGACGGCTCCACCGGTCGCGTCGGGCGTCGGTGGCGGAAAAGAAGTCAGCGAGAGTGAGTCCGCTGGATTGAGAAGCCGAGTCATTTCTTGCCATGGAGCCTCCGAAGCAAAACGTCTGGCCCTGCAAACTGCAGAGGCCTTGCGCGAGGCAGCGTACGCTGGGGTTGGCTGGGGCGAAATAAGGGCTGGGGGAAACCGGCGCGTCCCGTACCCCATGGCCTGAAAGACCACCCGGGGGTGGGTCGTAACGCCCGTGCCCCTCACCCTAATTGACGGCAGCCGGTGCGGGCCAAAGACTGTCTCGACCGGGCCGCGTCCAGGCAGCGGCTTGGCCGGTCCGACGTCAGGAAGGATTCGAAGATGTCATACCGGCAGCTCATGTGTGCCGTTGCACTCGTTCCAGCCGCCCTGCTCAGCGGCTGCGGCGGCGGCAAGGAAGCCAAGTCCACCGCACCCACGGCGGCGGAGGTGAACACGATGACGGTGCAGGCGCGCGAAGTCCCGTACCTCTACGAGTTCGTCGGCCAGACCGAAAGCTCGCAGCAGGTGGAGATCCGGGCGCGGGTTGAAGGCTTCCTCGAGAAGCGCATGTACATCGAGGGCGCGCCCGTGAAGGCCGGCCAAGTGATGTTCCTGATGGACCGCAAGCCCTTCGAGGCGGCACTGGCCGCGGCGCAGGCCGAGCTGTCGGAGCAGAAAGCCCGCCTGAACACCGCACGCGCCAACCTCAACCGTGTGAAGCCGCTGGTGGAAGATGACGCGCTGGCCAAAAAGGAGCTCGACGATGCGCTAGGCACCGAACAGGCGGCAGCCGGCGCCGTGGAGGCGGCGCAGGCCAAGGTCGTGAATGCCAAGCTCAATCTCGGGTACACCACGATCGCGTCGCCGGTCGCGGGCCTGTCATCGTTTGCCAAGGTGCAGGACGGCGCCTATGTGAATGCGCAGAACAACTTGCTGACCTACGTCGCCAAGCTCGATCCGATGCGCGTGAACTTCAGCGTGTCTGAGAACGAAACCCTGCGCCTGCGTTCCGATCTGTCGAAGGGGCGGCTCAAGCCGAGCCAGGACGGCAAGTACCTGGTTGACGTGGTTCTGGCCGACGGGAGCACCTATCCCCAGCCGGGGCGGGTGACTTTCACCGACGCGGCTTTCAGCGACCAGACCGGCACCTTCCTGATCCGCGCCGAGATTCCCAATGCGCAGGGGACCTTGCGGCCCGGCCAGTTCGTGCGTGTGAAGGTGCGCGGCTTCACGCGCACCAGCGCCATCATCGTGCCGCAGGCCGCGGTGCAGGAAGGTCCGCGCGGCAGTTACGTGTGGGTCGTGGGTCCCGATGGCAAGGCGGCGCAGCGCACCGTCGAAGCCGGCAACTGGATGGGCGACAACTGGATGGTCGATTCCGGCCTGAAGGACGGGGACCACGTCATCGTCGGCGGCTTCATCAAGCTGGCGCCCGGCGTGCCGGTGAAGGAAACGCCCGCCGCAGACACGGCAGCCGCTGCCGGCGGAGCAGCGTCCCGGCCGGCATCGGCAGCCAGCGGATCCAAGCCATGAAGTTCGCGCATTTCTTCATCGACCGGCCGATCTTCGCGTCGGTCATTTCGATCATTCTGGTGATCGCAGGCGCGGTGGCGATGCTGAACCTGCCGATTGCGCAGTTTCCCGAGATCACGCCGCCGCAGATCCAGGTGACCGCGACCTATCCGGGCGCGAGCGCCGAAGTGGTGTCGCAGAACGTGGCCGCGCCGATCGAGCAGCAGGTCAACGGCGCGGACCACATGATGTACATGAACTCGACCTCGAGTTCGACCGGCAACATGACGCTGTCGATCTTCTTCGAGATCGGCACCAACCCGGACCTGGCGCAGGTGGATGTGCAAAACCGCGTGAACCTCGCGCTGCCGCAACTGCCTTCGGCGGTTAGCTCGCAGGGCGTGTCGGTGCAGAAGAAGTCCTCGGCCTTCATGATGATCCTGGCGATCTACTCGCCGGACGAGAGCCTGAGTTCCACGTTCGTGTCGAACTACGCCAACATCAGCGTGCTGGACGCGATCAAGCGCATTCCTGGCGCGAACCAGGCACAGATATTCGGCTCGCCCGACTACGCCATGCGCATCTGGCTGCGGCCCGACCGCATGGCCAGCCTCAAGCTCACCGCCACCGATATCCAGAACGCGGTGGCGCAGCAGAACCAGCAGTTCGCAGCCGGCCGGCTGGGTGCGTCGCCCACGCCGCGGCCGGTGCAGCAGACCATTCCCGTCGCGACTTCGGGCCGCATGGTCGAGCCCGAGCAGTTCGACAACATCATCCTGCGCGCCGAATCCGGCACCGGCGCCATCGTGCGTGTGAAGGACGTGGGTCGCGCCGAGCTCGGCTCGAAGGACTATTCGATCCGCGGCAAGTACAACGGCAAGACGGCCACGCTGATCGCGATCTACCAGCAACCGGGCGCCAACGCCATCCAGGTGGCCAAGGACGTGCGCGAAACGATGGAGCGCCTGCGCCCGACGTTCCCGCAGGGGCTGGAGTACAGCGTCGCGCTGGACACCACCGAGTTCGTGAAGGAATCGATCAACGAAGTGGTCCACACCTTCCTCGAAGCGGTGGTGCTGGTCGTGCTGGTGGTGTACCTGTTCCTGCAAAGCTTCCGCGCCACGCTGGTGCCGATCCTGGCCGTTCCTGTTTCCATCATCGGCGCGTTCATCGGCATGTCGGCCATGGGCTTCTCGATCAACATGCTGACGCTGTTCGGTATGGTGCTGGCGATCGGCATCGTGGTGGACGATGCGATCGTGGTGGTGGAGAACGTCGAACGCAACATGTCCGAGTTCGGCCTGCCGCCGCGCGACGCCGCCAAGAAGGCGATGGACGAGGTCTCGGGGCCGGTGGTGGCCATCGTGCTGGTGCTGTGCGCGGTGTTCATCCCGGTGGCATTCCTGTCGGGCATCACCGGCCAGTTGTACAAGCAGTTCGCGATCACGATCGCGGTGTCGGTGGTGTTGTCGGGGTTGGTGGCACTGACGCTGTCGCCGGCGCTGGCGGCCATCCTGCTCAAGCCCCATGCGCATGGCGTGCCGCGCAAGGGCTTCTTCGGCTGGTTCAACCGCGAGTTCGATCGGCTCACCTCGGGCTACACCAGCGGCGTGCGCTGGGCGATCCGGCGTGTCCTGGTGTCGATCCTGCTGATCGCGGCGATGTCCGCGGCGACGCTGGGCATCTTCGGACGCGTGCCCTCATCCTTCCTGCCGGTGGAGGACCAGGGCTATCTCTACACCGCGGCAATCCTGCCCGATGCCGCCAGCCTGGACCGAACCGAGAAGCTCACGGACTATGCGCAGCAGTGGTTCAGCCAGCAGCCCGCGGTGGCGTCGGTGGCGACGGCACCCGGGTACAGCCTGATCGATTCGCAGAACAAGACCAATGCCGGCGTGCTCTTCGTCTCGCTCAAGGGCTTTGCCGAGCGAAAAGCGGCCGAATTGCGGGCCGATGCCCTGATTCGCCAGGCTGCGTCCGAATTCGCCAGTGTCCGCGAAGGCCTGCTGGTGCCGGTCAACCCGCCGTCGATCCCCGGGCTGGGGACCACCGGCGGCTTCGAGTTCTGGCTGCAGAGCGAGGGCGACGCCAGCTACCAGCAGGTCGAGACGGTGACGCGCGAGTTGATCGCCAAGGCGCGGCAGCGCCCGGAACTCGCGGGCGTGGCGTCGACCATCAACTCGCGTGGCCGCCAGATGCTGGTCGACGTGGACCGCGAGAAGGCCGAGAGCCTCGGCGTGCCGGTGCAGGACGTTTACTCCACGCTGCAGACGCTGTTTGGCTCGCTCTATGTGAGCCAGTTCCCCAAGAGCAGCCGGCTGTTCCAGGTGATCCTGCAGGCCGAGCCGGATTTCCGCCTGCGCCCGGAAGACCTGCAGAACATGTACGTGCGCAACCGCGCCGGTGACATGGTGGCGCTCAAGGCGGTATGCAACACGCGCTACGTGGCGGGCGCGGACATCGTCACGCGGTTCAACAACTTCCCGGCCGCCAAGATCACCGGCGACGCCGCGCCGGGGTACAGCTCGGGGCAGGCGCTGCTTGCCATGGAGGAACTGGCGCGCGATCTGCCGCAGGGGTTCTCGTTCTCCTGGTCGGGGCAGGCCTTCGAGGAACGCAAGGCGGGCTCGACGGCCGGGCTTGTGTTCGCCTTCGCGCTGGTGATGGTGTTCCTGATCCTGGCCGCGCAGTACGAGAAATGGACGCTGCCGATCGGCGTGCTGCTGGCGGTGCCGTTTGCGCTGTTCGGCGCCATCGTGGCGATCTGGATGCGGGGCACCGAGAACGATGTGTACTTCCAGATCGGCCTGACGGTGCTGATTGCGCTGGCCGCGAAGAACGCGATCCTGATCTTCGAGTTTGCGGTGGAACTGCAGGAGAAGCACGGGATGAGCGCCTTCGATGCGGCGCTCGAAGCCGCCAAGCTGCGGCTGCGGCCGATCATCATGACCTCGCTGGCCTTCATCCTGGGTTGCGTGCCGCTTGCCATTGCCAGCGGTGCGTCCTCGGCCAGCCGCCATTCGCTGGGCACCGGCGTGATCGGCGGCATGCTCGGCGCGACCGTGATTGCGATCTTCTTCATCCCGATGTTCTACTGGGGGCTCATCGTGCTGAGCGAACGCGTGGGCGGCCGAAAGGGCAAGGCGAAAGAGCCGCCTGCGCCGCCGCATGGTGGTGCGCTGCCGGATGGGGCTCCCGCTGCGAAAGTCGACGATGGCGTCGCTTGAATTGCTCGGCCGCGCCGCGGCCCTCACGACCGTCGCTGCACTGCTGGGTGGCTGCATGCTGGGTCCCAACTACCAGCGTCCCGAGCTGGCCGTGCCCGACAAGTACCGCTTCGCCGATTCCACGCCGGGCGTCACCGGCGCGACCGAGACGGCGTGGTGGCAGGGCTTCCAGGATCCGGCGTTGGACGCTCTGATTGCTGAAGCGCTGGCGGTCAACTACGACCTCGTGGCGGCGGCGGCACGCGTGGAGCAATTCCATGGCCAGTTGACGGTCACACGCTCGGGCCTGTACCCGCAGGCGTCGGCGCAACTAGGCGGCACGCGTACGCGTGTCAGCGAACGCACGGAGAGCCCGGTGCCGCTCGAGAACCCATTCAACTCGGTGACCGGCAGTCTGCTGGCCAGTTGGGAACTCGATCTTTTCGGCCGCGTGCGGCGCCAGAGCGAGGCTTCATTGGCGGCCTTGCGCGGCAGCGAGGAATTCCGCCGCGGCGTGGTGCTGTCGGTGGTGTCGGGGGTGGCGACCAGCTATGTGCGGCTGCGCGACCTGGACCGCCGGCTCGAGGTCGCCAATGACACGGTGAAGATCCGATCGGATGCACTGGCGCTGTTCGAGCGGCGCTTCCGCGGTGGCGTGGTGTCGGAAGTCGAAGTGGCGCAAGCGCGCTCCGAGCTGGCGGCGGCGCAGCGCACCGTGCCGACGCTGGAGCAGTCGATCGCGCAGGAAGAGAACGCGCTGTCGATCCTGGTGGGGCGCAACCCCGGCTCGATTGCGCGTGGCAAGACCATCGACCAGCTGATGCTGCCATCTGTGCCGGCGGACCTGCCCTCGAGCGTGCTGGAGCGCAGGCCCGATGTGCGTGAAGCCGAACAGGCGCTGGTGGCGGCGAACGCGGGCATCGGCGCCGCGCGGGCGCTGTACTTTCCGAGCATCTCGCTGACGGGCGCTTTAGGCGTGGCGAGCCACTCGCTGTCGGGCCTGTGGTCGGGGCCGGCGCAGGCGTGGTCCTACGGTGCCGCGGCCACCATGCCCCTCTTCACCGGCGGTGCCATCTCCGGACAGGTGCAGGCCGCCGAAGCGTCCACCCGCCAGGCCGTGGCGCAGTACCGCAAGGCGGTGCAGGTGGCCTTCCGCGAAACCGACGACGCGCTGGTGGGCGTGGACAAGACCGCCAAGGCGCGCAACGCGCAGATCCAGCAGGTGCAGGCGCTGCAGCGTTATTCGATCCAGTCGCGGCGACGCTACGAAGGCGGCTACACCAGCTACCTCGAAGTGCTGGATGCGGATCGCAGCCTGTTCAACGCCCAGCTGGATCTGTCGCAAGCCCAGGCCGACGTGCTGCTGCAGCACATCGCGCTGTACAAGGCGTTGGCCGGCGGCTGGATCGATATCGCAGATCGCGCAGCACCGCAGCCTGCGGAAGCGTCGGGCCAAGCGGCGCGCTGAAGGGTCGGCGCACGGGCTGCGCACCGAAATCCTTGATGTCCGCTCGTGCACAGCGCAAAGCGCTGTCAAGTTCACTTGGTAACCGACAGTGACAGGTGCCCGTTTGGTGGGCACGCCAGCGCGAGCCGCATGGATGCTGCGTTCGGCCGGAATCCCCTACACAAACCAACAGGGTTATCCACAGTCGCGGTGGATATAGGCGGCGTCGGTCCCGTTTCTTTCTTGCGCAGAAATTCGCAAAAGGAGTTGTTGCTGTCCTCAGCAACAGGTGTCTGCTCGTTGAGGATGAGCATGCGCACCCACTCCATTGCCTGGTACTGGATCACGCCGGCCCTCGCCGGATTCGTGACGGGCACGGCGCTGCAACTGCAGCAAGCGCAATTGAATGCGGGGTGGCTCTACGCCCTCGGTGCCGCAGGGGCCCTGGTGTGCGCAGGGCTGGCCGCGCTCGCACGCCAGCGCCTTGTGCGGGATGCTGCGACGTTCGCGTGTGCCGTGGCGTTCGCGTTCAGCGCGTGCGGCATGCGCGCGCTGCTCTTTGACGATCAAAGACTGGCCAGCGAGTTCGAGGGACGCGACCTCGTCGTCACCGGCGTCGTGGCCGCAATGCCCCAGCGCAGCGACACCGGCCTGCGCTTTCGCTTCGATCTCGAGTCGGCCGTGCTCGAGGGCGCCGACGTGCGATTGCCGCCGCGCGTCTATCTCGGCTGGTACAGCAATGAAACGGGCGCAAGCACGCCCGACCTGCAAGCCGGCGAGCGTTGGCGTGCCACCGTGCGTCTGAAAGCGCCGCATGGCCATGTGAATCCGCACGGCTTCGACTATGAGCTGTGGCTGTGGGAACAAGGCATCCAGGCAACCGGCTACGTGCGTGCCGGTGTGCGCGACGCCGCGGCGCCGCATCGCATCGCGCAGACCGGGTTGCATCCCGTGGAGTGGGCGCGGCAGTCGGTGCGCGATGCGGTGTTGCGTCAGGTGCAGGACCGCAAGATCGCGGGCATCCTCGCCGCGTTGATCGTGGGCGATCAGAACGCGATCGAGCGCGCCGACTGGGACGTCTTCCGAGCCACAGGCGTAGCACATCTGATGAGTATTTCAGGCCTGCACATCACAATGTTTGGCTGGGCCGCCGCGCTGCTGGTGGGTGCGCTCTGGCGCCGAAGCGAGCGCCTGTGCCTGGCATTTCCGGCGGCGCATGCGGCACTCATTGGCGGCGTCGTGCTCGCGGGTGCCTATGCGCTGTTCAGTGGCTGGGGCGTGCCGGCGCAACGCACGATCTGGATGCTGGCCACGGTCGGCGCATTGCGCCTGTCGGGCCGGCGCTGGCCCTGGCCGCAGGTGTGGCTGCTCGCGTGTGCCGTGGTCGTGGCCATCGATCCGTGGGCGATGCTGCAGGCGGGTTTCTGGTTGAGCTTTGTCGCGGTTGGCGTGCTGTTCGCCGCGGACCCCGGTGTGCGCGAAGAACCTTCGGGCCGCATGCAGCGGCTGCTCGCACGGCTGCGGGCGGCCTGGCACGAACAATGGGTGGTGACGCTGGCGCTGACACCGCTGGCCTTGCTGCTGTTCGGGCAGGTGTCGGTGGTGGGCCTGCCGGCCAATGCGCTGGCGATTCCCTGGGTGACCCTGGTCGTCACGCCGCTGGCATTGGCTGGGGTGGCCTTCAGCAGCTTGTGGTCGCTGGCGGCGCTGGCGGTGCAGGCATTGCAGGTGTGGCTCGAATGGCTGGCGTCGTTGCCGCTGGCGACCATCGCCATGCCGGCGGCCCCGTTGTGGGCCGGCGTGACGGGCGTGATCGGTGGCTTGCTGCTCGCCATGCGCCTGCCCTGGCACATGCGCCTGCTGGGCGTGCCGCTGTTGTTGCCGGTGCTGATGTGGCAGGCGCCGCGCCCGCCTGCGGGCGAGTTCGAACTGCTCGCCGCAGACGTCGGACAGGGCAACGCCGTGATCGTGCGCACCGCCGGCCACACGCTGGTCTATGACGCCGGGCCACGCTATGGACCGGAGAGCGATGCCGGACATCGGGTGCTGGTGCCGCTGCTGCGCGCCTTCGATGAGCGGGTGGACATGCTGATGTTGAGTCACCGTGACACCGACCACACCGGCGGCGCCGCGGCACTGCTGGCCATGCAACCGCAGGCCACGCTGGTGAGTTCGCTATCGGACGGTCACGAGCTGCAGTCCTTGCGGCCGTCGACGCGCTGCGTTGCCGGGCAACAGTGGCACTGGGACGGCGTGAGCTTCGAGCTGCTGCATCCTGCCGGCGCGGACTACGGATCGGCGGCCAAGTCGAATGCCCTGAGCTGCGTCTTGCGCATTTCCAACGGGCGGCGCACGGCGCTGCTGGCTGGCGATGTGGAGGCGCCGCAGGAGTCGCGGCTGGTGACCGGCGGGGCCGCACTGGCCGCCGATGTGCTGCTGGCGCCGCACCATGGGAGCAAGACCTCCTCCAGCGCGGAATTCCTGGACGCGGTGCATCCCGGCTTCGCGATGGTGCAGGCGGGCTACCGCAACCGCTTCGGCCATCCGGCGCCGGTGGTGCTCGAGCGCTACCGGGAGCGCGGCGTCGCGGTGATCGATTCGCCGCACTGCGGTGCGGCGGGCTGGCAATCCTGGCAAGCGGCGGAGCTGACCTGCCAGCGCGAACTGCAGCCGAAGTATTGGCAGCATCGTCTGCCATAGGAAGGCGATGCGACGCGCGGCGCGCAGGACCTCGCCATCAGGCCTTGGGAAGGCCCGGATATTGCTATCCTGTTGGCCTGACCCACAGGCGTTCCATGCACAAATTCGACGAGATGTTCTCGCGCTTGCCCGAGGGCGGGCGGCTGCAGTTCCAGAGTCAAAGCCAGGGCGTGCGCGATCACTACCTTGCCTATGCCGAGTGGCTAGGCCAGCAGCCGCAGGACGTGATGCGCTCGCGCCGCGAAGAAGCGGAAATGATCTTCCGCCGGGTGGGCATCACCTTCGCGGTTTACGGGGCCAAGGACGAAGACGGCGCCGGCACCGAGCGGCTGATTCCGTTCGACCTGATCCCGCGCATCATCCCGGCGGGCGAATGGGCGACGTTGGAGCGCGGCCTGGTGCAGCGCGTGACGGCGCTGAATCGCTTCCTGCACGACGTCTATCACGAGCAGGAGATCCTGCGCGCCGGCGTGATCCCGCCCGACCAGGTGTTGAACAACGCGCAGTACCGCGCGGAGATGCGCGGCGTGTACACGCCGCACCGCGTGTATTCACACATCGCCGGCATCGACATCGTGCGGGCGCCCAACGACCAGGGCGAGGGCGAGTACTACGTGCTGGAAGACAACCTGCGCGTGCCCAGCGGGGTGAGCTACATGCTGGAAGACCGCAAGATGATGATGCGGCTCTTCCCCGATCTTTTCAGCTCGCACCAGGTGGCGCCGGTGATGCACTACCCGGACTTGCTGCTCGAGACCTTGCGGTCCAGCGCGCAGCCAGGCGCGTCGGATCCCACGGTGGTGGTACTGACGCCCGGCATGTACAACAGCGCCTATTTCGAGCACGCGTTCCTGGCGCAGCAGATGGGCATCGAGCTGGTCGAAGGGCAGGACCTGTTCGTGAAGGACCGCTTCGTCTACATGCGCACCACACGCGGGCCGCGCCGAGTCGATGTCATCTACCGCCGCGTCGATGACGACTTCCTCGACCCGTCGGTGTTCCGGCCGACATCCACCCTGGGTTGCCACGGCCTGCTGGATGCCTATCGCGCCGGCAACGTGACCATCTGCAATGCCGTGGGCACCGGTGTGGCCGACGACAAGTCGATCTATCCGTACGTGCCCAAGATGATTGAGTTCTACCTGGGCGAGAAGCCGATCCTGAACAACGTGCCCACCTACATGTGCCGCGAGCCGGAGTCGCTGAAGTACGTCCTCTCCAACCTGCAGGATCTGGTGGTCAAGGAAGTCCACGGCGCCGGCGGCTACGGCATGCTGGTCGGCCCGGCGGCCACGCAGCAGGAGATCGATGATTTCCGCAAGGCGCTCAAAGCCAAACCCGATGGCTATATTGCGCAGCCCACGTTGTCGCTGTCGAGCTGTCCCACCTTCGTCGAAAGCGGCATCGCGCCGCGCCACATCGATCTGCGGCCGTTCGTGCTCTCGGGAAAGGAGGTGCGCATGGTGCCGGGAGGCCTCACGCGCGTGGCGCTCAAGGAAGGATCGCTGGTGGTGAATTCGTCGCAGGGCGGCGGCACCAAGGACACCTGGGTGCTGGAGGTCTGAGATGCTGAGTCGCACCGCTGACCACCTTTTCTGGATGTCCCGCAACATGGAGCGGGCGGGCGACATGCCGCAGGCATTCGCGGGGAGCACTGACAAGTGCGCGAAGCGCTTGTCATGTGCTCACCACAACACAGGCAATCGCGCAGCGATTGCGGCGGTGTATTTGGCCCGCCAGGAGCGTTAAATGCTGTCACGGACTGCCGATCATCTCTTTTGGATGTCCCGCTACACGGAGCGGGCCGAAAACACCGCGCGCATGCTGGATGTGAACTACCAGACTTCGCTGCTGCCGCAATCGGCTGCGGTCGCGCAGCTGGGTTGGGAGGGGATGCTGTCCATCAGCGAGCTGATGCCGGCCTACAGCGCCAAGCACGGCGAGATCACGCCCAGGCGGGTGATGGAATTCATGGTCAAGGACGAGAGCAACCCCTCCTCGATCATGTCCTGCCTGAAGGCTGCGCGCGAGAACGCGCGTGCCGTGCGGGGCTCGCTCACCACCGAAACCTGGGAGACGCAGAACCAGACCTGGCTCGAAGTCAATCGCATGGTCCGCAGCGGCGAGTTCGAGCGCGACCCCGGCGTGTTCTTCGAGTGGGTGAAGTTCCGCTCGCACCTCTCGCGCGGCGTGACAGTCGGCACCATGCTGATGGACGAGGCGCTGTACTTCATGCGCCTGGGGACCTTCCTCGAACGCGCGGACAACACCGCCCGACTGGTCGACGTGAAGTTCCACGCCGTGCAAAGCGACTTCTTCGGCGCCGCCAGCGAGAAGGACCAGGAGTACGACTTCTACCACTGGAGCGCGATCCTGCGCAGCGTCTCCGGCTTCGAGGTGTACCGCAAGGTCTATCGCGACGTGATCCGGCCCGAGCGCGTGGCGGAACTGCTGATCCTGCGGCCCGACATGCCGCGCTCGCTGCACGCCAGCCTCAACGAGGTGGTGGCCAATCTGGCCATGGTGGCGAACGATGAGTCCGCCGAGACCCAGCGCCGCGCGGGCAAGCTGCGCGCTGAATTACAGTTCGGCAACATCGACGAGATCCTTGCCAATGGATTGCATGCTTTTCTCACCCAATTCCTCGACCGCGTGAACGACCTGGGCTCACGCATCAGCCGGGACTTCCTGATCCCGGTGCCGGCATGAGCCGGATGGCCGCTCCGAAGGCTGATGGCACCGCAGCCCGCAGGGCGGCGCTTATCGAATGAGCGACGCCGCGCAGGCGCTGCAGCGAGGCGTCGCACTGCTCGATGGCGGCCGCTTCCATGAGGCGGTGCAGGTGTTCGGCGCTGCGCTGCGCGCGCAGCCGCAGGCCGTGGAGGCGCGCCGCGGACTCGCCCGCGCCCTGCAGGGCATGGGTGACGGCTGGGCCGCCGCAGCCTGGCTGAGCGACGCGTGCCGCACGGCCCCGCAGCGCCCGGAGTTGTGGCTTGAATTGGCGCAATCGCTGGTCGCGCAGCAGCGCCAGGGCGAACTCGAACCCCTGCTGCAAGCCGCCGTCGCTGCCAACCCCGATTCGACACCCTTGCTGCAGATGCAGGGTGAACTGCAGATGCGGCAGCAGGCGTACGCCGCGGCGCTGCGGGCGTACCAGCGCCTGTACGAGCTGCAGCCGCGCGACCTCGTGACGCTGTTGAATCGCGGTTTCTGCCTGGAGCAGACCTTTGCCGTGGAACAGTCGGTGGCGGCCTATCGCGAGGCGATCGCGCGCAAGCCCGACTTTCTTGAGGCGCATGTCAACCTGGCCGGCGTGCTATGGCGCGTGGAGGATTTCGAGGGCGCGCTGATGCACGCGCGCAAGGCCGTGGAGCTCGCGCCCGGCCACCCTTACGCCGTGCGCATTCTCGGCACCGCCTATCTGAACCTCAATCGCCTGGACGAGGCCGAAGCGCAGTTCCGGCGCGCGCTGGCACTACTGCCGAACTTCTCGCTGGCCGAGATCGACCTGGCGTTCACGCTACTGCTCGCGGGCCGGCTGAGCGAGGGCTGGGCGATGTACGCGCTGCGCTGGCGCGACACGGAACGCATGCGCCGGCCGGTCTTCTTCAATCCCCAACTCGAATGGCAAGGGCGCGACAAGCAGCCGTTGCGCGGCAAGCGCATCGCCATCTACGCCGAGCAGGGCCTGGGGGACGTGATCCAGTTCGTGCGCTACGTGCGGCAGTTGCAGGAAGACGGCGCCACGGTCTATGGTGTGGTGCAGCCGGAACTGGTGCCGCTGGTCGAACACAGCATGGAAGGCGTGGCGTGCCTGACCCCCGAGCGTACGCTGCAAGCTGACTACCACGTCGCGCTGCTGGAGTTGCCGATGCACTACGGCACGACCCTGGACAACATCCCCGCGCCCGGGCCTTACCTGCGTGCGCCGAGGCACAAGATCGCCGAATGGGCCGAGCGCATGCCGCCCGCTGAGGGGCGCCTGCGCGTGGGGTTGGCGTGGTCCGGGTCGCTGCAGCAGGTGAACAACAACAACCGCGCGGTGCATCTGTCGCAGTTGCTGCCGATCATCGAGATGCCGCGGCTTCAGTGCTTCAGCCTGCAGAAGGCCGACGTCGGTTCGTTTACCGACGTCACGCCCGGTGACGGGCAACTGCTGGACCTGACAACGCAGTGGCGCGACTTCACCGACAGCGCCGCGATGATCGAGCACCTCGACCTCGTGATCACGGTGGACACCTCCATCGCCCATCTGGCCGGCGCGATCGGCAAGCCCGTGTGGGTCCTGCTCGGCCCGAATGCCGACTGGCGCTGGCTCCTGGGCCGCGATGATTCGCCGTGGTATCCGACGATGCGGCTGTTCCGGCGGGGGCTGAACGAACCGCGGGAAGCGCAGGTGGAAAGGGTCATGGCGGCACTCCGGGCTCTGCCAAACTGCGCGCTTCTCAACCAATGCTAGGGATGGCTCGAATGTCTATCGCTCTTGTTCTCGTCGACATCCAGAACGACTACTTTCCCGGCGGTGCCATGGAACTGGTGGGGCCGACCGCGGCCGCCGACCAGGCCGCGAAGATCCTGGCCGCATTTCGCAGCAAGGGCTTGCCCGTCGTTCACATCCAGCACATTTCGCTTCGTCCCGGGGCGACCTTCTTCCTGCCGGGGACGGCGGGGGCGGAAATCCATGAACGGGTGCGCCCGAATCCCGGGGAAACGGTGATCCAGAAGCACTTTCCCAACAGCTTCCGCGAGACCTCGCTGCTCGAACACTTGCGCGAGCACAAGGTTTCGCGGCTCGCCATCGCGGGCATGATGACGCACATGTGCATCGACACGACCACCCGCGCTGCCACCGACCTGGGGTTTGCCTGCACGCTGGCGCATGATGCCTGCGCTACCAGAGCCCTGTCGTTCAACGGCACGCAGGTCTCGGCCGGGGATGCGCAGACGGCCTACCTGGCCGGGCTCAACGGATCGTTCGCGAAGGTCGTGTCGGCCGATGAATTGGTGGCGGATCTCTGAGATTCGGAGGTCTCAACCGCGAGGCGCGGCATTGAGCGCCTCATCGAAGATCGCCACTGCGCGCGTCCAGCCGGCCGAGCCACCGCGCACCTTGTGCGGGAAGCAGCTGATGTAGAAACCGGTGGCCGGCAGCGCTTCCAGGTTGTGCAACTTTTCCAGGTGGCAATAGCCGATGTCGCGCCCCGCCTTGTGGCCTTCCCAGATCAGCGACGCATTCTTCGTGTCCGCGTACTTGCGGGCCGTATGAATGAACGGGGCATCCCAGCTCCAGGCGTCCGTGCCAGTGAGCCGGATGCCGCGTTCCAGCAGGTACATGGTCGCCTCGTAGCCCATGCCGCAGCCCGAGGCCACGTAGTCCGGCTGGCCGTAGCGCGATCCCGCGCGGGTGTTGACCACGACGATCTCCAGCGGCTGCAGGGTGTGGTCGATTCGGGTCAGTTCTTCTTCGACATCTTTCGCGGTGACGACGTAGCCATCCGGCAAGTGGCGGAAATCCAGCTTCACGCCAGGCTGGAAGCACCACTCCAGCGGGACTTCGTCGATACCGATGGCGCGCTCCTTGGCGCCGAGCTTGCCGTTCATCGTCGAATGGAAGTGATAGGGCGCGTCCAGATGGGTGCCGTTGTGCGTTGACATCTGCACCATCTCGATCGCCCAGCCCTCGGCATCGGGCAGATCGTCCTTCTTCAATCCCGGGAAGAACGGAGCGATCTGCTCGAAAGTATTCTGGTGGTTGAAATACTGGATCCTGGGGGCGATGGCCGGCGGGTCCGACACGACATCGTTTTCGAGATAGATGGAGAGATCGACGAAGCGGCGGGGCATGAAGGCTCCTTTCTTGTGGGTGGCGACATTTTGCGTTGGCGCGCAGCTACCGCCATTTCAGCGTCCAGCCACCCGAGGCCTCCCGCGCGACCGAAGTCCCGAGCGCGCGGCCCGCGTCGTTGAACATTCGCTCCAGCCACGCACTGGCCTGCGTGCCCGCGCCCCGGAGCTGGAAGCGCCGCAATTCCATCGGCACGATCTCCAGGCGCAGCAGCGCGCCGGTGCGTACATCGAGCGTGGGGAAGTAAAGACAAGCCCAGTCGCTGCGCAGCTCGCCGTGCGCGCCGATGCCTTCGTAGTCGTTGACCAGGTCGCCGCATCCGTACAGGATGAGCTTGCCTTTGTGCACCTCGATCGGCATCGGATGGTGGGACGAGTGCCCGTAGATCAGGTCGGCGGTGCCGTCGTCGATCAGGCGATGCGCGAAGTCGCGATGCGCTGCTGGAATGGCCAGGCCCCAGTTGCCGCCCCAATGAATGGAGATGATCACGCGATCGCCGGCTCGCCGATGGCGCCGGATGGCTTCGCCGGCTTGTGCGATGGTGTCTTGCGACAGGTCCGCCAGCCAGGCGACACCGGAGGTCGTGGCTGTCGCGGCCCATGGCGGCGGAATGCCGCTGCTGCTCGCGCCGAACGAGAACAGCAGGATCCGTCCGCCGGGGGCTACTTCAAGGGCGATGGGTGCCCAGGCCTCCTGTCGGTTCATGCCGGCGCCCGCGGTGCGTATGCCGGCGCGGTGCAAGGACTCCAGCGTCTCGCGCAGTCCGGTGCGCCCCCAGTCCAGCACATGGTTGTTGGCAAGTGCGCAGGCGTCAAGGCCGGCGGCCGTCAGGCAGTCGAGGTTGCCTGGGCTCATGCGGTAATGGATGCCTTTGCCTGGCCACGCGTCGTCGCTACGCGTGACCGAGGTCTCCAGGTTCACGATGCGCAGCGCGGGTCGCACGCGCCGCAGTTGGGCCAGTGCATCGCCCCAGATGTAGTCGACGGCAACCGGTGCCGGGATCGGCCCGTTGACGCGCTCCGCCAGCCGCACGTAGTCGCGCGCATCGCGCACGAACTGCTCCATCAGCCAGGGTACGCTGGGCTGAAGCATCACCTGATCGACGCCGCGGCCGGTCATCACGTCGCCGGCAAGGAAGAGAACCACGCTGCTCATCGTTGCACTCTCCAGGCTGGATAGCGCCTATCATGACTTGCATGAAGTACCGCGGAAGCTGCCACTGCGGCCAGGTGGCGTTTGAAGTCGAAGGCGAGATCCAGGGCGTGATCTCCTGCAACTGTTCGATGTGCCTGCGCAAGGGCTCGCTGCTGTGGTTCGTGCCGCGCGAATCACTGACGCTCCTGACAAACGAGGACGCCGCCAGCGTCTACAAGTTCAACAAGCACCTGATCTCGCACCGCTTCTGCGCCAACTGCGGCATCCATCCATATTCCGACGGGACCGACCCGCAGGGGCGTGCCATGGCGGCAGTCAATGTCCGTTGCTTGGAAGATATCGATCTGGCCTCGATTGCGGTCACGCCCTTCGACGGTCGATCGCGTTAGAGGGATTCAGGGATTCAGGGATTCAGTCTTCGAGGCGAGCCAGCGCGCGCTGCAGGTTCTCGCGGGCGCGCGATTCCAGCGTCGAATGGAATCGACCGGTGCTGTACAGCCGGGGCCGATCCAGGAAGCGGCGCAGGACCGCTCGGCGTCCCTGGCGATACGCCTGCTCGGGCACGTGCGCGTATTCCCTGCGCACCTGCGCGTCGGATTCGTCGAAGCGTGCGCGATCTGCCCCAAGGATGGCCAGGTCCATGTCCACCAACAGTTGCGCGTCGGGGTCGGCGGGCGG
>Ga0207853_1000045_pt1 | contig 34312 bp, 42 predicted proteins | sample LuqExpMetagenom6_FD_187764 | JGI IMG/M metagenome (GOLD analysis project Ga0207853, IMG submission 187764) | Tropical forest soil microbial communities from Luquillo Experimental Forest, Puerto Rico - Sample 6 (SPAdes) | ecosystem: Environmental > Terrestrial > Soil > Tropical forest ...
CCGGTCCTTCGAAGTCAAACGGCTTGTGAAGGACGGCATTGATCAATCCGGCAATTCCTCCGTCCGGATCGCTGGCCTCACTCGATTTGCTGATATCCACGCGTGACAGCAGCTCGGACGGCATATCGACCAGCGAAAAATAGCGATTGATGGTCGTGAAGATTTCACGGCCGTTTATGGTAGTCGCAACGTCCGGAAGCCCGTGGATCAGAAAGGTATCGGTTTCTCCGGCACCGCTGGTATGTTGGACCTGCACGCCCGTGAGGTGTTCGATCGCATCAATAATCGTGTTATCGGGAAGCTTGCCGATATCTTCTGATACGATTGAATCCAGGAATTGGGAGGCACTTCTCTTTATCTCCCGCGCCGTCGCGACACTCGCACGAACGCCGGTCACGACGATCGTCTCGACAGCATCGCCCCTGCTCTTGTTGGCCGGCCCCAGATCGCCAGGATCAACCGTTTGCGTCTGCGACACTCCCGCCTGTTTGATGATGACAAAGGCTCCGGATTCGTCGTGATAGGCCGTCAGCCCGGTGCCCTTCAGCATCTGATCGAGTGCTTCAACGGGCGTTGCGGCATGCACGACCGCGCTGCTCTTCATGCCCTTGACGTCGTCGCTGCGATAGATGAGCTGCGCGCCGGTCAGATTGATGCATGCAGCCAGCGCATCGCTCAAATCCCGCGCGGCAATATCTACCCCCGCCGCCGATGCGCCACCGCACAGCAACGCCGTAGTCCCAATGGCATTGCCAATGGACACCACACCGACGATGTGACTTCGTATTGCCACGACGACACAGTCTGCAGGATGGCGTTTCGCACCAACGGCCCATCGCCGGGCACGCCAAGTGTGTGGCCGGCCCCCTATTCGGACACGATTACTTCCTTACCATCGTCTTTGATCTTTAGGCCAAACCCCTTTCGAAGCAAAGTCGTAAACACGTCACCGTTATCCAGTCTGACGCTACCACCTATGCGTAACTGCCGGGCCGGCCCCACCACGACAATTCGTTTGTTGTTGTAGCGGTTGAATTCTTCCGCCGCCTCGCCTAACGATTGCTGGTTAAACGTCAATACACCAACACGCCAGGACAGTTTGTTCTCGATATCGATCGAATTTTGGTGAAGGATCAGCATCCCGTCCGCGCGCGCAACGACGATGCTGTCGGCGTCGGCGCTCACCGATCGCATCTGCCCGTCGCGATCCGGCGCTTCGACATTGACGCTGCCCTCCTTGACTACGACCCTAATTTGGTCGGCGTCATAGCGGACAGAGAATTTTGTCCCCAAGTCCGTGATTCTACTTTTTCCAGCGACAACCTCGAAGCGGCGGTGCGGATCGCGAGCTACCTGGAAATAGGCTTCCCCGCGTTCGAGCGCGATCGAACGCGCTTTCGAAGACAGGTTAACTTTCAAGCTCGTGTTCGTGTTGAGATCGACCCGTGTGCCGTCCGGCAGTTGCACGGACTGGTGCCCGCCTACTGTCGTCGAATATGCCGACAGTATTGGGGTTGAAACGGTGGAGACATTCGCAAACACTACTAACCCGACTAAAGCGGCAGCGGCCAAGGCGGCCGAGCAGAAAAAAGCCGCACGGTTTCCGGTTCGCGCCATCAACATCAGGCGCGCTGGCGACTTCAATACCGCAAGCCGATCCGTTCTTCTCCAGATCGCCGAGTACTGGAGATAGGCAACGCGGTGCGCAACATCTGCTTTCAGCCAAGTCTCAAATGCCTCCCGCTCCTGTTCGTTCAGGTTCCGGTCCTCGCGGATGACCCAGGCGCAGGCTTGAGCTCTTATTTCAGTTGGCTTCGTCATTCCGATGATACACGCACCTGGTTTGCGCTCCGTCCCGGCTGACCCGATCCCAAAACCTGATCTATTTGCAAAGCTTCAGCCAGTTTATTCAACGCTGCTGACATCTGGTGTTCCACGACATGTTCCGTAATTCCCAAAATTTTGGCCACCTCGCGTTGCGAAAGCCCCTCGATTTTGCGCAGCACCAATACGTCTCGGCAACGTTTCGGGAGCGTGTCGATAGCTTGTTCCAGCAGCCTGAGTTCTTCGCGCGTCGACGTTTGCTGTTCCGGGTCCGGCGTGTTGTCTAGGACGTTCAGACGCTCAAAATCCGCCATCGTCTGAATAGGGACCGTGTTCGCCCGCCGCAACCGATCAATCAGAAGGTTCTTTGCAATCGAGAACATGAAGGGTTTCACGTTCATCGGCCGCTCCCGGCTGGCTGCGGTGTAAATCCTGACAAAGGTTTCCTGCAGAAGATCCGAAACCTCGGCCACATCGCGCCAATTCTGCCGCAGGAAACGCGCAAGCATCGGCTGCAGCGGCAGGACCTCAGACGTGAACCACGCATCCAACTCCGATTTGCCTTTTCCTGGGTTCCGCAACTCCCCTCCCGCTCCGGACAGTTATTGTGCCCTGTCTTTGGATACTCTTCCGCTTGTCATGATAGGACGATGGAGAGTAAAATCTCCGCCGCCTACTCGATTAAAAAATTGGTCTTCACGCTAACACTCGCAACCAAACGCCCTGCAGGCTGCACCACGGCTTGTCTTCCATCTTCTGGTGTTGTAGGGCCTATTGGTGAGCAAGGCCGTCACTCATTTAGTCGATGTGGCCTTACTGTTGCGTGCAAATCGCAGCATAGCACGCGCCCTCACCACAAGAAGGCGCCAGAGGTGGCCCTAACGGCTTCGGCCGACCGGGAGAACACACTCACCGAAATGGGCGCCCAGCCTTCTCGCCAATATCGAGGCCGGGCAGATCGACGTGGTCGTAGTCTACAAGATCGACCGGCTTACCCGGTCCCTGATGGATTTTGCCAAGCTTGTGGAGGTATTTGACCGCAAGATGGTCGCGTTCGTCTCCGTGACCCAGTCCTTTAACACGACCACGTCAATGGGCCGATTGACCCTGAATGTCCTTCGATCTTTTGTCCGATTCGAGCGGGAGGTCACCGGCGAGCGCATCAGGAACAAGATCGCTGCCTCGAAACGCAACGGCATGTGGATGGGCGGTACCCCACCGCTTGGCTATGACGTGGTGGATCGCAAACTCGTCGTCAACGCCGAGAAAGCCAAAACGGTCCGCTGGATGTTTCAGCGGTACCGGGAATTGGGAAGCGTTCGTGTCCTGAGCGAAGAATTTGAGAGGAAGGGCATCCGATCAAAATCCTGGATCTCCATGGCTGGTCGGCGCCACGCAGTCTCCACCACTGAGACGATAGAAAAGAACGGATAACGATAGAAAAGTCGGTTTCACCATCCCCTTGAGCCTCCACGAACAAAAGAACTCTGCCGAACTCTACGGACCCCATCCTCCGGACATTGAGTTATAGGACCAGCTCACATCGCCGCTCAAGCACATCGCCAATGCACCGCAGTGCTGTCGTGTCCACATCCTCGCCTTCGCCGATTGGCCCCAGGTGTTCGGCGACACCAAGATGACCACCACCATGCTCGACCGGCTCACCCACCACTGCGATATCATCGAGACCGGCAACACCAGCTGGCGATTCAAAAACCGCAACTGATCGTCCCGACCCGGCAGTCCAGGCGTCTCCCGCGCGCTCCGCTGCGCTAAGCCCAAGGGCTACGCTACGCGCGGGTCCCTCCGTGGCCTGTCGAACAACACCAATAAGGGGGGCATTATTGGGAGCGAAACAGGGGGCGCAGTTCAAAGCGATTTGACAGTTTGAGCTCATCGAGCGGCGCACCCATATAATTGGCCAGTGGGATGGCGACAATTGGGGCTTTGGATGGGTCTGGGACGGTGAAGTCACGATCGGCCAAGAGCGCAAATGGGTTGGCGTGACACCAGACTGGCGCATCACCTACTACCAGTGGAAGAAAGACACGAACCTGCGTGTGTTCGACCTAAAGGCCGTGCAACGGCTGCTGCACCTCATGCAGGATACGCCCATAGAGAGCGACGCCAAGGCCCCATCATCCTCTGTGAAGAAACCGGACGGCCCTGGATCAAGCGACGCTACCAGGAGGTGTTCCGCAAGATCGCCAGGGCGGCGGGCGTCCCCGTTTCGGTCTACAGCATGGATATGAGGTCCGGCGGCGCCACAGAGGCGGACCATATTCCGGAGGTCACCGACCGGATGTTCGACGATGCGGGCGGCTGAGCCTATCCCAAGATGAAAAATCGCTACCGGCGCAAGAAACAGGATAACGCCCAGAGGGTCATCCAGCTGCGCCAAAAAGGCTAGGAACAAGCGCTGAACAGGCCTAGAACGGGCCGGAGAACGAATTTGAGGAACGTCGAGGAACGTGTGGTATCACGTTCCGGACAAAACCAGCCAAGTGGCTGATTTTGTTGGTGCGGTCGAGAAGATTCGAACTTCCACGGGTTGCCCCGCTAGCACCTCAAGCTAGTGCGTCTACCATTCCGCCACGACCGCAGCTCAGGGGCGCGGGGTGTAGCAAACCCCGATGCGCTTGTGAAGAGTGGGAAATTCGGCTTTTGCGGTCTTCTTCATCAAAATTGGGGACGGTGTTGGCCAAGATGGCGCTCGACAGCCGCGGCACGTCGGCGCGGCCCCAAATGCATAGCCTCAAGAGCCTGTCTCGGGCCCGTTTATCCCGCGGTTCCTCCGCAATAAAGTTCGTATAGCAGCCGGACCAGCTTCAGAACTTTGGGATCAGCTACAGAGTAGTAGATGGTTTGGGCTTCGCGCCGGGTGGTAACCACCCCCTCCTCCCGCAACCTCGCCAAATGCTGGGACAGTGCCGACTGGCTGAGGCCGGACGTATTGACAAGCTCACCCACGTTCCGCTCGCCGCTGGAGAGCTCGCATAAGACCTTCAGGCGCCCGGCATGAGACAGCGAGCGCAACAATTGCGCGGCATCCTCGGCCTTCCGCGACATGGCCTTCATGGCTTTGCTATCGGGCACGGCCACAGCTTTCCACCTCGATTTAGATTTCCCTAATGTACTGCATGAGCGGATAAAAGCGAACTGGCGAGCCCTTTCAGCCGCTCCTCGGGGCGGATATGGTTCGAACGGCGCCACAATGGATCCGTTATGACCGTCCAGACCTTCATGCCGCAGGAAGATTTCGCACATGTCGTGCGGATGACTCCACTTGTCTCCATCGACCTGATTCTGCGCGATCCGGAGGGTGCTGTGTTGATCGGCTTGCGCAACAATGAGCCGGCCAAGAACTTCTGGCTTGTACCTGGCGGACGGATCGGCAAAAATGAGCGGCATCGACGATGCCTTTTCCCGCATCCTTTACACCGAAACCGGGCTGAACCTGCAGCGCAGCTCTGCGCGTTTTCTTGGTGTTTACGAACATCTCTATAGCGTGAACCGTTTCTGCGAACCCGGTTATGGCACGCATTACGTTGTGCTCGGTTATGACGTAACATTGCAAAACCGGCCGGACATCCAACTGGACGACCAGCACAGCGCCATCAAATGGCTCCCCATTCCGGATCTGTTAGCTGCACCGGATGTTCACGAAAACACCAAGGCGTATTTCCGCTAGATGCCTTCGCCGTCCACGCCGTGGATGCCGCATTCATCCTTGTCGAGACCCGACCAGCGGCCAGCGCGATAGTCCTCGCCGGATTTGACCCGCCGCGTGCAAGGCATGCAGCCGATCGAGGGGTAGCCGTCTTCCACCAGCGGATGGCGCGGCAGATCATGGGCGTCCATATAGGCTTCCAGATCGGCCTGGGACCATTCAACGAGTGGATTGAAGCGGAAACGGCCCTCGAAAAGCTCGACCGGCTGCATGGCTGCCCGTTCGCGCGTCTGAAACTTCTTGCGGCCGGTGGCCTGCGCTTCAAACCCTTCCAAAGCCCGCCGCAGCGGGATCACTTTGCGGAAATTGCAGCAAGCATCGGTATCACGCGACCACAACGTGCCTTCCGGATCCAGCGCGGCACGGTCGCTCACATTCGGCGCCAGAGCCCTCAGATCACCAAGACCTAGCCGCTCCTGCAAACGGTCGCGGTAGCGCAGCGTCTCACCAAAAAGCTTGCCGGTATTGAGGAAGAGTACCGGGGTGTTGGGATCGATTTCCGCCATCAGGTGCAGAAGAACCGCAGATTCCGACCCGAAGGACGACACTACTGCTGCCTTGCCAGGAAATTCCTTGATCGCCAAAGCCAGAATGCCTTTAGCATCGAGGCCCTGAGCCGCATTCTGTAGAGCCGCAAGCTTGATGCGCTGCGCTTCCGAAATGATCTCGCGCCGTTCCGCCGGAGCACCACTGATGACCGTCACCACACTCATTTGAGCCATCCTTTTCCGGCAATCACGTCGCGTATTTCTTTGGCCAGGGCTTCTCCGTGAACACCCTTGGCGCGCAACCGTTCACGAAGGTCTCCAAGCTCATCGATGCGGGCACTCCATTCCGGGCTGAATTTTTCCTCCAGCCATTCGCGCAAACGCCGCGCCAGAGCCGGAGAGCGGCCTTTGGTCGACACACTGAAGACAAGATCACCCCGGCGCACGACGGCCGGAACGTGGAAATCACACAGCTCAGGCACGTCTTCGACATTGACGAGGATACCTGCGCTGCGTGCCCGCTGAGCCCATTCCTGGGATGCTGCCCGATCGAGCCCGGCCACAAACAAGACCGAGATGCCATCCAAGGCGCTGCCGGAAGAAAGGCGTATGGGTTCGACACCCGCGCCTGTCAGCAAGCTCAAGCGGCGCTCCAGGGCCTCCCCGGCGCCGATAAGCCCGATCCGGGCCAAATCTGGGTTGAGCACAAGTGGAAGCACAGATCCTGCCTCTTCGAACTACAAAGTAGGTAGGAGCCATCCATGGAAAATGCAAGAAGTTTACGGATAATCCAGGAAACTACATATACAGTCCGTGTTTTACACGTAACCGCGCAGCAGCTCCAATACCGAAACCCCGATCTTGTCGCCTTGGATAACGATTTCGCCTTTCGCGATGGGCTTATCGTTGGCCATGATCAGCACCGGGTCATCCTGGTTGGAATCGAGTTCTATCACCGCGCCGCGGCCCATCCGGAGGAGCTGGTGCATGGGGATCACCGAGCGGCCCAAAACCACCGAGATTTCGACTTTGACGTTGTTGATATTGTTCAGCATGAGCCGTATCCGGGGCAGCGAAGCAAATCCTTAGGACGGCATGGTTTCGGAAACGTTAATTTCGGCGCCGGAATGGGTTATTAGGGACGGTCTCCTGCCCTATCCGGAAGCGGTGGACTTCATGGAAGCCCGCGCCATGGCCATTGCTGACGGAAGCGCGCCGGAGCTGGTCTGGCTCGTGGAACATCCGCCGATCTACACCGCTGGCACCAGCGCCAAAGACAGCGACCTGCTCGATGCCCGTTTCCCGGTCTTCAAGACCGGCCGCGGCGGCCAGTTCACTTATCACGGCCCCGGACAGCGCGTCGGTTATGTCATGCTGAACCTGAAGCCGCGCGGCGGCGATGTCCGCAAATACGTCCGCGATCTCGAAGAATGGCTGATCCGCACTCTCGCCCACTTCAACGTCAAAGGCGAAAGACGCGAAGGCCGCGTCGGTATTTGGGTGGTGCGCGGCGACCGTGAAGACAAGATCGCGGCCTTAGGCGTGCGCGTGCGGCGCTGGGTGACGTTCCATGGGATTGCCTTGAATGTCGAACCCGACCTCTCCCACTTCGGCGGCATCGTGCCTTGCGGGATTCGCGGTCACGGCGTCACCAGCTTGGCGGATCTCGGGATTACCGCCAGCATGGCTGATGTTGACGTTGCGTTGCGATCCGCCTTTGAGGAAGTCTTCGGGCCAACCCGCGCAGTGTAGCTCTTGCTCACTTGTGACAAAGTTGCGATATGGCGTTTTAGTATCGTTTAACTCTTGAGGGGTGGCATGCCACGGGTATCTGCAGCGTTCTTCGTTACGGGTGCGTTATTTGTGCTGGTCGGTATGGGGATCGGAGAGTTCATGGGGGTTCACGAAGATTTCCGTCTGACACCGGTGCACGCGCATATCAATCTGGTCGGCTGGGTCACGATGGCCTTGTACGGCACCTTCTATGCCTTGACCGCGAAGACCATGTCGAAGCGGCTGGCTTGGACGAATTATGTTCTGGGAACTGTCGCGGTGCTGGTGATGGTGCCGTCTTTGGCCGCTTTCATTCTCACTCAGAACAAGAGCTATCTCGGCAGCCTGATTGCTGGTGAGATGCTGGCCATGCTGGGGATGATCACCTTCTTGATCTCTGCCATTCGCGAATTGCTGCGCAAGCGCGATACGGAAGGCTCTCAGGATCTCATCGCCAATTCTGTTGGGGTAGCGGCTGAGTAAATCACGGCCATAATTTCATCACCAGCGGGGCGAGCACGCAGGTCAACACACCGTTGAGCGCGAGCGCGAGCCCTGCAAAGGTGCCAGCCAAACGGCTGTCGTGAAAAGCGCGCGCCGTAGCAATGCCGTGGCCGGCTAAGCCGCAGGCAAAACCGTGCGCCGCCTGATCCTTGATCCCAAACAATTTTGATGTCGGCCCGGCGATCACGCCAGTCAGAATGCCCGTGATCACCACAATCGTAGCAGTCAGAGAAGGCAAGCCGCCAATCAACGACGAAACCCCCATGGCAATCGGTGTGGTCACCGATTTCGGCGCCAACGAGGCCAAGACGGCATGCGGTGCGCCAAAAAGCCAAGCAATGGCAACAGCGGAAAGAATAGCCGTCAGCGATCCAGCCAAGAGCGCAATCGTGATCGGCACCGCCAAGCGCTTCACCCTCCCCCATTCCGAAGCGAGCGGTACGGCCAGTGCCACAGTCGCCGGTCCCAGCATGAAATGGACGAACTGCGCTCCGGCGAAATACGTCGTGTAAGGCGTATGCGTGCAAGCCAGGAGCACAGCCAAAGGAATGGTCGCGAGCAAGACAGGATTGGCGACCGGATGACGGCTGGTGGCCGCCGAGATGCGGTCCGCAATCGCAAACGCCGCCAAGGTCGCGAAAAGCCAGAGCAACGGACTGGCAGACAGATAGACCCAAAGCTGTGTCACGTTTTGCATTATTCGCGCTCCTCCAGATGCATCCGGTGCACCACGAAGCGGAAAACCAAGGCGGTTACGGCCAAGGCCAGGAAGGTCGAGATCAAGATGGCGACACCAATCGCCACCCCTTCGGCTTTGATGAGCGGCAAGAACTGCACCACACCTACCGCTGCGGGCAGAAACAGAAGCGACAAGGTGCTAATCAAAGGACGGGCAGCGCGTTCAGTGAAATTCCGCAGCCGGTGACTAACGATGCAAGCCACGGCAAGCAGGCAGAGTCCGATCACAGGTCCCGGGATACCAAGATGCAGGACCCGGGCGAGAACTTCTCCCAGGAGCTGGAAGGCAAGCAGTGCGGCAAAAGCTGGAAGCATCAAAACGACGATCGGCGACGAAAGCCCTTCTCGGCCGGCGGCTCGGCCTTGTGCATTTCAACATCGGTGACACGCGCACTGGAGGGTCCGCGCATGCATAGACCCACAAAGGTCTCCACGGCCGCATTCGGCCCGGATACGAGGATTTCCACCGTACCATCAAAGCGGTTGCGCACCCAGCCATCGAGGCTAAGCCGCTTCGCTTCAGTCATGGCGAAATTGCGATAGCCGACCGCCTGCACGAAGCCTTCTATTCTCAGGCGCAAGCTGGTCAGATCTTCGTCGTCAGCCATCAATACATTCCTCTAAAAAGCACCGTTGCACGCAGCCTCACATACCGCAACGGGCCTAATCGTCACGCAAATTCGAGGATGACATCATTGAGGGCCAGATTGTCGCCCGGCCGGACCTTGATTGCACCAATCTTGCCGTCGCGCTCCGCCACCAGCACATTTTCCATCTTCATGGCTTCGACCACAGCAAGAGTTTCGCCCGCTTTCACATCTTGGCCGGCATCAACCTTGATGGCGACAACCAGTCCTGGCATCGGACAAAGCAATTTCTTGGAACTATCTCCGCGCGCCCTTTTGGGCATGAAGTTGGCAAACTCTGCGGCGCGCGGGGTGCGGACCGTGACAAAAGCCTCATAACCGCCTTGAGAAAGCTGGTAACCGCCGGTTAGCCGGGTGATTTGAATCGCGTAAGACCGACCGCCTTCCGTCAAGCGCAGCATCAAATCTCCAGGACGCCAGTCGATCCCCACGCTGTAAGGCTCACCATTGAAAATAGCGGAGAAGACGCCTTGCGCCAGTACGGCTTTGGCAACAGCGATCTCTTCGCCAGCCACACCGACCGCAAAATCTGCGACGCCCTGATAGGGACCGTTCAGTGTTCCCGAAATACCTGCTGCCCGTTTGGTCCGCAGCAGTTTCGCCGCCACCGCGGCAGCTACGAAACGCCGGGTTGCGGCGAGATCCAAGGCGCGACCTTTAAAGCCCTGCGGAAATTCTTCGGCGATGAAGCCTGTCGAAAGCCGGCCCTCGCGAAAACGAGCGTTGTGAGTCAAGGCGCTGAGGAAGGCGACATTGTGGGTGATGCCGCCGATCAAAAACTCATCCAACGCCACCGCCATGGCATCGATCGCTTCCAGCCTCGTCGGCGCATGGATGGAGACCTTGGCAATCATGGGATCGTAATGGATCGAGACTTCGTCGCCTTCATGCACGCCGCTATCGATCCGCAGCGAGGCATCACCGATCCATCCCTCTTCCGGAGCATGATAACGGACCAAACGTCCGGATGAGGGAAAGAAGCCTCGCGCCGGGTCTTCGGCATAAATGCGCGCTTCCAAAGCGGCACCGCGATGCTTCATATCGGCTTGCGTCAGCGGCAGCTCTTCACCGGCAGCCACCAGGATCATCAGCTCGACCATGTCGAGACCAGTTACCATTTCGGTAATGGTGTGCTCGACCTGCAAGCGGGCATTCATCTCCAGGAAATAGAAGTTCTTCTGTTCATCGACGGCAAATTCCACCGTTCCGGCGCTGTCGTAATTGGCGGCTTTGGCCAGGGAGACGGCCTCTGCCCCCATACGGGCCCGCATATCGGGGTCAACAAAGGGCGACGGCGTCTCTTCCATCACCTTTTGGTAACGGCGTTGCAGCGAACATTCCCGCTCCCCAAGATGAATGACATGGCCATGCTTGTCGCCCATGACCTGCACTTCGATATGCCGGAGCGGCGAGATGTATTTCTCGATGAACAGGCGATCGTCGCCGAAGCTGGTGCGGGCTTCGTTGTGAGACGACAGCAGCGCCTGCTGCAGCTCTTTCCCGGAACGGACGATGCGCAACCCCTTGCCGCCGCCGCCCGCCGAGGATTTCACCATCACCGGATAGCCGATATCGGCCGCGATGCGGGCGGCATGATCGAGGTCGACCACCTCCCCCACATAGCCCGGAATGGTCGAGACATTCGCCGCCTTGGCCAGCTTCTTCGAATAAATCTTGTCGCCCAGCCGCGCGATGGCCTCCGGCGATGGCCCGATAAAAGCAAGGCCGGCCACCCGCGTCACCGCCTCGGCGAAAGCCTGGCGCTCGGAGAGGAAGCCGTAGCCAGGATGGATGGCTTCCGCCCCGGTCTGGCGTGCCGCTTTGAGGATGGCATGGGTGTTGAGATAGGATTGGGCGGCAGGCGCCGGTCCGATCCGGACCGCCTCATCCGCCATTTCGGTATGCAAAGCCCCATGATCGGCATCGGAATAAACAGCGACGGTCGCGATACCCATGCGCCGCGCCGTCTTGATGATTCGACAGGCGATTTCGCCCCGGTTGGCAATCAGGATCTTGTTGAACACGCATCGCTCCGGATCTGGCTCGGCTGCCGTGAGCGCGGACGGCATTTCCCCCGTTGCTTTTAGGAGTTCCCCAGGCTCAGGTAAACCCATGGTCCGCTTACGATTGATTCCTGGCCCTCTGGCGGAGGTTCCGCGCCGTCTGGGGCTTTCCCTGTTCCGGCTCCATATCGACAATGGTGCCTTCGTTTCGTTGGGCATGGGCATCGTTGGTTTGTTTTTTGCCCTTACCTTCGGCCGGACCGTGGCTATTCTGGCCGCCTCCGGAGCGTTGTGCGCCTCCATCGTAGACAAGCCCGGTCCGGTGGCGGTGAAAGCCCGCATGTATGCCCTGGCTGTCACGGGTTCGACCCTGCTCTCCCTGTTCACGATGTGGTTCGAGAACCATGTCGTCCTCATGGGCCTCTTGATCGCGGTGATGAGCTTCGTCTCCAGCCTGGCTTCGGCTTATGGCAGGCGGGCCATCGGACTTTCCGTGACGGCCATTCTGGCCGTCCTGTTCGGCATGGCAGCCAATCGCGCCGTCCTAATGCCGCCGCTGGAATATACGGGAATATTCCTGGCCGGTGGCGTTTCCTATGCAGCCTTCTCGCTTGTCGCCTCGGCGCTGCTCGACATCCGCAACCGCCGCATGTTCCTCGGCGAAGCCGTCCATGCCTTCAGCGCATACCTGTCCGCCAAAGCCGAACTCTACGATCCCCAAAGCCAAACGCGGTCCGCACTGGAACGGCTTGTCGAAGCCCATGCGGCCTTTGTTGAAAAGGTTCAGGCCGCCCGCGATTTCATTTTCCTCGGCCAGCGCAACGCCTCGCGTCAGCGCTGGATGGCAGCCTTGCTGGCGCTACTCGACTGTTTCGACATGGTGGTGTCCAGCGATGCCGATATCGAGACTATGCGGCAGGCGGGACACAACGACCTCTTGCTGCAGCTCAAGGCGCTCACCACTGCCTTCGCTGCCGACACGGAAGAGCTCGCTTTCGCACTCTCCACCCCAGGCGTCGACTTTGCCTTCAATCCCCACAGCGAGGAGATTGCCGCCTTACAGGCCGAGGTCGAGCGCTTGGCCGCGACGGCTTGGGGACGCGAACCGATTGCCGTCTCCGCCTTCCGGTCCGCCGGACACAAGCTGACGCTCGGCATCGCCCGACTGGAACGCCTCGCTCAAGCCACCGACAGCTCCGCCGACGCCCGCACCATTTTGCCCAATGTGGACCTGGAGGCCTTCGTCCATCGCGACCGCATGGATCTGCGCGTGTTCTCTGGTCTGTTCAGCCTATCTTCGCCGGTGATGCGCTATGCCATCCGGGTCACCGGTGCGATGACCTGCGGCTACCTTCTTACCCTGCTTCTGCCCAATATGGTGCATGGCGGCTGGGTGCTGCTCACCACCTCGCTGATCATGCGGGCGAGCTATTCCATCACCCGCCAGCGCCGCAACGACCGCATCATCGGCACCGCTGCCGGCTGCGTCATCGCCGCCGTGCTGGTCCACTATATCCCGCGCGACTATCTTTTCCTGCCGGTGATCCTCAGTGTCGGTACCGCTCACGCCTTTGCCGATGTCGCCTTCAAGGTCACGGCGATGTGCGCCTCCATCACTGCGCTGCTGCAATTGCACTTCCTGGGTCCTGACGTGGAGCCAGGCTCAGTGCTGGTGCTGGAACGGCTTGGCGACACGCTGATTGCTGCGGGACTGTCCTGGGTCTTCAGTTTCGTGCTGCCGAGCTGGGAACGGCGCAACGTGCCCAATCTGGTGCGCGCCGTGATCACCGCCGATCGCGCTTATGCTGCTTTGGCCTTGTCGCGGCGGCGCAACGATCACGACTTCCGACTTGCCCGCAAGCGCGCCAACGATGCGGCCGCGGACCTCACCACAACAGTGCGGCGGCTGGCGGACGAACCGCGGATGAATCAGGAAGCGCTGGCGACGCTGCACGACCTCGTCGCCGCCAATTACCTTCTGGCGTCCGATCTCGCATCCATGCGGGTGTTGTTCCGTACACGGAAACAGGAGCTGGACGCCGACGCGGCGGAAAAACTCCTGGATGCGGCGCGAGGCAATGTGGCGCTGACGCTGACGACGCCGGAGGCCAAGGACCGCTCCCCGATGCGGCTGTCGCGGCGCAGCCTGGGGGACAGCCTCGGCGGGCACAACGCTATGGTGTCGCTGACCCGCCGGCTGATCCATATCGAACGCACGGCGGGGCGGGTGTCCGCCCTCGCCGCCAAAGTCCTCAACGCCTGATCACTTCTTCCCGGCCATCACCTTGTCGCGGGCGGCGCGGAATTCGCTGTCCTTGTACCAGTTCGGCCAGGCATTCGAATTGGCAAGCTGGGTGCCAAGGGCATGCAAGGTTTCGGTGTTCTCAACCTCGCCCGAAACATCCCATTTGGCATCGAATTCGTCCGAGGGCTGATGATAGCGATGGGCGACATAATCATCGCGCAGCTTCTTGGCCTGCGCCTTGCCGCCAACCACGAGATCCTCGCCGCTGCCCGGGGTGATCGCCGGCACGCCGGCCTTGGCGAGGCTGAAATGGTCGGAGCGGTAGAAATGACCCTTCTCCGGCTCCGGATCCGGCGAGATATAACGGCCTTTGGCCTTCAAGACGGCGGCCAGCACATCTTCGAGCTCGCTCTGCCCATTGCCTGACAGGCTCACGTCATGCGCTTTGCCGCCGGTCAAGCCGCCATCGATGTTGACCACACCGACGATATGCGACAGCGGCCACAACGGATGCTGGCCGAAGTAATCCGAACCCAACAGCCCCTGTTCTTCCAGCGTCCAGAAGGCAAAGCCGATGGAACGGTCGGGCTTGGGATCATGGGCAAACTTCTCGGCCAATTCCAAAATCATGGAGACGCCCATGCCGTTGTCGATGGCGCCGTTATAAATCTTATCCGGCCCCGGCAGGTTGGGCTTGATGCCGAGATGATCCCAATGGGCGCTGAACAGCACGACATCCTTGGGATTCTTGGTGCCCGGGATGACGCCGACAACGTTGCGCGTATCGACCATATTGATACTGGAGACGGCATGAATTGACAGCGTTTCGCCCTTCATCGGCACGGCCTTGAAGCCCTTCTTGTTGGCTGCCGCTTTGAGCTGCAAGTAATCGAGACCGGCGCGCTTGAAGAGATCCTTGGCGGTATCGAGGCTCATCCAGCCTTCGATCTTGGCGCGCGAAGCGTTCTTGTCCTTGGTGGCGAGCCAGGATTTGTTGCCGGAATTGGAAGTCTTCACCACATTCCAGCCATAGGCGGCCGGACCGGTTTCGTGCACGATGATCGCAGCGGCGGCACCCTGGCGGGCGGCTTCTTCGAATTTGTAGGTCCAGCGGCCATAATAGGTCATGGCCTTGCCTTTGAAGAAGGCCGGATCGGGATTGGCGTCTTCATTGCCCGGATCATTGATCAGGATGACGACCGTTTTGCCCTTCACATCGACGCCAGCATAGTCATTCCAGCCATATTCCGGCGCCACCACGCCATAGCCGACGAAGACCACCGGCGAATTTTTCACCTCAATGGTATTGGAGCCGTATTGCGAGGTCCAATAGGCCACGGCATCGGGATAAGCCGGTGTGATCGCACCGTCCTTGGTAGCAAAGGAAAAATTCGACTTAGCGCCATCCAGAGCAATCACCGCCGTCGAGACTTTTTGGAAATAGCTGCCGTTGTTGGCAGGCTTGATGCCGATCCGCTTCAGCTCATCGGCAATCCATTGCGCCGCCGCTTCGCCATTCTTGGTGCCTGGGCCGCGCCCTTCGAAAGCATCATCGGCCACAGCCTTGTCGCGCGCCAGAATATCGGCCGCGGTGATATCCGACGTGGTGGCGGGATGGCCCGGATATTGGACTGGTGCGGCACCTATCAGGAGCGCGGCGGTAAGGACAGCCGTGGCCGTACGCAAAGATCGCATGCTGAAAGACTCCAAATGAAAGAGGATATGTTAGAAAGCCTGAGCCTAAGAGCAATGAAGATATTGCCGCTCGTACAATCGCCAGCTGGGGATCGCCATGGAATACCACCGCTCGACACGTTTTTTTGAGGCTGGCCTGCCCTTCTCGGAATCCGTGCGGCTGGGCGATGTGCTCTACTTGTCGGGGCAGCTTGGCAATGAGCCGGGTCAAAAACGCCTGGTGCCGGGCGGTCTTGAGGCCGAAGTGCACCAGACCATGCGCAATATCGCCCATGTCTTGGGCAAACACGGCCTCAGCTTCGACCATGTGTTCCGCGTTCAGGTGATGCTGGCGGATATGGCCGAGTGGGACGCCTTCAACAAGGTTTACGTCACCTATTTCAAATCCGAGCGCTTGCCGGCACGTTCGGCTTGGGGCAGCACCGGATTGGCGCTTGGCGCCCGCTGCGAAGTGGAAGCCTGGGCGTATTGCGGTACGACCCTCACGCAATCGTGAAGTCTCTTTGCATCAAGAAACGCCGCCCGGCGGGCGCTGGAATACCAGCGTGGGATGCTCCTGATACGTCGTTTCATACCAGGGCTTGAAGCCGCATTTCTCGGCGACGCGAAGTGAAGGCGTGTTCTCCGGCGCGACGATACAGAAGATCGCGGGATGTTTCAGAGCGGTATCGGTCCATTTGAGCGCCGCTTGCATGGCTTCGGTCGCATAGCCTTTGCCATGAAAGCGCGCCGCAAAGGTCCAACCAGCTTCGGGCATATCTTCGACCGAAGGCGTCATCTCGCGCTTGACTTCGAAGGCGCCGACCGTACCAGCATAAGCGCCCGTGGCTTTGTCTTCCACCGCCCATAAGCCATAGCCGTTCACCACCCACATGCCGAAGCCGCGCAAAAAGCGGCCCCAGATGTCCTCGCGTGTCATCGCGCGGCCGTGGAAGTGCTTCACCACAGCCGGGTCCTGCCAAATCGGCACCATGCTGTCGAAATCCTCGCGGCGGTGCCCGCGCAGGATCAGACGGGGCGTTTCGAGGACGGGAATGTTGAGATCGGAAATGGCCATCGGCTCGCTTCGCTGAGATAAAGCGGGATATTGGAAGCGCAATGGCGGCGAAGCGCAATGATAAAGATGCGGAGGGTGGAAGACATCACAGCGGTTCGTTACCGTGTTTTTTCCAGACCTCGGTCACCTGCTTTCCGCGCAGCATGCGCAAAGCACCAGCGATGCGTTTGCGGGTGTTGTGAGGGCGGATGACTTCATCGATAAAGCCGCGCGAGGCCGCGACAAAGGGATTGAGGAATTTCTCTTCGTATTCGCGGGTACGCTCGGCAATCGCTTCAGGATCGCCGGCATCTTTGCGGAAGATGATCTCCACCGCGCCTTTGGCGCCCATCACCGCGATCTCGGCCCAAGGCCAGGCGTAATTGACGTCGCCGCGCAGATGCTTGGAATTCATCACCACATAGGCCCCGCCATAAGCTTTGCGGGTGATGACGGTGATCTTGGGCACGGTCGCCTCGGTATAGGCATATAAGAGCTTGGCACCGTGCTTGATGATGCCGCCATGCTCCTGCGCCGTGCCAGGCAGAAAACCAGGCACATCTTCGAAGGTGACAATCGGGATGTTGAAGCAATCGCAGAAACGCACAAAGCGTGCGGCTTTGCGCGACGCATCACTGTCGAGCACGCCAGCCAAGACCAGCGGCTGATTGGCGACAAAACCGACCGTGGACCCTTCGATGCGCCCAAAGCCGGTGATGATGTTGCGCGCGAAGGCTTCGCCGATCTCGAAGAACTCGCCCTCGTCCGCAACCTTGAGGATCAGCTCCTTCATGTCATAGGGCTTGTTGGGCGTTTCCGGCACCAGCGTGTCGAGCGACATCTCCACCCGGGTGGGATCGTCCTGGGTCGGATAATGCGGCGGCTTTTCGCGATTGTTAAGCGGCAGGAAATCATAGAGCCGGCGGATTTCTTCCAGGCACACCACATCGTTTTCATAGGCGCCATCGGCGACAGAAGATTTGGTGGTGTGCACGCTGGCACCGCCAAGCTGTTCCGGCGTCACCTCTTCATGGGTGACGGTCTTGGTCACATCAGGGCCGGTGATGAACATGTAACTGGTGCCTTGCACCATGAAAATGAAATCGGTCAGCGCGGGCGAATAGACATCGCCGCCGGCGCAAGGCCCCATGATGACGGAAATCTGCGGAATGACGCCGGAGGCCAGCACATTGCGCTTGAAGACCTCGCCGAAACCGGCGAGCGAAGCGACACCTTCCTGGATGCGAGCACCACCGGCATCATAAAGCCCGATGATCGGCGCGCCGTTCTGCAATGCCATATCCTGAATCTTGCAGATCTTCTGGGCATGCGATTCCGAGAGCGAACCGCCGAACACCGTGAAGTCCTTGGCAAAGACGTACGCCAAGCGGCCGTTGATGGTGCCCCAGCCGGTGATGACGCCATCGCCGGGAATGCGGTTCTTGTGGGACTCGAATTCGGTGCCCCGCTGTTCGACAAACATATCGAACTCTTCGAAGCTGCCAGGATCGAGCAACAGCTCGATGCGTTCGCGCGCCGTCAGCTTGCCCTTCTTATGCTGGGCTTCGATCTTGGCGGAACCGCCGCCGAGCTTGGCCCGCTCACGCCGCGCTTCCAATTCCTGGATGACATGCTTCATGGCGAGTCTCCCGGGCGAAGGTTAGAACCTTTCGAGGGTAACTGTCATCAAGGCTGAACTGGCATTTCGGCGTTGTTGATTTCGCGCGGAGACGCGAAGATCATACGTTCCGCTCAATTCGTCATGGCCGCCCTCGAGGCGGCCATCCAGTTTGGTCATGAGAGTGGATGGCCGGGTCAAGCCCGGCCATGACGGTGAGATGGATTGTGAAATAAGCCCGCGGCTCCGCATCTCCGCGTGAAATCTTCCTGCTATTATGCGCGGGACAGTTTCAGGAACTGTTCCACCACCGTCAGCTCCGCAAGAAGGTTCTTGGTGCGGAGGGCGGATTCGGCATCTTCGCCCCAATGCTCAGCCTGGTAACGCTCATCAAGTTGAGACAGTGCGAAAGCTTGCTCCGCGGTGAGATGGCCATCCGCCCAGGCCAAAGCGAGGCTGAGCGAGGCCAGGATTGACGCCGCGGTATGCAGAGCCGTCAAAGCGAAATCATCATAGGCCTGCACCGCTTGGCGCAGCTTAGCGAGCACCTCTTCCGGCTGGGCGAAATAGGTGATGCCGACATTTGTAACGAGCTTGGCGCCGTATCGCGTCTCGATCCAAGCGAGCACCGGGTCCCATTCGGCCTGCTGGCGCGCCACCAGCTCGGCCGGAGAGGCCGCGCGATAACACAGCGTGTCGTTGCTGTAGGCCATGATCTGAGCGACCACACCTTCGCGCATCGTGGCGACGCGATCGAGCGCGGTGTTGGCAAACTTGGTCAAGAGCATGGTGGCGGGAGCGAGTTCCTCCCCCTGCGAGCGCCATTCTTCAGCGACGGCCTCTGCCAAGGCTTGATTGGGCAGCGTCAGCGCGGCGCGCAGCGGAGTTTTGACCGCACGGCCATCGAGCAGGATTTGGAACGGCGCCTCAGAAACCGAGACCTCTTTGTAGAAGCGTTTCATCGTTTCTTGGCACCAGGCTTAGCACCGAATTTTTTGCCGGCAGGTTTCTTGAAGCCACCACCCGGTTTCTTGGGGCCGGCCTTCTTGGGTGCGCTTTTCTTGCCGCTGAATTTGCCGAACACTTTGGGGTCGGATTTTTTGGTGTCGGCGCGGCCGTAGAATTTGCGCTTGGCTTCTTTTTCGGCGGCGTCCTTGCGCGGCGCTTTCTTGAAGGAAAACGCTTTCGGCTCGGCATCGGGATCGAAACCCAGCGTCTCGAAGCTCTCGCGCATATGCGGCGGCAACGGCGCGGTGACCTGCAAACGGCCGCCATCGGGATGCGCGATATCGATGGCTCGGGCATGCAGATGCAGCCGGTCGGCAATCGCGCCGGTGCCTTTGACATCGGTGCCGCCATATTTGAAATCGCCGACAATCGGCGTGCCCAAAAAGGCCAGATGCACGCGGATCTGGTGGGTGCGGCCGGTGACAGGCTTGGCAGCGACGAAAGCAAAGTCCTGCCCCGCCTCGCCCATGACCATGTAATCGGTCATGGCGTGCTTGGCATCTTCGCTGTCGCGCACAGTCATCTTCTCGTCTTTGCCATGCGGGCCATGACCGCCTTCCTTGACCAGCGCCGCCTTGACGGTGCCCATCTTCTTTTCCGGCACGCCTTTGGTCAGGGCCCAATAGATCTTGGAGGCATCACGATCGGCCAGCGATTTGGACAGCGCCGCCGCTGCCGATGGCGTGCGGGCAATCACCAACACACCGGAGGTATCACGGTCGAGGCGGTGCACCAGACGCGGACGCTGGCGGCGCTCGAACATCAGCGAATCCAGCATGCCGTCGACGTGTTTGGTCAGGCCCGAACCACCCTGGGTGGCCAGCCCCGGCGGCTTGTTGATGACAATCACCGAGGCATCCATATGCAGGACGTAATCCTCCAGGCTGCCCGACATAGCGGGCGCCGCCGGGCGCGGTTTCTCGGTCAGGTCGCCTTCGGTCACCAGTGGCGGCAGGCGCAGCATCTGGCCCTCTACGACCCTGTCGGAGCCCTTGATGCGCTTACCGTCCAGCCGCACTTGGCCGGTGCGCAGGAGCTTCTCCAACCGGCCATGGGTCAGAGCCGGGAAATGCCGCTTAAACCAGCGGTCGAGCCGGATGCCGTCATCGTCGCGGCCAATGCGTTGCTGGCGATCCATAAATCTTGCCGGAGAGTTGCAAAGGGGGTTCTAGTAGCCCGTCCGCGATTCCGCCAGTCCCAGGAGTACCCCATGCCGCCGCTGCCCCTTTTGTTGCTTGTGATGGCGGGCGGCGCCCTGGGCACGGGCGCCCGCTATGCGGTTTCCGGGCTGGTCGCCGCCAGCATCGGCGAGACCTTTCCCTGGGGGACATTGCTGATCAATATCACCGGTTCGTTCATCATCGGCTTCTTCTTCACCTTGACGGCGCCGGATGGGCGGCTGTTCGTTTCGGGCGGCACCCGGCAATTCGTCATGACCGGGTTCTGCGGCGGCTACACCACCTTCTCCTCCTTCTCGCTGCAGACACTGAATCTGATGCGCAACGGCGAATGGGGAGCGGCAAGCGGCAACATCTTCGGGTCCGTGGCATTGTGCATGCTGGGCGTCTGGCTCGGCTCGGTCACCGCGAGTATGATCAATCAACTGAAGGGTGCTTAGCGCCCCAGCAACCGAAAGGCGCATGAGGGAGCATGACCATGCAGCTTCCCAAAGAGGCCACCCTGCTCCGCATTTTCTTCGGCGAAGCCGATCAATGCCAAGGCAAGCCGCTCTATGAGGCCATCGTGCTGAAAGCGCGCGAGCTGGGGCTGGCCGGTGCCACCGTGATCCGCTGCCCGATGGGCTTCGGGCAGTCGAGCCGCCTGCACACCACGAAAATCCTCCGCCTTTCCGAAGACCTGCCCTTAATTGTCGAAATCGTCGATAGCGAAGAGAAGATCGACGGCTTCCTGCCCGTGCTGGACAAGATGATGGGCTCGGGCCTCATCACCATCGAAAAGGTGAAGGTGCTGCGGTATGGGGCGCAGAATTCCGTGCAAGGATGACCCATGCGGGAAAATACCTATTTCCGATAGTCGCGACGCGCCCCTGCTGTCTTGCCAAAACCTTAAGCCCAGACGCTCAAACCCGCTCATTGCCTCGGTAATTGCGTTTGAATAGCGGCTATCTGCGGCACCCGGTCCGCCGCTCTTCGACTGCCAAGCTATCGGCCTAGGTTCCACGGTAATAAGACGACAACCAAAAGATGGTAGCTTTTAGCGTCGACGGTAACACAGCCGCCGCTGATCTCGCTGCATATCGCTGCGTCCGATCAGTTTCTGATACAGGGAGCGAGAGACATGGGCGCATCACAGGAAGTGGAACGGTTTCCCAAGAACCGGGTCACCAAGGCCTATGTCGAGCGGGAGCAAAAACAGCGCCTCGCAGCCGGTGCCATTCTGTGCAATGTCGAAGAGACCGACAAAGAATGGGTGATGACGACCGTCTGGCCGTCTTTCTAAACCCAGCTTTCTGCGCCAATCGAATTGCATCACGTCGCGCCAGCCTCTGGCGCGACGTTGCTTTGCGTGCGCTGACGCGTGTCAGTGCACGCCGTGCAGCTTGATGGAAACGAGACTGATCTTGTTCACCGGACCTTCCGGCTCGATTCCAACGACATAAAAATCCTGCTTCACACCGGCTTTGAACAGGAAGCTGCCGGGCTTGGGATGATCGTCGCCGCAATCGAGGCGGTCGGAGTTCTCCGCCGCCTTGGGCGGACGCGGCTGGCCCGGCGAGCAATCCAACACCGGTCCGTATTTGCGCAAAGCATCCTTATAGAAACCGGCAATGCGGCCTGGCTGATCGTTGGACTCCAATTCCGTTGCCGCGATCTTCATGCCGAAGGCGCCGAAGCCACCCCATACCTTGCCCCCGGAATCGCCATCCTTGTCCTTGTGCACCTTGGCTCCAGGATAGGCGGGCAGCCCAACCTCTTGCGGAGAGGCGTTGCTATCGGCACCGAAGCCGAGATGAAATTCATCCCCGGAGGCCGAACCGACCGCCGCAATCGCAGCCACCGAAGCGGCGAGCAAAGCCCAATGGATCATCCGCATGCCTGCACCCCGTTTGGAAAACGCGTGAAGTGAAACACCGAATTACCCGCGATGCTAGTGGGGGCGCCTTTGCCTTGCCGACATGGGCTGAAACTAGTGGAGGCGCTATCAACCGCCGCTCTTCTTCGCCCGCAGCTTGGCCCAATAGTCCAGCCGCTTGATGATTTCGCGCTCGAAGCCCATTTCCTTGGGCTGGTAATATTGCTCGCGCGCCATGCCATCCGGAAAATAGTTCTGGCCGGAAAAACCGTCCTCGGTATCGGGATCGTATTGATAACCGGAACCGTAGCCGAGGTTCTTCATCATCTTGGTCGGTGCATTCAGGATATGCGCCGGCGGCATCAGAGAACCGTGTTCCTGTGCCGAACGTTTCACAGCCCCGAACGCCTTATAAGCGGCATTCGATTTGGGCGCGGTGGCGAGATAAATCACGCATTGCGCCAGGGCGAGATCGCCTTCCGGGCTGCCGAGAAAATCGTAAGTGTCTTTCGCCGCGATGGCCTGCACCACGGCTTGCGGATCTGCCAGACCGATATCCTCAATCGCCATACGCACCAAGCGCCGCGCGAGATAGAGCGGTTGCTCACCGCCCGCCAGCATACGCGCCAGCCAGTAAAGCGCCGCATCGGGATCGGAGCCGCGCACCGATTTGTGCAGCGCGGAGATGAGATTGTAATGTTCTTCGCGGCTCTTGTCGTAGATCGGGGCGCGACGCTGCACCGCTTCCACCAAAGCGGCGGGATCGAGCGGCTTCACCAGCTTCAGCGCGGCCACTTCCTCAGCAAGATTGAGTAGATAGCGGCCATCACCATCAGCCATGGCCTTGATCGAAGCCCGGGCATCTTCCGTCAGCGGAAGTTTCTCGCCGGTATGAGCTTCGACGCGCTCGAGCAGGGTTTCCAGCGCCGCATCGTCGAGGCGACGCAACACCAGCACCTGAGCCCGCGAAAGCAGCGCGCCATTGAGTTCGAAAGACGGATTCTCGGTGGTGGCGCCGACCAGCACGATGGTGCCGTCTTCGACCACGGGCAAAAAGCTGTCCTGCTGCGAGCGGTTGAAGCGATGGATCTCGTCGACAAAGAGCAGCGTGCCCTGCCCTATACGGCGGCGCTGACGGGCGGCATCGAAGGTCTTCTTCAGATCGGCCACGCCGGAGAAAATCGCCGAGAGCTGCTCGAAATGAAGATTGAACGCGGTCGAGAGCAGCCGCGAAATGGTGGTTTTGCCGGTGCCGGGCGGTCCCCAGAAAATGATCGAATGCGGCCGGTTCGCCGCCACCATGCGGCCGATAGGCCCCTCAGGGCCGATGAGGTGGTCCTGGCCGACGACTTCAGACAGCGTCTTCGGCCGCAAGCGGTCGGCCAAGGGGCGCGGTGCGGAGTCTTCTAAGCCAGCGGAACCAAAGAGATCGGACATGGAGGGAGTATAGGGGGGATGGGAGGACGCGGGTAGCGAATTGGATTGCCCACATTGTCATTCCCGGCCGACCAGCCGTTGCGCGAAGCGCTATGGCTGGGAGGGGAAGGGAACCTAGGTGTCGTCACATGGCGAATAGCGAAAAAGGAGCCGTGCCAAATCGCAGATAGTCGAACAACACGACCACCTGGGTCCCCTTCCCTCCCCCTCCTTCGCACGATGTGCTACGGAGGGTCGCCGGGGATGACAATTGGGAGGTTACCCATCCACCGTCAGGGCGAGTTTGCGACCGTCACGATCGATGACCAGATCCCAATGGCCGCGAGCACCGTCCAGAAGGCGCTTGAGGGCGCCGACATCATTCACCGGCTTGCCGTTGACCGAGCGCACGATGTCGCCCGGCTGAAAGCCGTACTGCGCCGCAAAGCTCGGTTGGGAAATGGCACGAATGACGACGCCTTTGGCGAACAGGTTCATCTGCAGATCGAGCGCCACGGCCGGCGAGAGGTTTTCCACCCGCGCGCCCGTCAGCGGATTGCGGCCGGAAATGTTGCTGGTATCGCGGCGCGGGCTTTCCGGCGGCAGCGCCAGCTTGAGCGAGGCCTCACGGCTGCGGCCATCGTCCAGAAGCTTGATGCGAACGGTATCGCCTGGCTTGTGCGTGGCGATGCGGTAATTGAGCGCCTGCATGTCATCAACATCGGCCCCATCGATGGCCAGGACGACATTGCCCGTCTTCAGCCCCGCCTGGGCCGCCGGCCCGCCAGGATAGATCGTCTTGAGCAGCACACCTTGCGGCCGCGACAGCTTGAGGGCCCCGGCAATCTCGCTGGTTACCGGCTGGCCGTCAGCGCCGATCCAGGGAAAACGGACGCCGCCCGTAGCCGCGCCTTCCACCACGCGCCGCGCCAGATTGGCCGGAATGGCAAAACCGATACCGACATTGCCGCCGGAAGGCGAAACAATCGCGGTGTTGATGCCCGCGAGCTTGCCATCGGTCGTCACCAAGGCGCCGCCCGAATTACCCGGATTGATGGCCGCATCGGTCTGGATGAAGAACTGATAGTTGGAGGCGTCGCTGTTGGCGCGAGCCAGCGCCGAAACGATGCCCATGGTGACGGTCTGGCCGACGCCGAAGGGATCACCGATCGCCAGCACCAGATCGCCGACAGCCAAAGCATCGCTGTTGCCGAACTCGACCACAGGCAAGCGTTCGCCGTGGGTATCGATCTTCAAGACGGCGAGATCCGTGCGCGCATCCGCAATCATCACCTTGGCCTTGAACTCGCGCTTGTCGTTCAGCGACACCACGATGTCCTGACCGCCCTGAATGACATGGTTGTTGGTGAGGATGAGCCCGTCGGCACGCACGATCACGCCCGAGCCCAGCGACTGCTGCACGCGGCGCTGCTGCTGCGGATTGAGATTGAAGAAGCGCTGAAAGAAGGGGTCGTTGAAGAAAGGATTGACCGGCGTTTGCACCACGGTGCGCGAATAGACGTTCACCACTGCCGGTGCGACACGCTTGACGATGGGCGCGAAGGTGAGCTGGACCTGGCGCATGTCGCGCGGGCTCTCCTTGGCACTCAACGCGGGCAAAGGCTGGGGCATCTGTTTTTGGGCCGGAGCCGCTGGCGCACTGCCGATATACAGCGCCGCGCCGATTGCCAAAAATGCGGCAACCCCGATCAATCCGCTGCGATACATTTCCACTGCCTCCAAAATCCACGCGGCCATCGCCCCCGATGTCGCGGTCCCGCTCGCCCGTTCATTATTACGCAACGCCGCCCCCATGCCTAATTACGCAAATGAGAACCAGCACACATCACCGGCGTTCCAGAAAAGACAAAGGGCGGCCCGTCGCCGAGCCGCCCCCGTAGATCTTTCCGCAGTAGGCGGACAATTAGGCTTCGGCGCCTTCGTCCTCAACCACGTTCACCGGACCAGAGTCCTTGCCCTTGGCTTCCGGATCACGATCGACGAACTCGATGATCGCCATGGCGGCGTTGTCGCCGTTACGGAAACCAGCCTTGAGAACGCGGATGTAGCCACCCGGGCGGCTCGCGTAACGCGGGCCGATGACGTCAAACAGCTTCTTGACCTGCACCGCATCGCGGATGGTCGAGATGGCCTGACGACGGGCGTGCAGGTCGTTGCGGCGTGACAGCGTCACGAGTTTTTCCACCACCGGGCGAAGCTCTTTCGCCTTGGGAAGCGTGGTCTTGATCTGCTCGTGCTTGATCAGCGCCGCCGCCATGTTCGCGAACATGGCCGTGCGATGCGATGCTGTCTTGCCAAGCTTCCGTCCGGAATTGCGATGGCGCATTGTCCTTACCCTCTAGAAACAAGCGCCCCCACCGCCAACGGCGGAGGCGCAAACCTTATCAGTATTGATCCTCGTACCGCTTGGCGAGGTCTTCGATGTTCTCGGGCGGCCAGCCCGGCACTTCCATGCCGAGATGCAGACCCATTTCCGCGAGAACAGCCTTGATCTCGTTGAGCGACTTGCGGCCGAAGTTCGGCGTGCGGAGCATTTCCGCTTCCGTCTTCTGGATGAGATCGCCGATGTAGACGATGTTGTCGTTCTTCAGGCAGTTCGCCGAACGCACCGACAATTCCAGCTCGTCCACCTTCTTGAGGAGAACCGGGTTGAAGGCGAGATCGGGCTTGGCCTCTTCGGTGACCCGCTCGCGCGGCTCTTCGAAGTTGATGAAGACCTGGAGCTGGTCCTGCAGGATACGCGCGGCATAGGCCACCGCGTTATCCGGCGTGATCGCGCCATTGGTTTCGACCGTCAGCGTCAGCTTGTCGTAATCGAGAATCTGGCCCTCACGGGTGTTCTCGACCTTGTAGGAGACCTTCTTCACCGGCGAGAACAAGCTGTCGACCGGGATCAAACCGATCGGCGCGTCTTCGGGGCGATTGCGGTCGGCCGGGACATAGCCCTTGCCAGTGTTGACCGTCAGTTCCATGCGGAACTCGACCTTGTCGTCCAGGGTGCAGATCACGAGATCGGGGTTCAGCACCTCGACATCGGCCACGGCCTGGATCTGGCCGGCAGTGACTTCGCCCGGGCCGGTGGCCTTCAGCGACAGGCGCTTGGGGCCTTCGGCATGCATGCGCAGCGCGACCTGCTTGATGTTGAGGACGATGTCGGTGACATCTTCGCGCACGCCGGCGATGGAAGAGAATTCATGCAGCACGCCCTCGATCTGAATCGAGGTCACGGCGGCACCTTGCAGCGACGACAACAGCACGCGGCGCAGCGCGTTGCCGAGCGTCAGGCCAAAACCGCGTTCCAGCGGCTCGGCGACGATGGTCGCAAAGCGGCTAGCATCCTGCCCCGTGGTATCAATGCGGAGCTTCTGCGGCTTAATCAGTTCTTGCCAGTTCTTCTGAAACATATTGCCTCATCGTTTCCCGGACGTCTCGGAACCACGCCCATTGCGTTCGACGGGTACTCACTTTCCGAACTCGTCGCCCGGCGGCGCCAACGCGCGCCAGACTAAACTCACAACAGAAAGTACGGCCGGGCCGGAGCGCCGACCGTACAGTCTTTACACCGCGATTAGACGCGGCGGCGCTTCGGCGGACGGCAGCCGTTGTGCGGGATCGGCGTCACGTCACGGATGGACGTCACGACGAGACCAACGGTCTGCAGCGCGCGCAGCGCGGATTCACGGCCCGAACCCGGACCAGATACTTCGACTTCCAGCGTGCGCATGCCGTGCTCGACGGCCTTCTTGCCCGCATCTTCGGCCGCAACCTGCGCCGCATAAGGGGTCGACTTGCGCGAACCCTTGAAGCCCATCATGCCGGCGCTCGACCAGGAAATCGCGTTCCCGGCGGTGTCGGTGATGGTGATAATGGTGTTGTTGAAGGTCGCAGCAACGTGCGCAACGCCGACGACGACGTTCTTCTTTTCCTTCTTACGGGCGCGCGGCGCCTTCTTCTCAGGAGCGGCCATTTTACTTCGTCACCTTCTTCTTGCCGGCGATGGCGCGGGCGGGACCCTTGCGGGTGCGCGCATTGGTATGCGTGCGCTGGCCGCGAACCGGCAGGTTCTTGCGATGGCGCAGGCCGCGATAGCAACCGAGATCCATCAACCGTTTGATATTCATCGCCGTATCACGGCGCAGATCACCTTCCACGAGATAATCGCGGTCGATCACTTCGCGGATCTGAATGACCTCAGCGTCGGTCAAGTCGTGCACGCGGCGAGTGGGGGCAATGCCCGTCTTCTCGCAGATTTCCTTGGCCTTCGCAGGGCCAATGCCATGGATGTAGCGCAGGCCGATCCAGACCTGCTTCTGGGTAGGAATGTTCACACCGGCAATACGTGCCACGGGACTTCTCCGACTGGGCGTAATGCCCAGATTTCATTGTTATATCAGTTGCGACACTTTCCTCAAAACCAGGCGATTCCGCCTAAGGCCTTGAGAAACCTCAATTTCCCAGGAAATTGGCCGCAGGGCGGCGGATTATAGGGATGACCGCCCCCTAGTCAACAGGCCTGGGTAACTCACACAACCGGCTAGCCGGCCTTCTTGATCACCTCAGCAATAGACTTGGTCACTTCTTCGATCGGCGCCATGCCGTCGACCGTGACCAGCTTGCCCTGCTTTTTGTAGTACTCAAGCAGCGGCGCGGTGTTCTGGTAATAGACGTTGAGACGATTCTGCAGCGTCTCAGGCGTATCGTCCGCTCGGACCGCCCCGCCCGACTGGGCGATACGGGCCTTCACGCGATCGATCAGGACCTTGTCGTCGACCTTCAGCTCGATGACGAGATCAATTTTCTTGTCGCGCGTCTTCAACATGCCGTCGAGAGCTTCCGCCTGCGGAATGGTGCGCGGAAAACCATCGAAGATGGCGCCATGAGCGCAATCAGGCTGGTCATAACGCTCGGAAATGATGCCGATCACGATCGCGTCCGAGACCAGCTCGCCCGCATCCATAATCGCTTTGCACTTCTTGCCCAGCTCGGTGCCCGCCGCGATGGCTGCGCGCAGCATGTCGCCGGTGGAAAGTTGCGGCCAGCCCTGCTTTTCCTGAAGGATCTTGGCCTGCGTGCCTTTGCCCGATCCGGGCGGTCCAAAAAGTACCAGATTCAACGGCGTGCCCCCCTCAACTTCGCTTTCTTGATAAGACCCTCGTACTGCTGCGCGATCAGATGGCTCTGAATTTGCGCGACCGTGTCCATCGTAACGCTGACGACGATGAGAATGGAGGTTCCGCCCAAGGCGAAGGAGATGTTGTTCTGCCACATGAATTCGGGGATCAGGCACACAACGGCCAGATAAATGGACCCGATCACGGTGCAGCGCGTGAGCACATAGTCGATATATTCCGCCGTCTTCTTGCCCGGACGGATACCCGGGATGAAGCCGCCATACTTCTTGAGGTTCTCGGCGGTTTCCTCAGGGTTGAAGACGATCGAGGTGTAGAAGAAGGCGAAGAAAATGATCATCGCCCCGTAAAGGAAGAGATAGAGCGGCTGGCCTCTGGAGATCAGCTGGATCACCGAGGTCGCCCAATCCGGCAGGTTCTGGGCGTTGAACTGCGCCACCGTCATCGGCATGAGCAGAATCGACGAGGCGAAGATCGGCGGAATCACGCCGGAAACATTGAGCTTAAGCGGCAGATGCGAGGACTCGCCGCCGAACATGCGGTTGCCCTGCTGACGCTTGGGATACTGCACCAGGAGACGGCGCTGGGCGCGTTCCATGAAGACGATGACGCCGACCAGAATGACCGCAAACACCAAGAAGAAGATGAGGACCAGCGGATTGAGCGCACCGGTACGGGCGCCTTCCAGGCCTTCCCCGAGGATTTGCGGGAAACGGGCCACGATGCCGGCGAAGATGATCAGCGAAATGCCGTTGCCGACGCCGCGGCTGGTGATCTGTTCACCCAGCCACATCAAGAGCATGGTGCCGCCCGTGAGCGTGATCACCGCCGAGATGCGGAAGAACCAGCCCGGATCCAGAACAATGCCCTGCCCGTGCTCCAGGCCCACGGCAATAGCAAATGCCTGCACCGCCGCAAGGCCTACGGTGCCATAGCGGGTGTACTGGTTGATAACCTTCTGCCCCGCCGCGCCTTCCTTTTTCAGCGCTTCCAGTTCCGGAAACACCGTGGTGAAGAGCTGCATGATGATCGAGGCAGAGATGTAAGGCATGATGCCGAGGGCGAAAATCGCCATGCGCGACACCGCACCACCCGCCAGGGTGTTGAAGATGTCGAGCAGACCGCCGCCCTGCTGGCCGATGAAGCGGGCCAGCCCAGCCGGGTCGATGCCCGGCATGGGAATATAAGTACCAACACGGGTGACGATCAGCGCCCCCAGAGTGAACATGATGCGCTGCCGCAGCTCCTTCGCCTTGGCGAAGTTGCCGAAGTTGAAATTGGCGGCAAGTTGTTCGGCTGCAGAAGGCATCACTCACTCCGGATCGGCGACTCACCCAATATAGGGGAGCTTTAACCGTTACGCTCGGCCCGTTTCTTGGCGGAATCGATACGGCGCTGCTGGCGTTTGCCCGGACCGCCCTTCTTGTTCTCGTAGACCTTCTTCTTGTAGGTCACGGTCACAGAGCCGCCGGCCTTTTCGACCGCTTCGACCGCGCTTTTGGAAGCGCCAGCCACTTCGATCGTCAGCTTCGCGGTGATTTCGCCTTTGGCGAGCAGACGCACGCCGTCACGCGCCTTGGCAACCAAACCGGCCTTCTTCAGCACTTCAGTGTCGATCTTGGCAGAAGCATCAAGCTTCTTCTCGTCGATCGCCTTCTGAATGCGGCCCAAATTCACTTCGGCAAAGTCGGTGCCGAAGATGTTGTTGAAGCCGCGCTTCGGCATCCGCATGTGCAGCGGCATCTGGCCGCCTTCGAAGCCGTACACCGCATTACCGGTACGGGCCTTCGCACCCTTGACGCCGCGGCCTGAGGTCTTGCCGAGGCCCGAAGAGGAACCGCGACCAACCTTGGTCTTTTTCTTGCGAGAGCCAGGATTATTGGCGATTTCGTTGAGTTTCATATCACTTGCTCTCTTCGACGATCACGACCAGGTGCGGGATCGACCGGATCATGCCGCGAACGGCCGGGGTATCTTCCAGCGTGCGCGTGCGATGCAGCTTGCCCAGGCCCAAACCCTTGAGGGTCGCCGTCTGAATGGCGGGGCGGCGGGCGGCGCTCTTCACCTGCTTTACGGTGATGGTCTTCTTTTCGTCGGCCATGGTCGTTCTTCCTTATGCGCCGGTCGTTTCAGGAGCGGCGGCACCCTTTTCACGGCGCGAGATGATCTCGGCCACCGAGCGGCCGCGGCGCTGCGCAACAAGGCGCGGCGACTGCTGCAGCTTCAGAGCGTCAAACGTGGCGCGCACCATGTTGTAGGGGTTCGAGGTGCCGATCGACTTGGCGACCACGTCGCCGACGCCGAGGGCTTCGAACACCGCACGCATCGGGCCGCCAGCGATGATGCCGGTACCCTGCGGGGCCGGACGGACCACCACCTTGCCTGCGCCATGATGACCATGGGTCTCATGATGCAGCGTGCGGCCATCCTTCAGCGGCACGCGAACCAAGGACTTCTTGGCCTCGTCCGTCGCCTTGCGGATCGCTTCCGGCACTTCACGCGCCTTGCCGTGGCCGAAACCGACCCGGCCGCGCTGGTCGCCAACGACGACGAGAGCAGCAAAGCCGAAACGACGGCCGCCCTTCACCACCTTGGCAACACGGTTGATATGGACCAGCTTATCGACGAATTCGCTGTCACGCTCTTCGCGATCGCCGCGTTCTCTTCCTTCACGCGCCACGTGCTGTTCCTTCCTCAGAATTCAAGACCGCCCTCGCGGGCGGCATCAGCGAGCGCTTTCACGCGCCCATGATAAATGTACCCGCCGCGATCGAAGACGACCTTCTTCACGCCGGCCTTAATGGCACGCTCGGCAACAAGCTTGCCCACGGCCTTGGCCGCATCGAGATTCCACGACTTGGCAACCGGGCTGTCCTTCTCGTTGGTCGAGGCGGAAGCCAGAGTGGCGCCGGCCAAGTCGTCGATGACCTGGGCGTAGATATGACGGCCCGAACGGAACACCGAGAGGCGCGGACGGCCATTGGCGTTCTGCACGAGGCGATAGCGATTGCGCCGCTTGCGGCGGTCGAAAAGAGAAATCGTCATTTCTTCTTGCCTTCCTTGCGACGGACATACTCGCTCGCATAACGCACGCCCTTGCCCTTATAGGGCTCCGGCGGACGCCAGGAACGAATCTCAGCCGCGACCTGACCCACGAGCTGCTTATTCATGCCCGAGATAGTCAGCGAAGTGGGCTTCTCGGCCACGATCGTGATGCCTTCCGGGATCGGATAGTTCACGTCGTGCGAGAAACCGAGCTGCAGTTGCAGGGTCTTGCCCTGGACGGCGGCGCGATAGCCGACGCCCTGGATTTCCAGCTTCTCCGAGAAGCCTGCGGTAACGCCAACCACGAGGTTGTTCACCAGGGTGCGGGACAAGCCCCACATCTGGTCGGCGCGTTCGAAACCTTCGCGCGGCGAAACAACAACACCGTGCTCGTCCACCTTGACTTCGACCTCTTCCACCAGCGTGACGGAGAGCTCGCCCTTGGGACCTTTGACTTTGACCGTCTGGCCGGCGACGGAGGCGGTAACCCCCTTCGGCAGCGCAACCGGCTTTTTGCCGATACGAGACATTGAGCTTCTCCTAGAACACCTGGCAGAGGACTTCGCCGCCGACGTTCTTTTCGCGGGCAGCAGAGTCGGTCATCACGCCTTGGGGCGTCGAAACGATGGACACGCCCAGGCCCTGACGGTGAGGCTTCAACTCCTTCACCGAGGCATAGACGCGGCGGCCCGGGGTCGACACGCGCTTCAATTCGCGGATCACCGGACGGCCTTCGTGGTACTTCAGCTCAATCTCGAGCTCCTTGATGCCGTCCTTGAACTCCACCTCGGCATAGCCGCGGATGTAGCCCTCAGTCTGCAGCACATCGAGCAGAGCCGTGCGCAAGCGCGAATTGGGCGAAGAAATCTTCGTCTTACCGCGCAGCTGGCCATTGCGGATGCGCGCCAGCAAATCGCCAATGGGATCAGAAATCGCCATGGTCCCGTTCTCCTTACCAGCTCGCCTTGGTCATGCCAGGGATCTGGCCAAAATTCGCAAGTTGACGAAGCGCGATACGCGACAGCTTCAGTTTGCGGTAATAGCCCTTCGAACGACCCGACAGGTCGCAGCGGTGCTTAATGCGCACCTTCGAGGAGTTGCGCGGCAGCTTGGCCAGCTTGAGGCGGGCAGCGAACTGTTCCTCGACCGGAACATTCGGGTCCTTCGCCTTCGCTTTCAGCTCGGCACGCTGGGCGGCGTATTGGGCCACCAGCTTCTCGCGCTTCTTATTGCGATTAATCTGGGAAATCTTCGCCATAACGCCTCGCCGTCAGTTCGTGAAGGGGAACTGGAAGCCCTTGAGAAGCGCCTTGGCTTCATCGTCGGTCTTCGCAGTGGTGTTGATGATGATGTCCATGCCCCACACGGTTTCCGTCTTGTCGTAGTCGATTTCGACGAAGACGATGTGCTCCTTCAGGCCCATCGCGTAGTTGCCACGACCATCGAAGCTCTTGCCGTTCACGCCGCGGAAGTCGCGCACGCGGGGCAGTGCCATGGTGATCAGGCGGTCAAGGAACTCGTACATGCGGTCCTGGCGCAGGGTGACCTTGACGCCGACCGGACGGCCGGCGGTGATCTTAAAGGTCGAGATCGCCTTCTTGGCCCGGGTGATGACGGCCTTCTGGCCGGCAATCGCCGTCAGGTCGTTCTGGGCGGCCTGGATCTTCTTGGTGTCCTGCGAACCTTCGCCAGCACCGATATTCAGCACGATCTTGCTGATCTTCGGCACTTCCAACGCGTTCTTGTAGCCGAACTCCTTCATCAGCGCGGGGCGGATGACTTCGTTGTAGCGCTTCTTGAAACGCGGGGTGTAATTCGGATCGGTCGCGATCTCGCCGACGGCAACCTGCGTGCCAGCAGCCTTGTCGGCACCCTTCTTGGCTTTCTTGTCGGCCTTGGCTTCCGCCTTGGCTTTCTCGATCGGGTTGCCGCCCTTGGGAGCCTTCTTACCTGCGTCAGACATCGATTACCTCACCGGACTTCTTCGCAACGCGAACACGGCGTCCGTCGCCGAGCACCTTCCAACCCACGCGCGTGGCGTCCCCGCTCTTGGGGTCGACCAGGGCCAGATTCGACAGATGAATCGGCAGATCCTTCGGCTGAATGCCGCCCTGCGGATTGGCTTGCGACGGCTTCGTGTGACGCTTCGCGGTGTTCACGCCGGAAACGACGGCCTTGTTTTCCTTCGGGAAAACCTTGAGCACTTCGCCCTTCTTGCCCTTGTCGCGACCAGTGGTGACGATCACCTTGTCGCCTTTCTTGATCTTCGCACTCATCAGAGCACCTCCGGCGCCAGCGAAATGATCTTCATGTGGTTCTTCGCACGGAGTTCGCGCGTAACCGGTCCAAAAATACGGGT
>Ga0207853_1000046_pt1 | contig 33735 bp, 34 predicted proteins | sample LuqExpMetagenom6_FD_187764 | JGI IMG/M metagenome (GOLD analysis project Ga0207853, IMG submission 187764) | Tropical forest soil microbial communities from Luquillo Experimental Forest, Puerto Rico - Sample 6 (SPAdes) | ecosystem: Environmental > Terrestrial > Soil > Tropical forest ...
CCCCCGCCAGCGCCAACCCGATCAGGCCGCCCATGCTGGTGCCCACCCAGTCGAAGGTCTCGACGCCAGCCTGCTGATGCAGTTGGGTGAGCAGTGCCAGCATGTCTGCCACATAGGTCGGCAGCTGATAGGCCATGGCGTCCTTGAGCCAATCGCTGCTGCCGCGACCGGCCACGTCCGGGCAGATCACACGCAGGCGGCCCTGTGCGCGAGCCACCAGGGCCTGCGCGAGCACATCGAAATCGCGCCCCTGTCGGGACAGGCCATGGGCGCAGACGACCACATGCGGTGCGGCCGGGTTGCCCCATTGCCAGTACGCCATGCGGTGCCCCCCCGATGCATCGGGGCAATGTACGTAGTTCAGCGTAGGGTCAGACACTTCGATCAAAAAACCGCATACTTTGCGGCCCACATCCTGTCCTTCAAGGTGACAGGCACTCTCATCATATTCAATCAACTCGGAGACCCTCATGCTCAAAGGAAAAACCGCTCTCGTCACCGGCTCCACCAGCGGCATCGGCCTCGGGATCGCCACAGCGCTGGCGCGGCAAGGCGCGAACGTGGTACTCAACGGCTTCGGCGATGTGGACAGTCCGCGCAGCCAGGTCGAGGCCCTGGGCGTGAAGGTCGGCTATCACGGCGCCGACATGAGCAAGCCGGCCGAGATCGAGGACATGATGAAGTACGCCGCCGCGCAGTTCGGCCAGGTGGACATCCTGGTGAACAACGCCGGCATCCAGCACGTCGCGCGCGTCGAGGCCTTCCCGACGGAAAAATGGGACGCGATCATCGCCATCAACCTCAACAGCGCGTTCCACACGACACGCCTGGCACTGCCCGCCATGAAGAAAGCGGGCTGGGGTCGCATCGTCAACGTGGCCTCCGTGCACGGCCTGGTCGCGTCCGCCGAGAAGTCGGCGTATGTCGCGGCCAAGCACGGGCTGGTGGGACTGACCAAGGTCACCGCCCTGGAGAACGCCACCACCGGCATCACCTGCAACGCCATCTGCCCGGGCTGGGTGCTTACGCCGCTGGTGCAAAAGCAGGTGGACGCGCGTGCTGCCGAACGCGGCATCCCCAATGAAGAGGCCAAGAAGCAGCTGTTGGGCGAGAAGGAACCGTCCATGCAGTTCACCACGCCCGAGGAACTCGGCGAGCTGGCGGTGTTCTTCTGTTCGCCGGCCGGGGCCAACGTGCGGGGCGTGGCCTGGAACATGGACGGCGGCTGGGTCGCGCAGTAAGGCGCGGTAGCAAGGCGCGCCGGCCACGTGCCGCTATTTCAGCTGCACGGATCCCGAGACGGTCACGCTCACGGTCGCCTTGCCGGCTTCCACCGGCAGGGGGATGTCCGCGCTGGCCGCTTTCGACATCGCCATGGGGCGCGGAATGGGGCTCACCATGTCGTTGGCATTCACCGATACCTCCCGCAGGCTATAGCCGGCAAAGCCGAACCCCTTGGCCAGCTCAGCGGCCTTGGCCTTGAATCGTTCGATCGCCTGCGCCTGCGCGTCGGACTCCACCTTGGCGCGCTGTTCGCGGCTGAGCCCAAAGTTGAGGTGGGACACGGTCATCGACTGGATGCGTGCCGCGGTCTGTGTGATCCGGGCGAAATCGCGGCCCTCCAGAATCACCTCCGCCGAGCCCTGCCAGCCGTTGACGCGGCCTTGTTCGTAGCGCGGCGTCAGGCCGAAATGCCCGCTGCGCACATCCATCTGACCGGGCTGTGCCGTTTTCCGAGCCTCGTCCAGGGCCGCTTCGAGGGCCGTTTTCAGTTGGGACTGAACTGCGTTGGCATCCGTGCCCTCCCGGCGCGTGGCCAAGCTCAGGCTCAGGAGATCCTGCGGGGCGTCCACCGTCGCGCTCGCCGACAGCTGCAGCACGTTCTGCGGAGGTGCGAACTGCGCCAGCGTGGCAAGCGGCGCCATCGCCAGGCTGATCGCCAGGGCGCGAGTTAGAAGGGTCGAGTTCATAGGACATGCGGGAACAGACGAGGGACCCGCATTCTCCAGCTGTGGCGTTGCGCAGGGAAGTCAGGCTTCACGCTCATCCAGGCAGCGTTTGCCGCTGGCCGCAATATCTGTAACACTGTGTCAGACCAAGTGCAAAACGGTGCACGTCCAGCTTTCGGCCCCTCAAAATCGGTTCTGTTACAAAGCCATCGCTTGGAGCAACATGACACAAGCCGCAGCCCGAACTGACAAGATTTTGGTCGTTGACGACGACGCACGGATTCGCGACCTGCTGCGCCGGTACCTGACGCAGGAAGGCTTCGAGGTCATCCTTGCCGAAGACGGCAAGGCACTGAACCGCCTAATGCTGCGCGAAACTGCCGACCTGATCGTTCTCGACCTGATGATGCCGGGCGAGGACGGCCTGTCGATCTGCCGGCGCCTGCGTGCCGCCAATGACCGCACGCCCATCATCATGCTGACCGCCAAGGGCGAAGACGTGGATCGCATCGTCGGCCTGGAGGTCGGCGCGGACGACTACCTGGGCAAGCCCTTCAACCCCCGTGAACTGCTCGCCCGCGTTCACGCAGTGCTGCGCCGTCGCCCCGCGCAGGAAGCGCCCGGCGCGCCCTCGAGTGACAACGAAGTGGTGAACTTCGGGCCTTTTGCCTTCGACCTGGGTGCCCGCACCCTGCGCAAGAACGGCGAGGAGTTGCCGTTGACCACCGGTGAGTTCGCCATGCTCAAGGCCCTGGTGCGCCACCCGCGCCAGCCGCTGTCGCGCGAGAAGCTGGCGCAGCTGGCCCGCGGCCGAGAATTCGAGCCGTTCGACCGCAGCCTGGATGTGCAGGTATCGCGCCTGCGCAAGCTGGTGGAACTCGACCCCGCCGCACCCCGCTACATCCAGACGGTGTGGGGCGTGGGCTACGTTTTCGTGCCGGACGGTGCGGGCTGAAACAAGCTGATCCATTGATCAGCCGCCCCCGCGGCGCCCATCCACAATAATCGGGGGCAGAAAGAACGAAGGGGACCTGTTTGATTCGCGCCGTCACGACCAGCATCGACGTCACTGGACCGACCCCCCTGGAGACCGGACCGGCGCCGCTCGAGAGCGGTCCCCGGCTGGGCTTGTCGCTATTCTGGCGAACTTTCTTCCTGCTTTCGCTGCTGCTGATCGGCAGCATCGTGGCCTGGCTGCAGACGTTCCGGGCCCTCGAGTTCGAGCCACGCGCCGTCCAGACGGCGCAACAAGTCGCGTCGCTGGTGAACCTGAGCCGGGCGGCGCTGGCCCATTCGGATGCCATCGCGCGTGTTTCGCTGATCAAGACCCTAGCGGACCAGGAGCGTGTGCGCATCGTGCCGCGCGAACCGACCGACCGGTACGCCACTTTTTCGCCGGGCGAGCTCGACGAGCACGTGGTCGAGGAGTTGTTGACGCGCCTGGGTCCGGGAACCGTGCTGGCCTCGGCGGTGAACAATGAACAGGGCCTGTGGATCGGCTTTCGCATCCAGCAGGACCAGTACTGGATGCTGCTGGACCGCTCGCGCCTGACCAGCGTCGGCGGGCGTACCTGGCTGATCTGGCTGATCACGGCGGCCGGACTATCACTGGCCGGCGCCGCCGTGATCGCCCGACTGATCAACCGCCCGCTCAAGCAATTGTCGTTCGCTGCCAGCCGCGTACGCGACGGCGATTTCGACGCCAGCCGGCTCGACGAAAAAGCCGTGACCAGCGAAATCCGCGAGGTGAACATCGGCTTCAACCGCATGGCCCAGCAGCTGGCCAAGATCGAGCAGGACCGCGCGGTGATGCTCGCGGGCATTTCGCACGACCTGCGCACCCCCCTGGCGCGGCTGCGCCTGGAAACCGAGATGAGCGTGGCCGATGCCGATGCGCGCGAGCACATGGCCGCCGACATCGACCAGCTCGACGCCATCATCGACAAGTTCCTCGACTACGCAAGGCCGGACCACGCCGAGCTCAAGCCCGTGCTGCTCAATGACGTGATCGAGGCCTGCCTTTATGCGGTCCAGGACCACGGGGACATCCGCATCAACCTCGACGTCGCCAAGAACCAGTATGTGCTGGCCGATGAAGTGGAACTGGCCCGTGTGATCTCCAACCTGATCGAGAATGCGCGCCGCTACGGCAAGACGCCCGAAACGGGCATCGCGGTGGTCGACATCGCGGCAAAGTCGCGCAACGAATGGGTGCTGCTCAAGGTGCGCGACCACGGCATGGGCGTGGCGCCCGAAGCGTTGCCCAACCTGATCAAACCCTTTTTCCGCGGCGACGCCGCGCGCACCGCTGCCACCGGCGCCGGCCTGGGCCTGGCCATCGTGGACAAGACGGTGCAACGCATGGGCGGGATCTTCGCGCTGTCCAACACCACCTCGGGCGGGCTGGCCGCGCACATCAAGCTGCAAAAGGCAAAGCTGGTGCAACAGCAGCCGGAACAGCCCGCCGCCAGGGCCGAAGCCGCCCTGCAGGCCTAAGCGCCGCTCACCAGCACGATCGCCCGCGCCTCAATCGACAGCCCCTCGCCGACCGGGCCGAGCTTTTCCGCCGTCTTGGCCTTGACGTTGACCTGCGCCGGCTCAAGCTCGAGCACGTGTGCGATGCGCGCCTGCATGGCGCCAATGTGAGGCGCCAGTTTCGGCGCCTGCGCCACCACGGTGCTGTCAATGTTGGCGATGCGCCAACCCTGCTCACGCGCACGCCGGGCGGCCTCCTGGAGCAGCAGCGAGGAGTCGGCGCCGCGGAAGCGCTCGTCGGTATCGGGGAAATGGCGGCCAATGTCACCCAAGCCGGCCGCGCCGAGCAAGGCATCCGTGATCGCATGCAGCAGCACGTCGGCATCCGAGTGTCCCAGCAGGCCGCGCGCGAAGGGGATGTCCACACCGCCGATCACCAGCCGGCGCCCCGGCACCAGGGCATGCACATCCCAGCCCTCGCCGATGCGGAAGTTCGTCATCGGTGTCGTCCTTTCAGCACCGCCTCGGCCAGCGCGAAATCATCCGGATAGGTCACTTTGAAGTTCTGCGCGCCGCCGGGCACCAGCAGTGGCTTGTGGCCCAGCGACTCGATGGCGGTGGCCTCGTCCGTCACTTCCGTGCCGACACGCTCCAGGGCCTGCATCAGCATGCCGATGCGAAACATCTGCGGCGTCTGCGCCAGCCACATGTGCTCGCGCGGCAGCGTCTGCGCCACCCGGCCGCCCTCTTCCCGCTTGAGCGTATCGGGCAGCTTGTGGGCCAGCAGGCCGCCGACCTCGTCGGCGCCTGCGGCGTCGATCAGCTTGTCGATCAACTGCGGGCTGATCAAGCAGCGCGCGGCATCATGCACCAGCACCCAGTCGCGTTCGGTGGCGCCGGTGCGCCCCAGTTCGTAAAGGCCGTTCGAAACGCTTTGCGCCCGCGTGGCGCCGCCGCACTGCACCACCAGGGCCGATGTCGGATGGCGTTCGAAGAAGCCATCGCCCGGCGCCACGACAACCAGCGTGCGGGCGATGCGTTTGACCGCCGCGAAGGCGGCCAATGTGTGCCAGACCAGAGGATGGCCGGCGATGCGTTCGTACTGCTTGGGACCATGGGTGCCGGCTCGGCTGCCGGTCCCGGCGCACGGAACGAGCGCATAGAAACGTGCAATGTTGCTTTCACTCGTGGTCATGAGCTCATTCTAGAATCGCTCTCGTCACACCCCACCCTCTTCAGGCGCGGGGTGTTCGCATTTTCTTGCTCATGGAACTTCCCAAGCTCAATGCGGGCAAGCGGTTCACGCTCCCCCGCCCCAGTGGCTCTGCCGACGCACTGCTGTTGGCACGCCTGGCCCGGCGCGAAAAAGGCGCCGGCAAGCTCACGGCCATCGTCGCCAGCGATGCCAACGACGCCCAGCGCCTGCTGGCAGAGATGGGCTTCTTTGCCCCCGAACTGCGATGCGTGCTCTTTCCCGACTGGGAAACCCTGCCCTACGACAGTTTCTCCCCGCACCAGGACCTGATCAGCGAGCGCCTCGCCACGCTGTGGAGCATCTCGCAGGGCGAAGCCGATGTGGTGCTGGTGCCCGCCACCACGGCTCTGTACCGGCTGGCGCCGCCCGCATTCCTGGCGGGCTATACATTCCACTTCGCCGTCAAGCAGAAGCTGGATGAAGCCAGGCTGAAGGCGCAGCTCACGCTGGCCGGCTACAGCCACGTTACGCAGGTGGTCAGCCCCGGCGAGTACGCGGTGCGCGGCGGGCTGATCGACCTGTTCCCCATGGGTTCGAGCGTGCCCTACCGGGTGGACCTGTTCGATGACGAGATCGACTCCATCCGCACCTTCGATCCGGACAGCCAGCGCAGCCTGTTCCCCGTGCCCAACGTACGGCTGCTGCCGGGACGCGAGTTTCCGATGGACGAGGAAGCGCGGACGCGCTTTCGCCGCCGCTGGCGAGAACTGCTGGAGGGCGATCCGACCAAGAGCCGCATCTACAAGGACATCGGCAACGGCGTCGCGACCTCGGGCATCGAGTACTACCTGCCGCTGTTCTTCGAGGAGACCGCCACCGTCTTCGACTACATCGGCACGTCAGCCACGCTGGTGCTGCACGGCGACCTAGAGCCCGCGTTTCAGCGCTTCTGGCAGGACACGCGTGAGCGGCACCGGCTGGTGCACGGCGACCCGGAACGGCCCGCTTTGCCGCCGGAGGCATTGTTCCTGTCGGCCGAGCAGTTCTATGGCCGCGCCAATGAACATGCGCAGCTGGCCATCCGCCCGCTGGGCGACACCGACAGCTACGTCGAATTCGCGACGCTGCCGGCGATGGCGGTCGTGCGCGGGGCCGAAGAGCCGCTGGCCAAATTCAAGGAACACCTGCGCAACACGCAGCACCGCGCTTTGGTCTTGGCCGAAAGTGACGGGCGGCGCGAGAGCCTGCTGGATTTCCTTCGCGCCAGCCAGTTGTCGCCGCCCGTTTTCGACTCGCTGGAGGAGTTCCAGCGCAGCAACGAGAAGGTGGGCATGGCCACCTCGGCGCTGGCCCTGGGCTTCTCCTGGACCGACGAGGGCATCGACTTCGTCACCGAGACTGAACTCTTTGCCGCCGTGCCCAGCGCGCGCCGTCGCAAGAAGCAGGAGCAGGTCAGCGATGTCGAGGCGCTGATCAAGGATTTGTCGGAGCTGAACCTGGGCGACCCGGTCGTCCATGCGCAGCACGGCATCGGCCGCTACAAGGGCTTGGTCAACATGGACTTGGGCCAGGGCAACACCGAGTTCCTGCACCTCGAATACGCCGAGAAAGCCGCGCTCTACGTTCCGGTGAGCCAGCTGCATTTGATCAGCCGGTACACGGGCGTCTCCGCCGAAGAGGCGCCGTTGCACAAGCTCGGCTCGGGTCAGTGGGAAAAGGCCAAGCGCAAGGCGGCCGAACAGGTGCGCGACAGCGCCGCGGAGCTGCTCAATATCTACGCGCGCCGCGCCGCGCGCGAAGGGCACGCCTTCCGCTTCCTGCCGCAGGACTACGAAGCCTTTGCCAACGACTTCGGCTTCGACGAGACCGCCGACCAGAACGCCGCGATCCACGCGGTCATCCAGGACATGGTGTCGCCGCGGCCGATGGACCGCCTGGTGTGCGGCGACGTGGGCTTCGGCAAGACCGAGGTCGCGCTGCGTGCGGCCTTCGTCGCAGTCACCGGCGGCAAGCAGGTCGCCTTTCTGGCGCCGACCACGCTGCTGGCCGAGCAGCACTACCAGACGCTGGTTGATCGCTTCTCCAAGTGGCCGGTGAAGGTCGCCGAGGTCTCGCGCTTCCGCTCCGCCAAGGAAGTGAACGCCACGATCAAGGGCCTGGCCGACGGCGGCGTGGACATCGTGGTGGGCACACACAAGCTGCTGTCCGAAGCGGCCAAGTTCAAGAACCTGGGCTTGCTGATCATCGACGAGGAGCACCGCTTCGGTGTGCGCCACAAGGAAGCGATGAAGGCCCTGCGCGCCGAGGTGGACGTGCTCACGCTCACCGCGACGCCGATTCCCCGTACGCTGGGCATGGCGCTGGAAGGGTTGCGCGACCTGTCGGTGATCGCCACCGCGCCGCAGCGGCGCCTGGCAATCAAGACCTTCGTGCGCAATGAAGGCAATGGCGTGATCCGCGAGGCGGTCCTGCGCGAACTGAAACGCGGCGGCCAGGTCTACTTCCTGCATAACGAGGTCGAAACCATCCAGAACCGGCGCGAACGACTCGAACAACTGCTACCTGAGGCCCGCATCGCCGTGGCACACGGCCAGATGCCCGAGCGCGAACTGGAGCGCGTAATGCGCGACTTCATCGCCCAGCGCCACAACCTGCTGCTGTGCTCGACCATCATCGAGACCGGCATCGACGTGCCCACCGCCAACACCATCGTCATCAGCCGTGCCGACAAGTTCGGCCTGGCGCAGCTGCACCAGTTACGCGGGCGCGTGGGGCGCAGCCACCACCAAGCCTATGCCTACCTGATGGTGCCCGATACGGAGGGCCTCACCAAGCAGGCCTCGCAGCGCCTTGACGCGATTCAGCAGATGGAGGAACTCGGTTCGGGCTTCTATCTGGCGATGCACGACCTGGAGATCCGCGGCGCGGGCGAAGTGCTGGGCGAGAACCAGAGCGGCAACATGCTCGAAGTCGGCTTCCAGCTGTACAACGAGATGCTGTCCGAGGCGGTGAAGTCGCTCAAGGCGGGCAAGGAGCCCGATCTGCTCGCGCCGCTGTCGGTCACCACCGAGATCAACCTGCACGCCCCCGCGCTACTGCCCGACGCTTACTGCGGCGACGTGCACCTGCGCCTGTCGTTCTACAAGCGGCTGGCGACGGCGAAGAATACCGACCAGATCGACGCGCTGCTCGAAGAGATCGTGGACCGCTTCGGCAAGCTGCCCGCGCAGGCGCAGACCCTCATCGACGTCCACCGCTTGCGCGTGCTGGCGCGTCCGCATGGCGTGGTCAAGGTCGATGCCGCGCCCGGCGTGATCCACATCACGTTCAAGCGCGACGCACCGATCGACCCGATGCGCATCATCGAGCTGGTGCAGAAGAACAAGCACATCAAGCTCGCCGGCAACGAGAAGCTGCGCATCGAACGCGCCCTGCCCGAGGCCAAGGACCGCGCGCAGATGGTGCGCGACGTGCTGCGCTCGCTCGGCCAGCCCAAGCTCACCGAGCCGGCCTGACCCCCATGCTGGTTTTGGTCCAGGCCCTCTTCGTCGCGCTGTCGCTGGCCATTGCACTCTGGCTGCGCCCCTGGCGCCTGAGAAACATCCACGCGCTGGCAACCCCGTTGCTGGCCACACTGGTCATCCTGCCTTGCCTGTGGGCCCTGCCGGCATTGAAGGTGACGCCGCTGCAACTGCAATGGTCCGGCGCCTGCCTGGTGCTCCTCATGCTGGGCTGGCCCTTGGCGGTGCCGGCGCTGTGCGCCACGGCCCTCGCCGTGGGCGTGATCGCCGGGCTCGGCTGGCGCGAGCAACTGGACCTGGTGACCTGGCTGGGCATCGTGCCGGCGACCCTGGCGCTCGGCGTGGGCGCCGCCATCCGGCGCTTCCTTGGCACACATCCCTTCGTGTACATCCTGGGTCGGGCCTTCTTCGGCTCGGTGCTGAGCCTGTTCATCGCCGGTGTCTTGCGGCAGTGGGCTCAAGGAGAATTGTCCAGCGTCAGCCCCGGGCTGTCGCTGGTGGGGCGCTGGCTCATGGCGTGGGGCGATGCCTTCATCACCGGAATGCTGTGCGCGATCTTCGTCGCTTACCGGCCGTGGTGGCTGGCAACCTGGTCGGACGATCTGTACCTGCGTCGCTGAGGCTGGGGCCAGATGCGAAAATCAGGCTCTTCATGACAGTTCCTCAAGAATTCGCCCCCGGCCTCATGGTCCGGGGCTTCACCCCGCCGCTTCGCTTGTCCGATTTCAAGCTGGCCGTGTTCGATATGGATTCCACGCTGATCAACATCGAGTGCGTGGACGAGATCGCCGATGTGGTGGATCGCAAGGCCGAGGTCGCCGCGATCACCGAAGCCGCCATGCGCGGCGAGATCAGCGACTACAAGGAAAGCCTGCGCCAGCGCGTGAAGCTGCTGCGCGGCGTCACGGTGGCCGACCTCGAGCGCGTGTACGTCGAACGCATGCAATTCAATCCCGGTGTTGAAAGGCTGGTGGCCGCCTGCGAGGCAGCGGGCATGAAGACCTTGCTGGTTTCCGGCGGCTTCACTTTCTTCACCGACCGTGTGCGCGATCACCTGGGCATCGACTTCACCCGATCCAACATGCTGGAGATCGAGTCCGGCCCCAACTGTGGCCAGCTCACCGGCCGCATGGTGGACCAGGAATGGGGCGACATCTGCGACGGCGCGGAAAAGCGCAAGATGCTGCTGGAGACCTGCGCCGCGCTGGGCATTTCGCCGACGCAGGCCGTTGCCATTGGCGACGGCGCCAACGACCTGCCTATGATGGAAGTGGCCGGCCTGTCGGTGGCCTACCACGCCAAGCCCAAAGTGCGCGAGCAGGCGATGGTGCAGATCAACGAAGGCGGGTTGGACCGGGTGCTCGAACTGTTCGCCTGAGTCGCCTGGGCCGTTTTGCGGTGGCAGAACTCACGCCGGCAGGCTGACCCGGAAGGTCGTGCCCACGCCCAGCGTGCTGGTGACCGTGATCGTGCCGCCGTGTTTGTCCACCGCGTTGCGCACAATGGCCAGGCCCAGGCCCGTGCCTTCGATCGCGCCGACATTGCTCGCGCGGTGGAATGATTCGAACAAGTGGCCGATCTCCTCCGGTGGGATGCCGATGCCCTGGTCCTGCACGTCGAACACGGTAGAAGCGCCTTCCTTTCGCACGGCGAATCGCACCTGACCGCCCGCCGGCGAATATTTCAAGGCATTCGACAGCAGGTTGCCAAAGATATGGCGCAACAGCTTCTCGTCGTAGGCGCCCTCGCCCACGGCCTCGTCCACTTCCAGCGCCACTTCGCTGCGGTCGCCCGGCTGCTGGGCGCGCGCTTCCTCCACGAATTGCTGGCACAGGAACGACAGGCGGATGCGCTGCGGCTGGAAATCGAGCATGCCTGCGTCGGCTCGGCCTAGCAGCAGCACGCGGTCCATCATGCGCGACATGCGCTGAACGCCAGCGGCAATGCTGTCGAGCACCTCCGAGCGCTCTTGCAACGCCAGCCGTTCGCCATAGTGCCGCAACAGCTGCTCGGCCGACAGGATCTGCGCCAGCGGCGTGCGGAACTCATGGCTGGTCATGGCCACGAAGCGGCTGCGCAGTTCATTCAACGCCTTCTGCTGCTCCAGCGCCTCGCGAATCTCGATCTCGGACTTTTTGCGTCCGGAGATGTCCAGAAAGGTCCAGATCACGCCGGAATCGGGGTCGTTTCCCCGTATGCAGCTGCCGCCCATTTCGACCCAGAACAGGCCACCGTCGCGGCGCTTGAGCTGCCGTTCACACACGTAGGAGCCGGTCGCGATCAGCGTCGCGCGTGCTTCCACACCGAACCGCTCCCAGGTTTCCACGTCCGGGTGGATGTACTGGGAGGATTGACCGATCAGGATCTGCCTGGGATAGCCCAGCATCTGCGCGAACTTCTCATTGACCCATTCGTGGCGCCGCTGCACGGACAGCACGATGCCCACCAGTGCGTTGTTGAGGATGGCCTCGCGCTCGGAGTCGGTGTCTTGCAGTTGCTGCTCCAGGCGCTTGCGCTGCGTGATGTTCATGATGACCCACACCGTGCCCTGCGCCAAGTCGTCGTCGCTCACCGCCTTGCCCGACAACAGGACCCACAGCGGCGAGCCGTCGGTGCGCCGCATTTCCAGCTCGCGCTCGTACACGTCGCCACGCGCCACCGCCCGGGCCACGCCCGCGCCGATCTCCAGATAGTGCTCGCGCGACAGGTAGAACGGCTCCATGGAAGCACCGGCGCGGACATCCGCGCCGAAGATGTCCAGCATGGCCCTGTTGGCCCAGCGGAAACGCCCGTCGGGCGTGAGGAACACGATGCCGACCATCGAGGTCTGCAGAATCACCTCGCGCTCGTCCAGCACGCGCCGCAGCCGTTCCTGCGATTCCTCCAGCGCCTCCACCATCGCATGCTCGGCGGCAATGCGCGCCTGCGCCTGTTCCTTGAATCGCCTCGCCACGTTGATGCGGTCGCCCAGCGCGAAGGACAGCAGCACCATTTCCAGGGCCGAGCCGATCAGCACGGCGTTCGCCGTCAAAGCGTTCGACGGCACGGCGCCGACGTTGTGCAAGGCCAGGGTCAGTACGCCGACGAGCAGCAGCGCCCATGCGGTGAAGAAGTTGCGTGCACCCGCAAACTCGCGCCGGATGCTGACCACGCCCACCACCACCATGGTGGCCACGCTCGCCACCGCCAGGACCAGGCCCAGGTACACGTGGACGAGGGTCTGCAACCGGATCACCGAGGCCACGAGGTAGAGCACCCATCCCGCTTCCAGCACGAGCAGGAGGCGGTCGATTGCTGGCATCCGCTGGGGGCTCGAGAGAAAACTGCGCGCGAACTGGAGGCCGAACAGCGCGGCGGCGGCGAGTCCAACCGCCGGCGACACACCGATCCACCAGGTCCAGTCGGACCACAGGAAGTGCGGCCCGAGGCCGGTGATCGCAGCCTGGGCAATGCCCATCCAGCCGACGAAAGCCACGTAGATCAGGTATGCCCTTTCCCGCACCGAGACAAACAGCAGCAGGTTGTAGAGCAACATGCCGACCAACAGACCGAAATACAGACTCAAGAGGGCGTAACTGGCCAGGTCGTGCTGCCACAGCGCCTTCGGCTGCCACAGGGTCGCCGGGACCGCGATGGTCCCCAGGGATTGGACGCGCAGGTACAGCACCTGGGTCTGGCCGGGCGCCAGGCGCACCGGCACCACCAGGTTGCGATGCGGCACGGCGCGCTGGGAGAAAGGGATCATGTCGCCTCCCACCTGCTGGCTGAAGCCGGCGCCCTGCGGGACATACAGCTCGAAGTGATCCAGCAGCGGATAGGCGATCTCGAACATCCAGTCGGCAGGGGCGGCCCCGGACACATCCAGCGCCACACGCAGCCAGATGGCCGAGTGCGTGAGACCGAAATTGGCGCCCGGACCGAGCTCGCCGACCGGCCGGAATCGCTGCTGGACCCCGGGCTTGAGCACGTCCGTCAACGTGAGCCGACCGGCCTCGTCTTCCAGGAAGGTGAATGACCGGGTCAGCCCATAGCGGGCGTCATTGCCCACGGCGACCTGAACGGGATTGCGCTGCGCTGCGACCGGAAGAGCCAGGAGCACGAGGGCGAACCACAAGCACAGCGCGCGCATCAGATCCTTTCGATTCGCGCACGGCCGGCTTGCACCGCGAATGCCGACAGGGTTTCCACACGCGTGTCGCGCTTCGTCACGTCGTCAACCACGCGCAGGGTGGTCACCAGCCGCCTGGGCGTGAACTCCACGACCCCATAGCCACGGCGCTCGGCATCCGCGAAGACGAAGTGCGGGTTCTCCGCGAGCCGCTGCGCCATCTTCTCGTTGCCGGACGAGCGCGAAGTGATGCTCGTCCCGCAGAACTCCACGCCGATGGCGTTGCTGTCGGGGTCAGCGTAGTCGGCTTTCACATGTCCGACCCAGTTCTCGTGCACGTCACCGCCAAGCATCACGGGATTGGCGGCACGGTGAGCTTGCAGGGATTCGGTCAGGCGCCTGCGCGCCGCGCTGTAGCCGTCCCAGCCGTCGTTCCAGAACAGCTGGCCGGGCCCGATCCTTCCGTCACGTTGGCCGAAGAGCGTCTGCTGGCCGAACACCGTCCAGGTCGCACCGCCGCTGGCCAGCGTCTCATCGATCCACTTCTCCTGGGCAAAGCCCAGCAAGGTGCGCGCGGGGTCGTTCCATTCAGGACAGTTCGCCGGGTCCACATTGCTCGATCCGGTCTTGCCGGCGGGGTTGCAAACCTGCCGATCGCGGTACTGCCGGTCGTCAAGCAGCATCAGGTTGGCCAGCCGGCCGAACCGTTGCTGCGAGTAGATTCGCATCTCGGCGCCGGCGCCCAGGCCCGCCACCGCACGGGTGAGCGCCGACGCGCGCACCGGCATGTGCTCATAGAACGCCTGGTATGCGGCAGCGCGCCGAGCCGCGAAGTCCGCCACCGGCGGGCCACCGCTTCCGGGCGTAAGACCCGCATAGTCGTTCTGGACCTCGTGGTCGTCCCAGCTAACCAGCCAGGGACAGGCGGCATGCATCGCCTGCAGTTCCGGCTCGCTGCGATGCAAGGCGTAGCGGGCGCGATAGTCTTCCAGTGTCAGCACCCAGCCGCCGGTGGGCACGCGCACGGCCTTGGCTGACGTGGGGTACTCGTAGATGTAGTCGCCCAAGAACAGCACCACGTCCAGGTTCTCTTCGGCCATGTGCCGCCAGGCGCTGAAATAGCCGTGCTCCCAGCGCTGGCACGAAGCATAGGCCAGCCGCAGCCGGTCTACCGCCGATTCAGGTGTGGGAAAGGTGCGCGTGCGGCCGGTGGGGCTGATCGCGTCGCCGGCGATGAAGCGATAGAAGTACCAGCGATCGGCATCCAGGCCGCGCACTTCGGCATGAACCGAGTGCGCAAGCTCGGGCACGGCTTGTTGCACGCCGCGCTGCACGACGCGGGTGAAATGCTCGTCGCTGGCCACTTCCCACTGCACGGCCAGCGCACGCGGGGGCAGATCGCCCATGAGCCGCGTCCACAGCACCACGCCATCGTGCGAGGGTGAGCCGCTGGCCACACCCAGGCTGAACGGGTAGCTGGCAAAACGCACCTGGGACCAGGCCGCTTGCCCCAGCCAGCCCGCCGCCGCGGTGGCGATTGCGAGCTTGAACACACTGCGCCGGTCCATGACTGTGTGGATGAGCATGCCGAAGCACTATACCCGGGCAGCTTCAGCCTCGGTGCGCAGCCAGCGGGCGAAGTCTTGTGCGTCGGGATTGCGCGCGCCCGATTCGCTCAGGACCACGTAGTAGCCGCGCTGGGACGCCGCGCCACCGAAGGGTGCGGCCAGGCGCTTGTCGCGCAGCATTTCCGCCAGCAAGGGCAAGCGTCCGATCACGACCCCCTGCCCTTGCACCGCGGTGGCGACCGCATCCGGGTACTGGGTGAAGCGCAGCGTGTTCTTCGTTCGCAGTTCCGCCAGGCCCATCACCCGGAACCACGGCTCCCAGTCCACGGTGAGGGCCATGCCCTGCGGCATGTCCACCGCCAGCAATGTGTGGTGTTGCAGATCCGCCGGCTTCTTGAGTGGCCGCGCGCGCTGGCCCAGCAGGCGCGGTGAGCACATCGGCAGCACCGTCTCCTCGAACAGCGGCGCGCCCTCGCCATCGCGGATCGGACTGAAGCGCACGGCCAGATCCACCTGATGGCGCCTCAGATCCAGTACCTCGAGGGTGGCCGAGATGCGCACGTCCACCTGCGGATGCTGCGCGGTGAAACGCGCCAGGCGCGGGATCAGCCACAACGAGGCGAATCCCGGCGTGCAGGTGATCGCCACCTGCCGCATCGCCGTGCTGGCGCGCACGCGGCTGGTGGCATCGCGCAGACGCTCCAGACTGTCGACCACGGCCCGCTGCATGATCAGGCCCGCCTCGGTAAGCGCCAGCGCACGATGCTTGCGCTCGAACAGGGGTGAACCGACGCTGGCTTCGAGTTGCTGGATCTGCCGGCTCACCGCCGACTGCGTGAGGAACAGCTCCTGCCCCGCCAGCGTGAAGCTCAGGTGGCGCGCTGCCGACTCGAAGCTGCGCAGCAGGTCCAGCGCAGGCAGCTCGGAGCGCGCAATGGGCGGCGGCGATCCCGCTGTTTTCGCATTCCTGGCTTGCATTCTTGCTATTCCAAACGAGCGTTTGAGAGCGAGATGACGCCTCAGTATATTGATTCCGAATTGGAATGCGAAAGGAGCCTGCCATGCGTGCCGACCCACTCCCCTCCCGGATCGATCTGGAGCACCGCTCGGTATTGGCCCTGGACGATCCGTCGGACGTGAACCTCACCTGCCGCGAAGGCACGCTGTGGCTCACGCTGGACGGCGACCCGCGCGACTACGTGCTGGAGGCCGGCGACAGCTTCCGCACTGTCGAGCATCGCCGGGCATTGGTTTACGCGCTGACGCCTTCACGCGTCGAGCTGTCGGCCTGCCTGGGCGGCAAGAAGGTGGCACCGCCATCGCGCAACTTCCATCTGACGCCGGCGATGAACGTGGCGCGCTGAAGCGCGGCTTCATCCGCCCGCGCGCGTGAAAGCCTCGCGCTCGAACGGGTTGTCCTTGTAGAAGTGCCCGCCGCGCAGCAGGGCCAGCACGCTGGCCACCAGGTAGGCCGGGATGAACAACAGGCCCCAGCGCTCGTACTGGCCCACATGGACCTGCTCATGGGCGCGGACACGATCCAGTAGCGCATGGTCCAGCCCCAGCACCACGTGTCCGATGGTCACGGCGCCGAAGGGGCAAGCGCTACGTTCGACCCAGCGCCCCAAGCGACCGCCCGCAAACTCCAGCGTTCCACTGCGCACATGGCCGGTGCCGCCGAACGCCATGACGATCGAGCCGAGCACAAGCCCCGCGCAGGTATAGGGCGCGGGCCAGGCATACGCGAGCGTTCGCCGCAATCGATTCATGTTCAGCGCGCGCCGCATTCCCGGCGCAGGCGCATGGTACGCGGTACAGCCAAAAGCAAATGTCCTGGCCGGCGTACCGACCAGGGCATTCAAACTGGGCGGCCGGTCCAGGGAACCAGCCGCGGTGCCTCGCCTCAGGCGGCGCGTTGCACGAGGCCGCGCTGTCCCGGCTTGCGGTTCGGCGTGAAGCCGTTGGCTGCCAGAGTCTCGTCGGCGCTGGAGTAGAACTCGCCGATGCGGTAGATGCGGCGCGCTTCCTTGCCGTCCGCCACTTCGCGGCCGAACTCGCGCGAAATGCGGGTCAGCTGTTCGATCTGCTTGACCGTGCCCATCTTGGCCTTGCGGTCCTGCGTCCAGATGTTGTCCTCGATGCCGCATCGCACGTGCAGGCCCAGCGCAATGGCCATCATGTTGATGGGCAGCACGTTGAGCATGGACGTTTCCAGCGTCAGCACCGAGCCGTCCGGGCAGGCGCGCACGAAGTTCGCCAGGTTGTACAGGTTGGGCTGGTCGAAGCCGCCACCGATGGCGACCCAGGTCAGGATCAGCGGCACGTTGGCGACGCCGCGGCGCATCATGCGCTCGACCGTTTCGAGCTGCGTGATGTTGGCCAGCTGGAAATGCGTCTGGATCTTGTTGGCGCTGAGGCGGCGGATGTGCTCTTCCACCCAGGCCGGGCCGGCCGGGATGGTCATCTCGGTGTAGGCGTGCAGGCCTTCGGGCGTGGACAGGCTGGTGCCAGCCACGTCCTGCGGCAGCATTTGCTCCACCACGTTCATCTGGTTGGTATTGATCGCGATGGTGACCTGATCCGGCGTGGGCTTGAGCTCGGCCAGCATGTGGCGCGTGTCGTCGGACAGCCACTTGGCCACGTCGCCGTCGTTCTCCGGCGCGAAGCTGATGGAGCCGCCAACCTGCAGGATCATGTCGGGCACGCGGGCACGGATGCCATCGAGCAGCTCATTGAACTTCGACAGGCGCTTGGAACCGCGGCCGTTGTCCTCGCGCACATGCACATGCAGGACGGTGGCGCCAGCGTTGTAGCAGTCCACCGCCTTTTGCACCTGCTCCTTCATGCTGACCGGGATGTCTTCGGGGAAGTCCGAAGGCATCCACTCGGGGCCGTACGGTGCACAGGTGATGACCAGCTTTTCCTGGTACTCGGGATAGAGGGAGCCGTCTTGGAAATTCATGTCAGTGTCCTTTGCGAGTGAGGGGGGGTCAGAAGGGGGTGTCGCCGATGATCCCGGCGCGTTCCATCTTGCGGTGGCAAGGCGGGTAATCCATCACGGCGTAGTGCTGGGTGGAGCGGTTGTCCCACATGGCCATGCTGTTGGGCTTCCAGCGCCAGCGCACCTGGTACTCGGGGATCTGTGCCTGGGAGATCAGGTAGTGCAGCAGCTGCGCGGCGCCGGGCGCGTAGTCCTGGCCGTAGCGCACGTTTTCCGCGGTGTGGAAGTTGGTGAAGTGCGTGGTGAACGGGTTGACGAAGAGGACCTTCTCGCCGGTCTCCGGGTGCGTGCGCACCACCGGATGCTCGGGATCGGGGTACTGCGCCTTCAGCGCCAGGCGCTTTTCGATCGGCATGGCGGCACCGAAGGTGGACTCGATGCTGTGGCGTGCGCGCAGGGGCGCGATCTGCTTCTTGATGTGCTCGGGCAGCTTCTCGTACGCCAGCACCATGTTGGCCCACATCGTGTCGGCACCCACCGCCGGGCCCTCGACGCAACGCAGCACGCAGCCCATAGGCGGCTTGGCGCGCCAGGTCGCGTCAGCGTGCCAGGCGTTCTCGTAGCGTTCGTTGGGCGTGTCGGGCGACTTGTAGATGCGCACCAGGCCCGGGTTCTCCGGGTCGCTGCCGGCCACGGGGTGATCTTCCAGCTCGCCGAAGTGCCGCGCGAAGGCGACGTGCTCGGCGCGCGTGATGTCCTGGTCACGGAAGAACAGCACCTTGTGCTTGAGCAGCAGCTGGTGGATTTCAGTGACCTGGTCCTTGTCGCGCGAGGCGACACCCAGGTTCACGTTGCCGAGCTGTGCGCCAATGGCGCAGGTCAGCGGCTCCACGGTGATCGAGCGCTGCCGCGACGTCGAGTCGATGATCGCCGGGCTGGCGACGGTTTCGTTGAATGCCATTTGCATTGCCTCCAGTGGTGTGTAGTGGTGCGGTTAGAGTAGGAACACGCCCGCGGCGGACGGCCCCACCTTCCGGGGGGGCCGGCGCGAACCTTGATCTGGATCAGAAAGGCCGGAGCAATGGATGGGCTTGATTGCGATCTGTCGGTCACTGCCGACAAGGGCAGTTCAACCGCCAGGGCTTGCATCACCGAATACGGAAAGGAGTCCCGATGAGCAGAGCAGTGGAATCACCTTCGCCGCGGCATTTCTCGATGCTGCGCGAATTTCACCTGGCCGACTTCTTCACGCTGGGTAATGCCGCGTGTGGCGTGGGCGCGGTGCTGCTGGCCATGCTGTACATGGCGAGCCACTCCAGCATCCACTTCTTCGCTGCCGCTGCGCTGGCGCCGGCGGCTTTCGTGCTGGACGTGCTCGACGGCCGCATCGCCCGCGCGCGCCACGAGCACTCGCCGCTGGGGCGCGAACTCGATTCGTTGTCCGACGTGATCTCGTTCGGCGTCGGGCCGGCGGCGCTGGGATTCGCTGCGGGCATGCAAGGCGGCTGGGACGCGGCCGCGTTGATCTACTTCGTGTGCTGCGGCGTCAGCCGGTTGGCGCGCTTCAACGTGACGGCCGAACAGTTGTCGGGCGCTTCGGGCAAGGTGTCGTACTTCGAAGGCACGCCCATCCCCACCAGCGTCGCGCTGACAGCCCTCCTCGCACTTGCTGCCTGGCAGGACCGCCTGGGCGATGCACTGTGGGGCGGTAGCCTGCAGATTGGCCCCTGGGAACTGCACCCGCTGGCGCTGCTGTATGTGCTGTCGGGCAGCCTCATGATCAGCAAGACGCTGCGCATCCCGAAGTTTTGACAATTGATGCGAGCCCGTCCAGCACACGGCGCCTGTTCACGGCGCTGTGGCCGCGCGAGTCCGTGCGCGATGCACTCGCACGCTGGCAGGATGATTGGCGATGGCCACCAAGCGCGGCCGTGGTCGCGCGCGAACGGCTGCACATCACGCTGCATTTCCTCGGCAGTGTGCCTGTCGCGCGCATGGATGAATTGCGTGCGGCGCTACAGCTGCCGAGCACGCCCTTTCAGCTGGAGTTCGGCCGAGCCGAGGTCTGGCACGGCGGGATCGCCGTGCTCCATCCGCATCAGGTGCCCGATGCGCTCGCCGACCTGCAGGCGCGTATCGGCATCGCGCTGAAGGCACTGAACATTCCCACGGAGGTCAGGCCCTACCGGCCCCACGTGACCTTGGCTCGGCGGGCCGCCGGTGCACAGCCCCCCAGGCAGGACCCGCGCTTGCGCTGGGATGCGGACGAGGGTTTCGTTCTCGTGGAGTCGCTGCCGGGCGGCCGCGGCTACAAGGTGCTGGATCGATTTTGAGCGAGCTGCGACCGGGTCCAGCGCACGATGTCCGCGGCGCCCAGGGCCCCCGCCTGTCGCGCGATTTCGCGGCCACCGACAAACAGCGCCAGCGTCGGAATGCTGCGGATACCCAGCCGCGCACCCAGGGCCTGCGCTTGGTCGGTATTCACCTTGGCCAGCCGGACCTGGGGTTCGAGCTGGCCAGCGGCCTGCTCGAAGGCCGGCGCCATCTGCCGGCACGGGCCACACCAGGGGGCCCAGAAATCGACCAGGACAGGAAGCCCGCTGCGACCGACGTGCCGCTCGAAGGCGGCTTCATCCATTGCCGTGGGCTTTGCTTCGAATAGCGCCTTGTGGCAGCGGCCGCAATCCGGCGATCTGGACAGATCGTCGCGTCGCACGCGGTTCGTGGTGTGGCAGTGGGGGCAGACCAGATGCAGTGTGTCGGGCGAGTCCATGCCGCCAAGCTGGGGCCTGGCGGCACCGATTGCAAGGCCTGCGTTCGGGTGTCAGCCCGCGTCGATCTTGGTGGCGGGCCGATCGCGCTTTCGATCGAGCTCGGCGGGGGAGGACATCAAGGCCTGCAGCGCCTGCAAGTCAGAGGCCAGCTCGTCCTCCAGTTCCGCGGATTTCTGCTGGCGCTGATTCTGGGCCGTGGTGTCCGGGCCCTGCTCCGGCTTGCCATAAAACTCCCAGCCCACGCTGAAGAGCCATTGGCGGGCCTGAGGATCGATGCTCTCGGTCTCTTTCCAGAAGCTTTCCTGGAAAGCGTGGATGTAGTTCATCACCTGGCGGTCGGACTTGCGCACCAGGAACTGCACGTGCATGCCGTGCTGCTGCTCGCGGTTGACCACCGACAGCGTACGGCAGTCGATCCAGTCGGGAGGGACGCCAAACTTGCGAATGGTGTCGCGCAGCGCCAACTTCACCAGGTCCCGCCGCGCGCCATTACGTGACTTGGTGTGCACGCTGGCTGCCTGGCTGTGACCCTCTTGGAATTTAGAGGGTACGTCTGGCGAAATTTTGCTGTCGCCGAAAATTTTGCCAATCAAGCCCATATCACAAGTACTGCCGCCGGTTGCGCTTTGCGCAGAGAATATCAGCTCTGATGAGCTGCATGCCCGATGGTAGTGCCGGTCGGCTCGAACGGCAATGGCTTGGTGGCCGCAAATCAGCCAAAGTCGACCTCCAGCGGCGAAAGGGGCGCATCAAACACGGCTCGCCAGTGCTCGCCGCGCACCACAGGCCAGACATCCGTCCAGGCGCCCTTGATGCGCGGCTCGCTGCACCCATCCAGCGGCAGTGCGCCCGATCCTTCGCAATACGACAGCGTGGTGTCCCACACCGTGCCCCAGATCGGCCGAAAGACGTTGTAGCGCGGCCAGAAGCGGCTTCTCGCCGCGGGCCATGCGCAAATGGCGTACCGCGAGTGCGTGCTCGTAGGCCTGCGGCACCGTCGAGCCGCAGCCGGTGGTGGGCGGCCAGTAGCGGTTGGCGTCGTGGTGCGCCAGCAACTGCTGCGGCGTGAGGGCCGGCATGTCAGATGATCCGCGAGCCCAGATGCGTGCCGCCATCCAGCAGGAGCAATTCGCCTGTCATCGTGGGCGCGCCGCAAACCAGCCATACGATCGCATCGGCCACGTCCTCGGGCGTGCTGGCCCGGCGCAGGGGCGACGTCTGCTCCACCGCGGCCTTCACCTTTTCGAAGCCGTCCTGGCCCATGCCCTGGACGAACCAGCGCGAGGTGATGAGCCCGGGGCACACCGCGTTGACGCGGATGTCCGGCGCCAGGTTGCGTGCCAGATGCAAGGTCATGGCATTCACGGCGCCCTTGGAAGCCACATAGGGAATGGATGAACCGATGCCCAGCGCGCCGGCGATCGAAGAGACATTTACGATCGACCCGCTCGTGGCTTTCAGATGCGGCACGCAGGCGCGCACCATCTGGAATACACCCACGGTGTTGACACCGAGAATGCGCTGGAACACCTCCGCGTCCAGCGCATCCCAGGCCGAGGCCGAGCCGAAAACCGACGTCCCGGCGTTGTTCACCAACGCATCGATACGCTTCCAGCGCTTCACCGCCGCGGCCGCCATGGCCTGGCAATCGGCATCCTGCGAGACATCGCCACGCACCAGCAAGGTGTCGGCGCCGGCTTGCTCGCAGGCGGCCTGCGACTGCCGCGCCTCCGTCTCGCTCTTCGTGTAGTTGATCAGGACGTTGTAGCCCCGCCGCGCCAGCATCAGCGCCGCGGCCGCGCCAACCCCAGTGGCCGACCCGGTGACGATCGCGACCTTGCGCTCTCCCATGGCGTGACTCCTTGCGTCAGTTCACGCCAGTCTATCGCGTCAGGAAATCAGAGTTCGCCCAGTCGCTTGGCCGCCTCGCGCCGGCCGATGTGGCGCAGCGCGGCGATCGCTTCAATCTGCTTGGCACGAGGGCGCGTGTTGCCACTTTCCCATTTATAGACCGACAGGGCCGATACACCGAGCAGCTTCGCGAGTGCCGCCGCCGACAGCCCGAGGCGCCGCCGCTGCGAAGCCAGGCTCTTGGCGCTGTATCGGATCTGCGTCGTCGGCTCGGTTTCTTCTGCCACTGCCGCCGGCGTGCCCTTCGCCGTGGCTTTGCCCAGACGTCGCAGTTGCTGCTCGAGCGCCTGCATGCGGCGCTTGAGTTGCGCGATCTCGCTGCGGTATTGAGAGATGGACTTCTTCATCGCTTCCGTGTCGCTGCGCAATTCCTTGCGCGAGACGCGGGCGATTTCGCTTTTTAGGACCGTACCGATGTTGGGCATATATCGAACCTGCGTGGGCTGGCTACCGTTCTTCGACGATATATTGCCTGTACCTTGGCCTCCTGGGTTGCCATCTTAGCGCCAGCACGTTGGCCGCGCCGCAGCGATCGCCCACTGCAGCTCAGCCGTTGACAATTTACCCGCCGGACTAACTGGGGATCCGTTCCACGCGCCGGATGGGCTGCCAGCCGGCGAATTGCGGCAGGTGCTTGGCAACCAGCGGGCCATTGAAGTCCCAGGCGATGCAGCGACCGACGTGATAAGGGGGCTCGCTGCCTTGCGGCGCACCCGATCGCGCACGCAGATGTTCCTTGTACGGAAAAACCGTCTGGTATGCGGCGGTCGCCATGTTGAAGAGCAACTCGCGCAAATGGGTGCAGCCGCGGATGCCGCCGAGGGCCTTTTCAATCGCCTGGCGCCAGCCCGGGCCCAGTTTGACACCGACCATGCCGCGCATCGGATCCTCGCCACGCAGGCATTCGCCGAAGGGCGTGAAGTCCATCGACGTGGCGATCTCGCGGATCACCATGCCCTCGTCGATGGTGAGCCGGATGGACAGACCGTGCACAGGCGAGCCGGGCGGCATGTCGCCGCGCTCGGCCATCTCGAAGGCATAGGTCTTGGTGTCCAGTAACTCGCCTTCGATGTCCCAAAGGCCATCCTCGCGCAGGAAACCACGATAGGTCACGGCCCGGGTGTTCAGGTGCTGGCGGGGGGCTGGGGAAGGCAATGGCATGGGGTTCTTACTGCAAGGCAAACCGTGATTTTCGCAGGCAAGCGAAACCGGCCAGTCCATACGGACTTGCCCTCATGCCAGGGCGCGATGCCAGGCGACGCTGTTGCAGCGTCGCCTTTGCGGAAGGCTCGATCAGGCGACGGCGCGCAGCACCGGCTTCACGCGATTCTGCGCCCCGTCCACGATGCCCGTGGGCAACTGGTAGGCACGGTCATCGAACAGGTCCACGCCGCACATCAGGTTCTCGATCCAGTCGATGAACTGGTTGATCGCGGCCTTGCCCTCGATCGGCGCGCCGTGCTGCGGCACGATCATCGCAATCGGCAGTTGCCGCGCCATGCGTGCCCACAAGCGCAGGATCTTGTTGGACACCATATAGCGGCGATGGAAGCCTTCCATCTTCGGAATGTGCGATGCGAGATCCGTCACCGGCTTCTGCGCTTCGGCACCGGTCATCATGGACACGCCCAGGTCGCCGGTGAACAGGATGCGGCTGACGGGGTCCCAGAAGTGGAAATTGCCCTCCGAGTGCATGAAGTGCGCCGGCAGCAGCCACAGCTCGTTGTCGCCCAGTTGCAGGCAACCGCCCGAGTCCGGCACGCCGATCACGCGCCCTTCGGTCTTGCCGACCTTGGTGAAGTGCGGCGCGAAACGTTCCCAGATGCGCGAAATCACCAGCTTGGCGCGAGTCGATGTCATCCAGCGGTCCAGCGAGGCGATGATGTCCGGATCGGCATGCGAGGCGATCAGGTAGCTCAGGCTTTGCGGCGGAAAGAAGCGCGACAGCGTGATGAACAGCTCGTTGTACGCCAGGTTGCCGCCCGGATCGATGATCGCGCCCACGCCGTGGTCGACGACCAGGAACTGGTTGCATTGCACCGCCTGCCCGTCCTGCTCCATGAGGTCGGTGAACATCAGGACGGCGTGGTTGTCGTTGCGGAAAAGCTCGATCGACATGCGATTACCTCATGAACTGGAAAGTGGAATTCGTTGACAGGGAGCTGCTGTTGGCGGCTTCCCGCCAACGGGCCAGCAGCGGATAGACGGCCTCCCAGACACCGGCGCTGTGCTGGGGGTGTGCCTGGGCGTCCAGGTAGATCAGGCCCAACCGGTGTGCCAGCGCAAACGGCCGGGCGTGGGACGCGGGATGCTCGGCGACGCCGAGCAGCACAGGGGTCACCAGCAATCCGGCGCAGGCATCAGCCACTTTCTGCATCAGTGGCAGGTCGCGCTCGGGTTCACCGGAAAGCAGGACGATGATGTGCGAATAGTCCGGCACGAAGGCGCGGGTGAGCGGCACCGCAAGACCTTTGCGAGCCATGGCGATCACCCGCATCACGCGGTCGTCGTCGAGGAAATCGATGTAGTCCGTGCCTACGTCGAGCCCCTCGTCGCCTGCGAAGCGTCGATGCACCACCGTCCGATCCTTGTGGCGGCTTAGCCACTGCACCAAGTCGAACGAGGTGGAACCGGCGGCACAGCACACCATGATGCGCTGGAAAGCATCGGGATTGGTCTGCTGGGACGCACCCGGGTGCTCCATGGGCGTGGACAGCTGGCGCCACACGGCAGGCGGCGAGTACTGCACCCCTTCTTCCATGTTGCGGCGAAGGCGGGCGACGCGCCGCGCCATGACCTCGCGCGGCTCGTCCGTCTGCACGATAGCCATGGACCAGGGGCCGCTGAGCAGGCGGTGCCCGCGGCTGAAGTGCACGATGCGCAGGGAATGATGGCGCGGGTCCGCCGCGACGTGCTCCATGAGCCCGTGAAGCGCCTCCTCCGGCCCTTCCTTCCACTGGACGAACCAGCCCGACTGGTACAGCAGGGCCGTGTGGACGCCCACCGGCACGTTGTGGCGGACGGCTGCGGCGCGGATCGCCTCCATCTCGGCGTAGACAGATCCAATGATGCTGGACTCACTGGCGTAAACGACTCGAACGATCGACTCATCGGCCGGTCGCTCGACGTCACCGCCTGTAGCCTCTCGTTGCATGTCGCCATGATGACTGTCCGCCGATGAGCTTCAGTTGCGCCAAATCAAGCAGACCCACGCAATGCCGTAAGCCCCCTGTAAAGAGAAATAGTTCACGCGATTTCTTTTCATCGGTATTTCTCAAAACCTGACTACTTTCGGACTCAACTGGCTTCAAACCGATTCAATCGCTTTGAAGGGTCTGTTCAGCCGGGCTGCGCCAGCCGGTACGCCTGCGGCTCCACAATGACCCCAGGAGTGTTGCGCCATGACCCGCTTGCCTTCCCTTTTCGTTTCCCACGGCTCCCCCACCTTCGCGCTCGACCCCGGGCGGGCCGGACCGATGCTGACCCAGCTGGGGCAGCGTTTACACAAACCCGCCGCAGTGCTGGTGCTGTCGCCGCACTGGATCACGCGCGACGTGCGTGTCACCAGCGGCGCGCGGCCGCAGACCATTCACGACTTCGGCGGCTTTCCCGAACCGCTGTATCGCATCGAGTACCCGGCCCCGGGCAGTCCGGAGCTCGCCATGCGCGTGCTGGAGTTGCTCAACGCCGCCGGCTGGCAGGCGACGGCGGACGAGCAGCGTGGCCTGGATCACGGAGCCTGGGTGCCGCTGCTTCACCTCTTCCCGCAGGCGGACATTCCGGTACTGCAGGTTTCCATGCCTCACACGCTGGACGCCGCGTCGGCGCTGCGCCTGGGGCGCACGCTCGCACCGCTGGCCGAGGAAGGCGTGCTGATCGTCGGCTCGGGCAGCATCACCCACAACCTGTACGAGGTCCGCTGGGACAACAGCGATCCCGGAACGACCTACGCGCAAGAATTCGTGGACTGGGCGCGGCAGGCGGTGGGCACGCACGACGAGGCCGCGCTGGTGAACTACCTGCGTTCCGCGCCGCACGCCCAACGCGCCCATCCCACACCCGATCACTACCTGCCCCTGCCCTTCGCATTCGGTGCAGCGAAACCGGATGCACCTGTCCAGGTCATCGACGGCGGCATGACGTTCGGTGTGCTGGCCATGGACACCTACGTCCTGGGCGCTGCGCCGGCGCCTTGAACGCGGCAAGCACGTTCACCCCTCCCCGTCCGATCGTCCCGACCACCTTCAGATCGCTCCGGCTGTCCCCCGTCAACACACCCCTTCGGCAAAGACGCTGCGCGTTCAGCTGATTGCCACACGCTACGGCAGTCGGCCGTGTACCCGGACCTTCGCCGCAGGCGTCCTCAGGGGCAATTGCGGAGAGGGCCGCGCGGGATGACAATTTCGCGCCCGGTCGATCGCGGCTCACTCGCGGTCGGAACCGATGACCCAGGAGATCGCTCATGCGCCACATCCTTCTTGTTGCCTCGATCATGGTGCCGGTCTTTGCAATGGCCGGAAAGCTGGACCTGAAGCAGGATCTGTCCGGGCTCGATCTGGCCGTCGTGATGGTGCCCGCGGACAACCCGGACGCGATCAAGATCACCAACAACACTGCCAAGGTCGTCGCCTGCAACGGCGATTTCACCGGCCCCGACGCCGGCGCCCCCCGCACCGTCACGATCCAGCCGGGCAAGTCGGCGACGGTCAGGGTCCCGGGCACGTACGGCGATACGCCTCGCTCCGCTGAACTCAAATGCGCGGAGAAGGCCTCCAAGAAGTGATCGCGCCCGACGCTAGCGCGCACCTTCCTGCAGGTACTTGTGCACGAAGGCGATCGCCATGCTGCCTTCGCCGACCGCCGACGCGACGCGTTTGACCTGGCTCAGCCTCACGTCGCCGCAGGCAAAGATGCCGGCAACGCTCGATTCGAGAAGGTAGGGATCGCGGTCGCCCGACCAGCGCCCGGCCTTGAGCACGTCGTCGCCGGTCAGCACGTAGCCGCGCGCATCGCGGGCGACTTCGGCCGGCAACCAGCCGGTTTCCGCATCGGCGCCGATGAAGACATGCAGGGCGGCGCAGTCATGCCGACGGACCTGGCCGGTGCTGCTGTCGCGAATGTCGATGGCGGTCAGGTTGTTGTCGCCATAGGCGGCGATCACCTCGGAGCGCAGCAAGACGCTCAGGTTCGACGTCGCCGCCACCTGCTCGATGAGATAGCGTGACATGCTCTTTTCCAGGGAATCGCCGCGCACGACCAGAGTCACCGTGCGCGCGTAGTTGGCGAAGTGCAAGGCACATTGGCCGGCCGAATTGCCAGCGCCGATCAGGTAGACATCCAGTCCGTGCGTCGCGCTCGCTTCACTGCGGGTCGCTCCATACTGAATGCCCTTGCCGGCAAACCGATCGAAGCCGTCGATGGCCAGACGCCGCCAGGTGACGCCCGTCGCCAGGATGACGGTCCGTGCCCGGATCACGTCGCCGCCATCGAGATGGACTTCGCGGCTAGCAGGGTCGATGCGGGACACCGACCGCGTGACCAGGATCTCCGCACCGAGCCGCCTGGCCTGCTGCAGCGCCCGGATGGCGAGCTCATCACCCGACACGCCGCTGGGAAATCCGAGGTAGTTCTCGATGCGCGATGACGTCCCGGCCTGGCCACCGGGCGCCTCGCGTTCCACCACCACCGTGCGCAAGCCTTCCGATGCGCCGTACACTGCGGCCGCGAGGCCGGCCGGCCCGCCGCCGATGATGACCGTGTCGTATTCAGCCCGTCCCGCGTGGGTCTGCAGGCCCAATGCCCTGGCCAGATCGCGCGCCTCGGGCCGCGCCAAGACGACGCCGTCGGCCATGCGCAGCACCGGGCATTCGCCTTCCAATGGCGCCGGACCGGGCCATTTGGCTGGCAGGTCCGGCGCATCGGGCGTCATCCATTCGAAACTGATCTGGTTGCGCGTGAGGAACTTGCGCAGCTCCGTGCTGGCGCTGTCCCAGCGGGTGCCGACGATGGTCACGCGCGGCTTGGGCCGTTCGGCGGCGATGCCCTGCAATCCGCCGATGCGCTCGCGCGCGAGCTTGCCCACGGCCTCTGCGATGGAGGGCTCCGCCGCCGCCACCGCGTAGTACTCCTTGGGTTCCACGCGCAGGACCCGGGACGGCTCCGACGCACGATAACCGCCCACGAAGGCCATGCCGAAGGTGATCGGCACCTCGCCGAAGATCTGCCCGGGAACGCGCCAGCCCAGCGTCTTCTCGATGCCGTCGATCATCTTGACGACCTGGATCTTCCCGGAAAGCACGGCATACAGCGCACGGTCGCCACCCTCGGGCACCGCGAACTCGCCTGCCGCCAAGTGAAGGTCGGCCGAGGTCTTGGCCAGGCGTTCGAGCTCGGGAGCAGCAAGTGCCGAGAACAGGGGAATGGCCCGGATGTCTTCGATCGTCAGCATGGTCGGTCTTCCAGCAGAAAGCCAGCACGTGCGCAGGCGGCTTGCCGCAGCCTAGCAAGATTCGAAGCCCATCCAGAAGCATCTTTGCCCTGGCCTGGGAACAGGCGGTGCGCCGCTACCCTTCAGCGCGCCATGACCGCCGCAGCCACCACCAGCACGCCCAAAGCCAGGTTGATGGTCACCAGCTGCCGGATGCGGTTGAGCGCGCGGGCAGCATCTGCCCAGGCCTGGGCGCTGCAATGCGTGCGAAGCGCCGGATAGGCAACGGCAACCACGTACGCGTACACCAAGGCCATCACCGTGCCCAGGGCCAGCATGATGTGCCAGCCGACCGGTGCGCCGAGAAAACCCACGGCCATGAACATGGCCAGGCCGGACGCGAGCACGAGAAAGACCGCCGCAGCCATGTAGCGCAGGAACAAACCCAGCGCCGCCGACATCAGCGGCAGCCGCTGGGCAGGCGCCAGCAGTTGGGCCGCCGCCGGGCGCAGACAGAAATGCGCGAAGAACATGCCGCCCAGCCAGGCCATGGCGGCCAGCAAGTGGAGCAGCAGCAACAGGCTTCCGGTCATGTGGATTGGCGGGGCGCCAGGCCGGATCTATCCCAGCGCCCGTCCGAGGCGCTCCACGCCTTCGACAATCTTGTCCACCCCCACCGTCGCGAAACTCAGGCGCAGCGTGGAGACATCGGGGTGCGCGGCAAAGAACGGCGCGCCGGGCACGAAGGCGACGCCCTGCTCGATCGCCCGCTTGGCAAACTCGTTGGCGTCCTTGATCTTGCCGCCGTGGCCCGTCAGCCGCGCCCAGAAGAACAGGCCGCCGTTCGGGCGCGTGAATTCAATGGCATCGCCCAGTTCCTTCTTCAGCGCATCGCCCATGGCCTGGGCGCGCTCGGCATACACCTGGCGCACGCGGTGCAAGGTGTCGGGCATGCGGCCGCTCTTGAGGTACTGGGCAGCAGTGGCCTGCGCGAAGGTGCTGGTGTGGGCGTCGCTGAACTGCTTGCACATGGTCGCCTTGGCCAGCAGCTCCGGGTGCGCCACCAGCCAGCCGATGCGCAGGCCGGGACTGAGCACCTTGCTCAGGCTGCCGCAATGCGCAATCCATTCGCGACTGCCGGGCACTTCGTGGCTCAGGGCCAGGATGCTGGGCGGCGGGGCCTCGCCGAAATAGAGATCGCCGTACGGGTCGTCCTCGACGATGAGGGTCTTGTACTTCTTTGCCAGCTCCAGCACCTTCAGGCGCCGCTCGCGGCTGAGCATCGCGCCGCTGGGGTTGCCGAAGGTGGGGATGAGGTACACCAGCTTGGGCTTGTGTTCGGCGATCAGCTTTTCGAGCTTGTCGGTCTGTACGCCATGCGCATCCACCGGCGCAGTGACCAGATCGGCGCCATACAGCCGGAAGCACTGGATGGTGGCAAGGAAGGTGGGCGCTTCGACGATTACCTTGTCGCCCGGGCTGATCATGGTCTTGCCGATCAGGTCCAGTGCCTGCTGGCTGCCGGTGGTGACGATCAGGCCCTGCGGCTCGATGTCCGGCACGCCCTTGGTTTTCATGAAGTGCGCCAGCTGCGTGCGCAGCGGCTCGTAACCTTCGGTGGCGCCATATTGCAGGGCGGCCCCGGGCTCCTCGGCCAGGGCTTTCGCGGCGCTTTCCTTGATGCCGGGAACGTCGAACATCGCGCTGTCCGGAAAACCTCCGGCAAAGCTGATGATGCCGGGCTTGCCCAGCAGCTTGAACAGCTCGCGGATGGCGGAAGTTTCGACGTTATCGAGGCGGGTGGCGAATGGGAGGTTCATGGCTGCTGAGGCTGGGAGCCGTTTTCGTGTGCCGGTATTGTGAACTGAGCGCGACCAGGCGGCGCGACATCCGCCTCGTACGCGATTCGAAATCGGCTGACAGGGCCGCGCGGGCACGGGATACAACCATCGAAGCATGGCTGTACCCAAGCACCTCGCGTCGCGGCGGCCGCGACGCGAGGCGCGGAGGACGCGAGCGCCCCTTCAGGAAGGCACCGCGGCGCTGGCCAGCGCTATTCACGGAGATCGCTGCGCTGGGCGCGTCGTTGAACGCCTGACACGTCCGCGCTAGCGCTTGTTGCCTGGTCGTGGCACCAGCTCGCGCAGCGGCGGCTGTTGGGGCCGGTCGATCTTCTGCACACGCCGCCGCATGTCCTCTGGAACCTCGTGCGGCCGGTGATCGTCCACTTCGACCGCACCTTCTTCATGCAGAATCACCGCAGCCAATTCCGCCCGATGATCACCGCTGGCATCGACCACGAGCACACTCTGGCCGCGCTGCACCGCCTCGGAGTACGGGGCGCCCGCGTCATGGCCGCCACCAAACAACGTCGAAAAGAAGTGAGAGATGGACTCGAAGACCTCCGGGTCCACGGCGACTTCGCGCTCGACGCTTTTCATCACGCGCTCGCCCAGTTCGACGTCCTGCTCATGGTTCTCGTCGTGCTTGCGCGAAGGCTCGCCGGAATCATGCAGATGGATGTCGGATTCGCTGAAACCCGACTGCAACAAGCGCTCCACCGCACGACGCGCGGCGGCACGCTTCTCGAACACACTGATCAGCGTTTGCATGGGATCATCCAGGCGGCAGAGTCTTGAGAAGATTGTTTGCCCTCGCAATGGCGACGCTGTAGTCGCTGGGCGACTGGCCGGGTCGGCGACGGACTACGGTTCAAAGCTGCACAATGACCTCATGCTTGAAGACACCGCGGCATTCGGCCTGAATAGAATCGGCCACTGATGCAGATTCGTCAGCTTTCCGTTAACTACCTGCCCGAGCAGGACCGCATCCTGTTGAGGGTCAACACGGCCACCTCGGAGGAAATGCGACTGTGGCTCACCCGTCGTCTCATGGCGGGCCTGTGGCCGCTGCTGAACCGTCTGACCAACCAGCAACTGCTGCAGCGGGAAGCCGCCGGCAGCTCGCTCGATCCGGCCGACGACGACCTGAAGAAGATGCTGACCGACTATCGCAAGGATCAGCTGCTGCGCGAAGCGGATTTCCAAACACCCTACGAAGACAAGCCTGCCGCGTTCCCGCTCGGGTCGGAGCCCCTGTTGGTGACCGATGTCGATGTGACGCCGCAGTCAGACGGTGGACTGCGACTGCACTTCCACGAACGGCGGCAGGCGCAGGAGCAGCGCAATTTCCGCATCCAGATGGAGCCTCGACTGGTGCAGGGCCTGATGCATCTGGTGGAGCAATCGCTTCAACGCGCCCAATGGGCCGAGCCGTTTGGCACGTCCCTGGGTGAGGACGATGCCTCGCTTGGCGATGCGCCGGCGTCTGGCAAGCCGCGCTATCTGAACTGAGTGAATTGCGCCGGCTCGCGGCGCGTGCGGCCTCTACGCGTTGCCGCTGGCGATGCCCCAGCGCCCGAGCGCCTCGTCGTCGCTCACCCGCGCGTCCACCCACTGTGCGCCCTGCGGTGTCTCTTCCTTCTTCCAGAACGGCGCCTGGGTCTTGAGGTAATCCATCAGGAACTCGCAGGCCTGGAAGCTCTGGCCGCGGTGCGCCGAGGTGACGGCCACCATGACGATCTGCGCGCCCGGCTGCAGCAGGCCGACGCGATGCACCACGCGCGCAGCATAGATGTCGAAGCGGCGATGCGTCTCGTCGATCATGGCTTCGATGGCCTTCTCGGTCATGCCGGGATAGTGTTCCAGCTCCATCGAGAGCACCTGCGGCCCCTGCGTGGCCTCATTGGAGCCGCGCACCGTCCCGACGAAACTGCACACCGCGCCCACCCGCGGATCATCGCGACGCAGCGCCGCGACCTCTTCGGACAGGTCGAAGTCCGCGGTCTGGATCGAGACGCGCACGCTCATGTCACCCTCCGGTGACGGGCGGGAAGAATGCGACTTCGCAGCCCTCGGTGATCGGCGCCGTCTCGTCACTCATCACCTGGTTCACGGCCATGCGCACGGCCTTGCCACGCGCCAGCGCCAACGCATGGGCGCCGCCGAGCGCCAGCAGCTGGTCGCGCAGCTGCCCGCAGTCGCGCGCGTTGGTGTCGATGGTTTCGCTGCCTCGGGCGAGGGCTTCACGGATCGACGCAAAGTATTTCACCGTGACCCTCATGCCAGCAACTCCGCCAGAGGAATGAAGGACACCCGATCGCCATGGGCGATGGCACGGCCCGGCGGGTTGTCGATCAGGCCGTCGCCCCAGACGGTGGAAGTGAGTACACCCGAGCTCTGGTTCGGGAACAAGGCCAGGCCGCCCTCCGCGTCGCGCCGCGCACGCAGGAACTCGCGGCGCTTGTCGCCACGCGGCAGCTCAAAATGCGCCGGCAATGGCATCGACTTGGGCGTCAGTTGCGTCGCTCCTTGCAGCTTCAACAGGAAGGGCCGCACCAGCAGCACAAAGGTGATGAAGCTCGACACCGGGTTGCCCGGCAGGCCGATGAAATGCGCTGCGCCGATGCGGCCATAAGCGAAGGGCTTGCCCGGCTTCATGGCGATCTGCCAGAGGTCCAGCGAGCCCAGGGCCTGCACCGCCGGCTTGATGTGGTCTTCTTCGCCGACCGAAACGCCGCCGCTGGTGAGGATCAGGTCGCAATCCGCCGCCGCCTCGCGCAGTGCCTGCACGGTGGCCTCGCGACGGTCAGGCACGATGCCCATGTCCTGGACCACGCAGCCCAGGCGCAGCAGCAGCGCACGCAGGAAGAAGCGGTTGCTGTTGTAGATGGCGCCGGGCTTCATTTGCGCCGGCGGTACCTCGCCCGGCATGACGAGTTCGTCGCCTGTCGAGAACAGGGCCACGCGCGGTCGCCGGCTCACGGCCAGCGAATCGGTGCCGATGCTGGCAGCCAGCCCCAGGCTC